>Ga0265327_10004221_pt1 | contig 12905 bp, 10 predicted proteins | sample 41621metaG_FD_202089 | JGI IMG/M metagenome (GOLD analysis project Ga0265327, IMG submission 202089) | Rhizosphere microbial communities from Carex aquatilis grown in University of Washington, Seatle, WA, United States - 4-16-21 metaG | ecosystem: Host-associated > Plants > Roots > Rhizosphere...
TCGCTCGGGCAACATCACCTACAGCAGCCCCGCCTCGGCCAAGGTCCTGGGCTACGCCATCGGGGAGAAGATCGGCACGCAGGCTGGCGAGCTGATCCACAGCGAAGACCGGCCGGCCTATGCCGCCCTCCTGGGCGAGATCGTCCAGACGCCCGGCGCCTCGCGTGCCCTCGAGATCCGGGTGCTGCACAAAAATGGTTCCCTGCGGTTGATGGAGGTGGTGGCGCACAACGCCTTCGACGTGCCCGGCGTGCACGGCATCGTGGTCAACGCCCGCGACATCACCGAGCGGCGGCAGGTCGAGCTCGATCGCCAGGCCATGGAGGCCAAGGTCCAGCAGTCCCAGAAGCTCGAGAGTCTGGGGGTCCTGGCGGGCGGCATTGCACATGACTTCAACAACCTGCTCATGGGCATCATGGGCCACGCCGGGCTGGCCCTGCTGGACCTGCCCATGGACAGCCTGCTCCGTCGTCGCCTCCACCAGATCGAGGTGGCCGCCACCCGCGCCGCGGAACTCACGAACCAGCTGCTGGCCTACTCGGGCCGCGGCACCTTCCAGATCGAGCCTCTGTCCCTCTCGCGCCTCGTGGACGAGATGGAGAGCCTGCTGGAGACCGTCATCTCCAAGAAGGCGCAACTGGAGCACCGCTACGCACAGGACCTGCCTCTGATCGAGGGGGACGCCACCCAGATCCGCCAGGTGATCATGAACCTGATCACCAACGCCTCCGATGCCCTGGGCGACCGCACGGGCCGGATCACCATCAGCATCGGCACCGTGGAAACCGGCGCGCTGACGCCCTGCCTGGCGGGGACGCCGCCGGAGGGTGAGTCCGTCTTCCTGGAGGTGGCCGATACGGGTACTGGCATGGAGGGCGACACCCTCCAGCGCATCTTCGACCCCTTCTTCACCACCAAGTTCACCGGGCGGGGTCTGGGGCTGGCGGCGGTGCTCGGCATCATGCGTGGACACCACGGTGCCATCCAGGTCACCAGCCAACCCGACGAAGGCACCAGCTTCCGCCTGCTCTTCCCGCGCTCTGAACACACGGTGGACCTGGGTATCTGGAAGGAGCAACCCGCCCAGACGTACCAGAGCCAGGGGCTCATCCTGGTGGTGGACGACGAGGAGGCGGTGCGCAGCGTGGCCTCGGCCACCCTGGAGCGCTGCGGATTCACCGTGCGCACCGCGACCAACGGCCGCGACGGCCTCCTGGCGTACCGGGAGCAGGCCGATTCCATCCGCGCCGTGGTGCTCGATCTGACGATGCCCATCCTCAGCGGCGACGAAGTGCTGGCCGATCTCCGCACGGGTGGCGGACCTGGCGCCATCGTGCCCGTCCTGCTCTCAAGCGGCTACAGCAGCTCCGACGTGGCGGGCAACCTGCAGCGCCACGGCCCCATCCACTTCCTGCAGAAGCCCTACAACCCCGGCGACCTCATCCAGAAGATGCGCACCTGCCTCGGGGAATGAGCCGTCAATCATCGAAAAACAGGAAAACGATCCACCGCAGATCCCGCAGATGGGATGCGGCATTTCATCAGCGGTCATCTGCGCCATCTGCGGTTCATCACTCCCTTTAAAAATCGATCATTTGACCCCCAAAATTCAGCCTTTCCGCAGCTGCTTCATGAACTTGGGCAGACGGTTCAGGGCGGCCTGCGCCTCCGTCCATTCGCGGTGGGGACGCGCGGGGAAGCCCGTGACGAAGCTGCCTTCCGGCAGGCTCTTGGCCACCACACTGTTGCCACCCACGATGCTGCGGCTGCCGATCTCGATGTGGCCCACGACGCCCACCTTGCCCGCCAACGTCACGTAATCGCCCAGCTTGGTGGAGCCGCTGATGCCCGTCTGACTCACCAGCAGGCAGTGGTTCCCCACCTGCACGTTGTGGCCCACCTGCACCTGGTTGTCGATCTTGGTGCCCGCGCCGATGCGCGTGGGGCCAAGCACGCCGCGGTCGATGCAGACGCAGGCGCCGATTTCCACGTCATCGCCCACCTCCACCCAGCCCACCTGGGGGATCTTGGCGTGGCGCCCATCCACCAGCACGTAGCCGTAGCCATCGCTGCCCACCACGGAGTTGGCGTGCACGGCCACTCGGTTCCCCAACTGCGTGCGGCGGTAGAGCACCGCGCCGGAGAAGAGCTCACAGCCCTCGCCCAGCAAGCAGTCGTCCCCGATGTGGACTCCCGGATGCACCACACAGCCCTTCCCCAGCACTGTGCGGGCCCCGATGGTGGCGCCCGGTGCGATGCGGCAGCCCTCGCCGGCCACCACCGTGGGGTGCACGGGCTCATGGCCCCAGGTGGGCGTGGGCTCCGGGTGCAGCCAGCCAATGGCCTGGGCGAAGGCCCAATAGGGATGCTTCACCCGCAGCACGGGACGCTCACCGAGGTCCACCGTGGCATCCACGAAGATCAGGCCCGCGGCGCTGTCCTTGGCCTTGGCGGCGTATTTGGGGTTGGCCAGGAAGGATACGGCTGAGTGCCCAGCTTCTTCCAGGGGTCTTACTTCGGAAATCGGGCGATCCGGGGGACAATGCTCGAGGACGCCCCCCAGACGTTCGGCCAGTTCCTGCGCGGTCAGGGTCGTCACAGTCCGGGACATGGGGGCCTCCTCATCAACTTTCTGCCTTCAAGCCTACCGTCCCCGCCGCCACTCTCCTGTTCGGAATCCACCCATGCACCCTGTTCTTTTCGAGATCGGCTCCTTCCCCCTGGGCACCTACGGGCTGCTGCTGGCCCTGGCCTTCTTCGCGGGCACGGGGCTGGCCCAGCGTCAGGCCAAACTGGACGGTCTGGTACCAGCGGCCATCACGGATCTCGCCATCGCCATGCTCATCTCCGCCATCGTCGGCTCCAAGCTGCTGATGATCGGGGTGGACCTCATCCACGGCGAGCCCCTTCGCGATGTCTTCTCCCTCGCCACCCTGCGCGCCGGGGGCGCCATCCATGGCGGCATCATCGCCGCGACGGCGGTGTTCTTCTGGAAGCTCCGCAAGGGTCAGGGCCTGCCCCTGCGGCTCACGGGGGATGCCCTGGTGCCCGGCGTCGCCCTGGGCCAGGCCATCGGCCGCCTGGGCTGCTTCTCGGCCGGCTGCTGCTACGGCACCGAGAGCCACGCGCCCTGGGCCGTGACGTTCACGAACCCCATCGCCCAGGCCTTCAGTGGCACGCCCCTGGGGCTGCCCCTGCATCCCGTGCAGCTCTACAACACCCTCGCCAACCTCACAGTCATGGCGGTGCTGCTGCTGGCGCGACCCAAGCGCACCTTCCAGGGCCAGATCTTCGCACTATACTTCCTGGTCGAAGGCCTGGGCCGCGTGATCACCGAGACCTGGCGCGGGGACGTGGACCGCGGCACCGGCTGGCTGGGCTGGGTGTGGCTGAGCACAGGCCGCCTCACGGGCATTGCATTCATGTTGCTGGGACTGGGCCTCTGGTTGGTCTGGAGTCGGCGTAAGGAGACCAAGTGAAGCTCATCGCCGAAGAAGGCGCCCCGCGCCTGGATCGCTTCCTCGCGGACCGCTTTCCCGAGATCCCCCGCGCCCGCTGGGATGTGCATGTGCGCACGGGCGAGATCAAGGTGAACGGCGAGGCGGTGACCAAGGGCGGCGTCAAGTTGCGCCCAGGCGATGAGGTGGAGACCGAGCTTCCGGCGGTGGCGCCTCCGGCCGCGCACCTGGAGGCGGAAGCCATCGACCTGCCCTCACTCTTCGAGGACACCCAGCTCTGGATCGTGGACAAGCCCACGGGCATGGTGGTGCACCCCGGCCCTGGCCACCAGGGCGGCACCGTGGTGAACGCGCTGCTGCACCGGCTGAAAACGCCGGTGGTGGTGGACGTCGCCGAGGATGACGAACCATCGGAAGACAGCGAGGAGCTTTCGTCCGGCTGGCCCGGTCTCGTGCACCGCCTGGACCGCTACACCACGGGCTGCCTCTGCCTCGCCAAGACCGCCGAAGCCCAGCGGGCCATCCAGGACCAGTTCAAGGCCCGCACGGTGGAGAAGCGCTACCTGGCCATCGTGCGCCACTCACCGAAACTCCCCCAGCTGGGAAGCCTGCTCATCGACGAGCCCATCGCCCGCCACAAGCGCGACCGCCTGCGCATGGTGGTGGCCGCGGGGGGACGCTCGGCGCAGACCCGCATCCGCGTGCTGGCCCGCACCACCAGCGCGGCCCTCGTGGAATGCGAGCTCTTGACCGGACGCACCCACCAGATCCGCGTGCACCTCGCGCACCTGCGCGCGCCGCTCATGGGCGACCCGCTCTATGGTGGCCCCGGCAAGTGGAAGGATGTGGATGGCCTGCAACTGCTGCTGCCCCACCCGGCCCTGCACGCCTGGAAGCTCTCGGTGGACCACCCCGTGACTGGCGCACGGATCGATGCCGTGGCGCCGCTGCCAGAGGCATTCCTCGCCCTGGCGGCGTCCCTGGGCTTGTCTGGTTTCTGAGCCCATCGCATCATCCCTCCAGGACTGCTGTCCTGGGGGAACCATGCTGACTGCCACGCTCGCTCCCACCACGCTTGACGCCTGGATGAAGGACTACCCGTACTTGCCGGGGCTGCTGTTCGCGGCGCTCAGCCTGCTGGTGCTGTTCGTGGTCATCCTGCCGCGCCTCCGGTCCAAGCGTCGCGGCAAGGGCCGACCGGTGCTGGATCCCATCCAGGTGGAGGAGCTGCTCCTGGGCCAAGGCGCCCTGGTGGTGGACATCCGCAGCTCCGAAGCCTTTCGGACGGGCCACATCCGCGGCTGCCTCCATGTGCCCTACGCGGAACTGGCCAACCGCTTCAAGGCCCCGGATCCGCAGGCCCGCCGCGCCCTGATCCTGGTGGACGAGACGGACGAGCTCTCGCACCACGCCTTCGACCAGTTGACCCGGCGCGGGTTCAACTGGCTCTATGTGATGCAGGGCGGCATGGTCGCCTGGCGGCGCGCCAGCCGGCCTGTAGCCAAGTAGGCCTACTTCTTCGGCTCGTCCTTGGTGGCCAGCAAGGCCGCCGTGGGTGCGCTCTGGAACTCGAGGTGGGTGATCCACCACCGCTTGCCATCCCAGGCACACTGCAGGGCGTTGATGCCGGTGTAGAGCACGGGGCCCTCGGCCTCGATGCGGATCTCATAGGGCGACCACACCTGCGCAACGCCATCCTGCTTCTGCACCGTGCTGGCCGTGCCCTTCTCGAAGAAGCCCTTCTCCCACTGGGGAATGGCGAAGCCCAGGAAGGCCTCCAGCTCCAGGGGGCGGATGAAGGCGCCCTTCTCGGGGTGCCGCGCCGCCACCATAATGCGGGCCTGCGCGTGGAACAGGGCGCGGATCTTCTCGATGTCGCGCTTCTGGCCCTTGGGGCCCGAGATGAAGGCATACAGCGAAGCCGTGAGTGCCTCGGGCGTGTCCGTTTCGGCAGGACTCAGGTCCGCTCGCACCACCTCTTTCATCGTGCTGGAGCTCGTGGCGGGCGGCGTAAGGATCTCGACCGGAGGCTTCACCGGGGGCGGGCCCTGGGCCACCAGGGACAGGGTAGTGAGGCAGAGCAACGAGCGAATCACGTGACCTCCGATGGACAAGACTGTGTCATGACTGGCGTTCTTCGGGGAGTCCCCATCACGGCTGCAGCGGGCGAGAAAGGGCGGCCGCGGGCGCAGCTCGTACCTCGGAATCAATCTGGCTGTGCAGGCTAGCGGGCGGCAAGCGTATCTGGCGATCCGACCGCAGGAGAAATACCCCTTGGATCGTCGAACGCCCCTGGCTCTAAAAATTTTTAGTTCAACCCTTCGAAGGGACTGGGCATCCAATCATCGACTTCTCATGAGCGTGATATGCCCCGGATCCCCCTTCTGATCGGAACTTCCTTGCTGGGAGCCCTGATACTCATGGCCCTTCTGGCCTGCGGGGGCGGAAGCTCAGGGTCCAGCGGCAGTGGCACTCCCTCAGCCCAGGATTTCACTTTGGCCATCTCAGCTGCCACAGCCATCCAGGCTGGCAGCAGCGGCAGTGGCACCGTCAATGTCACCCGTTCCGGGGGGGAATCTGCCGCCATCACAATGACTGTTCAGGCCAATGCCCAGGGCATCTCAGGCTCGGGAACCATCGGCCTAAGTGCCACCACCGGTACCCTCTCCCTCACGGTACCCGCTACTGTGGCCGCGGGAACCTATTCCCTGTCCGCTGCAGCCTCAGATGGCACCGTTTCCCACACGGCCAACTTCAACCTTCAGGTGACGACCGCCAGTCCCGCGAATGATTTCACGGTGACCGTCACCACTGCCATGTCCATCCAGGCCAACACCAGCGGCAATGGCACTGTGACCATCACTCGCACAGGCGGTGAGTCTGCTGCCATCACCCTGATCGTGCAGTCCAACAGCCAGGGAATTTCGGGCTCGGGCTCCGTGGCCAGCGACGCCACCACGGGCTCCCTTTCCATTGCGGTGCCTTCCGCCGTTGGGGCAGGGACCTACGCGCTCGTCGCCTCTGCCACCGATGGCAGCCTCACCCACACGGCCTGCTTCAATCTCCAGGTCACCGCGGCAGGAACCGCAGATCCCTGGGCTCCGGTGACCGCGGCCATCCAGTCCGTGCAGAGCCAGTTCCCGGGAGCCCTGGGCTCACCAGCCGGGCTGACGGTGGAAGTCATGACGACCGATGGCGTGGTCTACTCGCAAGCCTTTGGCGCCTTCACAAACCAGACCGACGCTGCCGTGGCTTCTGCGTCCAAGTGGGTCTCCGCCTCGGCGATCCTGCGACTGGTGGACGCGGGTGTCCTTTCACTGGATTCGCAGACCAAGAGTTTCCTCACGGACGTCAATGGCGCGCCCTGGGCCGGAAACAGGGGAGAGATCAAGCTCCGTCACCTGCTCAGCTTCACCAGTGGCATCCCAGGCAGTGATGCCAACGATGGCAGCAGCACGATCACCCTGGATCAAGCGGTGAAGAACATTTACTCCGACAACCAGGCCACGGCCCAGTCGCCCGGCAGCTATTTCGACTATGGCGATACCCACCTGCGCATTGCCGCGCGCATGGCGGAAGTGGCCACGGGCAAGACCTGGCGGCAGGTCTTCCAGGATGAAATCCAGACGCCCCTGGGATGGTCCGCCCTCAGCACCTTCGGCAATGGCACCAACCCAGACCCAGCGGGAGGGTTGGCCTGCACCGGTTTGGAATACACCCGCTTCGTGATGCTGCAGTTGCGCCATGGGCTTGATGGCACGACACGGGTCCTGAGCGACAGCATCATCAACCAGCAGCGGACCGATGCCTATGGCCCCAGTACCACCATCAGCTATAGCCCCTATGTGGCCCTCAGGAACGAGACCTTCCACTACGGCTTCGGCAACTGGCTGGAAACCGCCAACGGACTGGCATCCTCCACCACCAATCCCGTGATCCGCTGGTCCAGCACTGGAAAATTCGGTTGGGCCCCCTGGGTGACGGCCGATGGTGCCTATGCAGCCGTCATCATGACGAGGCAGGTGGATCTGTGGTCCTCGGAGGTCCCCTCTGAGAACCTAAAGATTCAGTTGGATCCTCTCATTCGCGCGGCCCTGGCCAGCCATCCCGCCGTCATCCGGACGGTGCCATGAATCGTACCGTTCTGCTCGCCCTGCTGAGCAGTTCCATCGTCTTCGGCGCCGAGGTGCGCCAAGCGACAGTGACCACGAGCGCCGGCCCACGCCGCTATCTGGTGGCCACCCCGCCCGGTGGTGCGAGGCCTGGGGCCCCGCTGGTGCTGTTGTTCCACGGGCACATGGGCAGCGCAAAGAACACGCTCGGACAGGGGCTAGGGCCTGCCTCACCTTTGTCCGCCTGGCTCCCCATCGTGGATCGTGAGGGTCTGGTGGTGGCGGCCCTCGATGGTGCCAAGGGCGAGGATGGCCAGCAGGGCTGGAACGACGGAAGGCCTGGGAACTCTGGCAATCCCACCACGGATGATGTGGGCTTCGCGCGCGGGGTGATCGCCATGCTGCAGCAGGAGCAGCACATCGATCCTTCCCGCATCTATGCCATGGGCATGTCCAACGGGGGTGTCTTCTCGTTCCGCCTGGCCCAGGAAGTGCCCCTCGCGGGAATGGCGGCCGTGTGCGCCTCCATGCCCGGCGATCATCCACCCGCGCCTGCGAAGCGGCTCATCTCAGTGCTCATGATTGAAGGCACGGCCGATCCCTTGATGCCCTACGACGGTGGGCAAGTGCACTTCTACGCCAAGCTGCGCGGCGCGGTGTTGGGAACCGAGGCCAGCCTCGCCTATTGGCGCACGGTGGATGGACTATCGGCACCGCCCACCTCCGAAGCCATTCCGCATCGGGGCAAGGACTCGACAAGCATTACCCGCACCACTTGGGGCCCAGCCAACGGCCCCCAGGTGCGCCTCCTCCGTGTGGAGGGCGGCGGCCACTGCGAGCCCAGTCTCGCGCACCAGCTTGGCTGGCTCTACACCAAGGTCTGTGGCGTGCAGAACCACGATGTGGAAGCGGCGGAAGAGGCCTGGCAGTTCTTCAAGGACAAGCGGGCGAGGTGAAGTGCCGTCAGAGCTCGGCGAGCCCCCAGCGGTCATAGAGCAGCAGCAGCAGCAGCCCGGGGATGGCCGCGGCGGCGCAGAGCGGGAAATAGAGCGTCCATCCCACCCGAGCCGCAGCAAAGCCGGTAAAGCCCGCGAAGAGGGTGCGCGGCAGGGCCATGAGGGCGCTGAAGAGCGCGTACTGGGTGCCTGTATAGGAGCGGTTGCAGCTGCCCATGAGCAAGGCCGCGAAGGCGCTGCCGCCCATGCCGTAGGCCAGGTTCTCCAGGGCGTTCGCCGCCACCAGCAGAGGCAGGTGGCGACCCAACAGCGAAATGGCCCAGAAGCCGAGGATGCTGCCCGCCTGTACGAACCCGCAGATCCACAGCGCCTTGCGCAGACTCATGCGCGTGAGCATCCAACCGCCCAAAAGGCCGCCCAGGATGATGGCCAGCATGGCCGTGGTCTTCTGCACCGTGCCGATCTGGAGCTTGCTGAAGCCCATGCCCCGCAGCAGGAAGGGCATCGTCATCGATTCGGCCAGCCAGTCGCCCAGCTTGTAGAAGATGGCGAAGGTCAGCAGGTAGCCGATGCCTCGGCGCTGCAACAGGTCCCTCAATGGCCCGGTGATGGCTTCCTGCAGCGTACGGGGAGCCCGGGCCACGGCATCGGTGTTGAGGGCCAGCCAGGTGCCCACCATGCCCAGGCAGGTCAGCGCGGCCATGAGGAGGTAGCTGCTCCGCCACCCCACCAGCTGCGCCAGGATGGTGGCCAGTCCGCCGCTGACCAGCATGGCCACCCGGTAGGCCGTGATGTGGATGCTGTTGCCGAGGCCGAGGAATTTCTGCTCCAGCGCCTCGGCCCGCCAGGCATCCACGGCGATGTCGAAGGTCGCGCTGGTGATGGCCACGGCCAGGGCCAGGATCGCCACCCGCAGCAGGTCCTGGCGGGGCTGGGAGCGCGCCATGAGGAACAGCGCACCGGCCATCCCCACCTGCATGAGCAGCATCCAGCCGCGTCGCCGACCCAGCCCGGGCAGGGAGTACCGGTCCAGAAACGGCGCCCAGAACACCTTGAGGCTGTACGGCAGGGTCACGAAGCTGAAGAGGCCGATGGTCCCCAGGCTCAGGCCCTCATCCGTCAGCCAGAGCTTCAGCGTGGAGCCCGTCAGGAACAGCGGCAGACCCGAGGCGAACCCGAGCAGGATGAGGACCAGAAGGCGGCGAGACGGCATGGGAGATGGTAACGGGAGGACTGCTCCCAGGGGCAGTCGACCCTGGATCAGTTGGCCGGAGGCTCGGGCCCCGCGTGGGTATGAAGGTCATGCACCAGGTGCCCGCCCGCATGGCCCGTACGGGCCAGAGTCAGCACACCGCCCAGGCTGAGGAGCAGCCAGAGCACCAGCAGGGTGGTGTCCACCCGTTTGGGCACATCCCACCGCTTCAACTGGGGGAGGAGCCACAGCACCGTGAAGGCCACGCCCAGCAAGCCAAAGAGGAGCGTGGTCTTCTGGGCCAGCACCTCGTGATCGCGCAGTCCCGCCATCAGGGCTGGCGTGGCCCGGGCATAGCGCTCCACCGCCTCGCCGCTCTCCAGCGCCAAGAGCAGCCCCCCGAAGCCCAGCACCAGCAGGATCAGGACGGCGGTGTGGACGCCACGCCGCTGGGCCGGCCAGAGGAGCCCCAGAAGCACCAGCAACGGCGCCACCGTGAGCAGCGCGATGGGGAAGTGCACCAGGGCGGGATGGATGTGGTTCCAGGGCGGCAGCATGGGACCTCCGGCAGATGAGAACGAGCATGAACCCATACGCCGGAATGGGAAGACCGGATGGAGCGCGGGCAACCCCATGCGCCCAACGACGCCCGCAGGAGGATCCAGCAAGGCACGGCCCTGCCGGACCGAGCGCGGGGGTCCGGGGGTGTGCGCGCAGCGAGGAACCCCCGGAGGGTATCAATCCGCCAGCGTGCTGAGGTCGCCCGGATCCTGACCCAGAGCCTCGGCCTTGAGGGCTCGCCGAAGGATCTTGCCTGAGCGCGTCTTGGGCAGGCTGGCGCGGATCTGGATCTCGCTGGGCATGGCGATGCCCCCCAGATCCTCGCGGACGTGATCTTTCAGGCTGGCGATGAGGCCCGGGCCGGTGGCGACGCCAGCGCGCACCACCACGAAGGCCATGATGCACTCGCCCTTGATCGCATCCGGAATGCCCACCACGGCGCTCTCGGCGACGGCGGGATGGCGGATGAGGGAGCCTTCCACATCGGCGGTGCCGATGCGGTGTCCCGCCACGTTGAGCACGTCATCCGCGCGGCCGAGCACCGCGATGTAGCCATCAGAATCCATCACCGCCACGTCGCCCGCGCTGTAGCAGCCGGGGATGTCCTTCCAGTAGTCCTCGTAGCGCTTGTGGTCGTTCCAAATGGTGCGGAGCATGTAGGGCAGCGGGAACTTGATCACCAGCAGGCCGCCCTGCCCATTGGGCACAGCGGTGCCATCGCGGTTCACCACCGCCAGCTGCGCGCCGGGCATGGCCTTGCCCGCCTTGCCGGGCCGCGCCTCGAAGGTGGGCAGCGTGCCGATGACGGGGCCGGCGATCTCCGTCTGCCACCAGTTGTCCACCACCTGCCCGTTGCCCTGGCCCACCAGGTGCTGCTGGGCCCAGCGGTGGGCTTCGGGGTTCAGGGGCTCACCCGCGCAGGCCATGAGGCGCAGGCGGCTGAGGTCGAACTTCCCGGGGGCTTCCGCGCCATGGCTCATCCACATGCGCACGGCTGTGGGCGCGGTGAACATCACGTTCACACCAAAGCGCTCGCAGATCTCCCAGGTGACATCCGGGCTCGGATAATCCGGCGCACCCTCGCGGCATAGCACGGTAGCGCCGATGCTGAGGGGGCCGTAGACGATGAAGCTGTGCCCCACCACCCAGCCGATGTCCGAGGTGCTCCAGTAGATGTCACGCTCCTGGATCTGGTAGAAGGCCTTACTCAGGTAGTTCACGCCCACCAGGTAGCCGCCGGTGGTATGCACCACGCCCTTCGGCTTGCCCGTCGTGCCGCTGGTGTAGAGGATGAACAGCGGATGCTCCGCATCCACCATCTCGGGATCGCAGTGGATGTCGCGCCCCTGCTGGATGTCGTAGAAGTCCTTCTCACGCTCACTGGGGAACGTCACAGGCGCATCGCCGGGACGCGACCCGCGGCGGTGGACGATGACGTGATCCACTGACGTGAGGTCGCGCACGGCCTCATCCACGATGGGCTTGAGGGCGATGGCCTTGCCTCGGCGATAAGTGAAGTCGGAACAAACCACCACCTTGGCACCCGCATCCTCGATGCGGGTGCGCAGGGCGGCTTGTCCCATGCCCGCATAGACCACGCTGTGGATGGCACCGATGCGGGCGCAGGCCAGCATGGAGATGATGCCCTCGGGGGTGAGCGGCATGTAGAGGATCACGCGGTCGCCCTTCTTTACACCCAGGCGCTTGAGGGTGTTGGCGAAGCGGTTCATCTCGCGGTAGAGGCGGTTGTAGGTGTAGGAGCGCTCGTCGCCATCCTCACCCACCCACAGCAGCGCTGCCTTGTTGCGCCGGTCGCTGTGCACGTGGCGGTCGATGCAGTTCACCGTGGCGTTGAGCTTGCCACCGACGAACCAGGCGTGGTTCGGGGCATTGAACTCGAAGACTTTCGACCAGGGTTCGGCCCAGTCCAGGGCCTTGGCCTTCTCGCCCCAGAATGTCGCGGGGTCTTCCTCGGCCAGGGCGCGCTCCACTTCATAGTTGATGGCCGCCTGCTTGGCCAGCCACCCGCGCATGGGAATGGGGGCCTCGCCCTTCTGCAGGGCCTGGATGGTCTTCTGCTGGGTGATGCTGATTTCCACTTCGCTCATGGAAGGCTCCGAGAACGGGATGCGGTGGATGGATGAGATGGGTTGGGAGGGAAGGTAGCACAGAGCCCAGAGGGTCGCGGGCAATCGATGACCGTCATCACAGCTACACTTGTGGGGGGAGTCCCCATGGCCACCTACGACGTCCATCCCAGCGTGGCCTATGTCCAGGCCCTCCTCGCCAACCTCGAAGCCAAGAGCGGTCGTTCCCTCGAGGCCTGGGTGGTCCAGATCCAGGCGGAGCGCCCCGCAGATCCCAAGGCCTGGCTCAAGGCCCAGGGCCTCGGCAGCACCCAGGCCGGGTTCGTGGTGCAGCGGGCTGGAGCTGCGCCCGGTCACGCCTTCGACGACACCCCCGAGGGCTACCTGGCCGCCGCGCCCAGCTACGTGGACAACCAATACGGCGGGAAGAAGGCTGCCCTGCGCCCGCTCTTCGAGCGCCTGGTCGGCCTGGCCCGGGGCCTGGGTTCCGATGTCCGGGTCTGCCCCTGCGAGACCATCGTCCCCTTCTACCGGCACCA
>Ga0265327_10004222_pt1 | contig 12904 bp, 7 predicted proteins | sample 41621metaG_FD_202089 | JGI IMG/M metagenome (GOLD analysis project Ga0265327, IMG submission 202089) | Rhizosphere microbial communities from Carex aquatilis grown in University of Washington, Seatle, WA, United States - 4-16-21 metaG | ecosystem: Host-associated > Plants > Roots > Rhizosphere >...
TGGCTTCAATCAGTCCACAACGGCTGACCTGAGCGCTGGTGAAAGCGCCCTTCTCGTGACCGAACAATTCGCTTTCGATCAACTCACCAGGCAGCGATGCACAATCCACATGGACAAATGGACGGTCAGAATGCTCACCCGAGTGATGCAGAAAACGAGCCGCCACATCCTTGCCAGTACCGGTCTCGCCGGTAATCAACACCGTGGGCGGCACACCCTCGGTAACGGAGACCAATTGGGCAATACGTTCGATCTGCCCGCGCAGACCTACCATCACCGGGCTTTTGCCCAAAAACTGCACACCCTCGGTGTTGTGATTATCACGCTGTCGGGAGTAATCAAGCTGATGCTTCACGGCCTCGGCCCGTTGCGCCTTTTCGACCGTCAACAACAGTTCTTCGAGATCAATGGGTTTCTTGAGGTAATCCAGTGCGCCCTGCTTCATTGCATTGACGACATCATTGACTTCACCGTAGGCCGTCATAACTACGACGGCTAATCCCTTGGCGACAAACTCAGGCAGCAGATCCAGGCCATTGCCATCGGGGAGACGCATATCCAGCAATACAAGGTCAGGTAAAAACTGACGAGCTGCCACCCGACCTTCAGCCAGACTTTCGGCTCGTTCACATTCAAAACCTGCCTGTTGCAAGCGCTTTGTGACAGCGCGTGCAAACAGGGCTTCGTCTTCAATGACCAGAACACGCCATTTCGCCGCGCTTGCCATTGGCAATGCATCATTAGCGAACTTGCGTGCCTGTACCATCAAGCAATATCCAGCTTAGTCAACATCAACCTTGGAGGATTTGGCACCACCAAATTCGTAGCGCAAACCCACCCAACCAGCTCGCGGTGCACCCGGAGCCAGGAAGCGATCAGTAGCGCCAGTGCCCGTTGTATCAAAGGTATTGCCAGCGCCAGTGAACATGTTGGTGCCCAGCAGACCGCCAGTGTAGTAATTCTGGTCAAACACGTTGGTGGCCTTGGCGAACAGCTGCCAGCCTGATTTGCCGAAACTGTAACGGGTATCCAGATTCAGGACCGCATATCCATTAATCTTGCCAAGCGGATCTGCATTGTTTTCGTTGCCGTGAGCATACTGGCTGGAAAAGGCCAGCACATTGGCACCTACTACCCAGTTCGGCATGACACTGTACTCGCCACGCAGCTTAAGTTGATGCTCAGGGATACCCGGAATACGATCGCCAGGGGAAACATGGATGATTCCAGTAGCATCGGCTAGTGCATTGGCGGAGGCTACAACATCAAAATCTGATTCATAAGTCGCACGCACAAAGCTGTAGCCTGCCATCCAGTTGAAGTTGCCAATTTTTCCGTTCAAGCCAAAATCCAAGCCGAGACGTCTGGTTTGCCCAACGTTGGTGAAGTAACCCGCCCCTGAGGTATGGTTCGCGATGAACTGAATATCGTTGCTGTTTTCGCTAGTGTAAGCAGCCAGCGACCATTTTGTAGAGTTGCCGATGTTACCGCGCACGCCACCTTCCCAAGTCTTTGCCACCACTTGTTTGAGAATAGGCGGGTCACCGGCCATAGAGTTCGGCAGATTGCACGATGCAGCCGGATCAGGATTTGAGCAGCCGATTTCAATTGACGATGGGGCGCGACTGCCTTCGTTGTAGCCCCCAAAGAAATTAAGACTTGAAACAGGCGAATAAGTCAGCCCAACCGCAGGGTTGAAACGTTGGAATGTCTGCGAACCACCCAGATAGTTCGGGTCAGTTGAAGGATTCAGGTTGTCAGTATTGTCGACGCTAGTGCGGTTGTAACGACCGGAGGCGGTCAGTGCAAGCTTCGGTGTCAAATTGTAGGTATCGGTCGCAAATACGCTCCAGGTGTGTGTCGTCCCGCGCAGATTTACTACAGGCACAGGCGACGGATCGGCAAACCCGGCAGCCACATCCATGCCTCGAGCGGCGTCGAACAAATTGAACAACTGGCTGCTTTGGCTAAAATCGATAGTGGCTCTGTCGTAGCCAGCACCCCCGATCAGCAGGTTTTTCTCGGTCGTCCAACTCAATTGACCTGTAATGCCGTAGCCATTCTGACGAGTGCTGGTCTGGTTGATCACACCTTGAGCAGGCGCGTCCGCGGCATAATCTGACAAATCAGCGTTATAAGTCTTAACTCGGGTATGACGGTAATAAGCAACGCTGCTCAATGACAGATTGTCAGTAAAGTAATGATTAAATTGCCCGGTCACAAAACCCAGCTTGTTCTTTGTTTCATCAGGTTGGGTATAGACCGAGCTTTGGCCAACGCTCTTGAGTAGTGATTCAGGGACATATCCGTTGCCGAACATGTCATTGTCGGCACCTGCAAAGCTGATGCTGAAATCTGTCTTTTCACCCTTCCAGCCGAACTTGCCAAATAGTTGCCTCACATCAGTGTTTGAGTTTTCACGCCAGCCATCTTCCTTGAACAGGTTGGCAGCGACATAGTAGTTGGCACCATTGCTTGCGCTACCACCGAACTCAGCTTCAGCAGCGCGACGACCCCATGAGCCACCAGAAATTTGCACGGCGCCACCTGGGAAGAGATCACCGCTCTTGGTCTGGATAGACAAGGCACCGCCCAGCGTATTAAGACCGAACAGCGGGTTGGAGCCAGGCATCAGGTTGATACCAGCGATAGCGTTCTTGGGAATCAAGTCCCAGTTGACCGTATCACCGAACGGCTCGTTCACACGCACGCCGTCCTGATACACGGAAAGGCCTTGTGGTGTACCCAGCAGTGGCGAAGCCGCGAAACCGTGAAAATTCACATCAGGCTGGAACGGATTGTTCTGAGTTTCGTTCACGTTCACGCCCAACAGATTGTTGGAGAGATAATCAGCCAGACCCAGACTTTGCTGTTCCTGAAGGGCCGAGCCCTTGACCACCTGCACGTTGGAAGGCACCTGATTGATAGAGACGCCAGAAGAATGCAGCGGCGTGGTTGCGATCACTTCAATCGTATCAAGCTGAACCACATCGGCAGCCAGTGCCATCGCCGGCGCGCCCAAGGCAAGCGCCACAAAAGCCACGAGCGGCCTTATGCGGAAAGTTTCGGGGTAAGACATGTTCTCTCCTCGGATATTGTTTGTTGGTTGGACAAATTGAGCCGGTAAAGCATATGCGAATTTCGTGCCAGCTAAAAATATTTTCCAACTTATTGATTTATTAAAGTAAATAATTTTTTGTCATTTCTGAAGCCGCCATTATGGCTAATTATAACCACCATGTGGTTGTATACAACCATTTTTATGGTTGCAGTCCGATGACAAAATAATTATCTATATGTTTTTAATGCGTTTTTATTACTGGCACACCTCATGCTAACACCTCCATCGATGTATCAATTCGACTACATGACTCGAATATAAACACGATCCAAAGAGGAGATAACTCAGTGAAGAACCAACAACAATTCATCCGTCGCAAAGCAATTCATGTGGCTGTCGCCGCAGCATTACCAGTCATGCTCATGACTATCAACCCTGCCAATGCAACCCCTGTAGCCTCTCCTGTTGTGCCGGTTGGCGCCAAAAACAACGGAGCAACCGACCCGACGGGCGGCGTCGGCGGAGTGCCGGTCAATGGCTATACAGGTGGCTCCGTCACACTTGGCGACGGTTCTGTACAGACGATCACCGGCGGCTTTCTTCCTCGCGTTGTGCAAACCAACAACAATGGTTTGATTAACGCAGGATCTTTTGTTGTGGGCAGAAAGTATTTCATCCAAACCCTCGGAACTACAAACTTCACAGCACTGGGTGCTGCTTCCAACACCCTTGGGGAATCGTTTATTGCCACAAGTACTGGCACAGGTTCTGGCGTAGCCACAGATAGTGCCAACGTCATTGGCGGTTACAACTCACTAGACAATCTGAAGTTGACCATCAAGGCAAATACGACGATCACACAAGCATCTCCTGCCGCTGTACTGGTTGAGGACGACGTGATCGAAGGGTTGATTACACAAAAAAATTACAGCATTGGCGTCATGACCAATGGTGGCAGTACGATCACCAACTACGGCCATATCGTCAACACCGATGGCGGCCAGTCGACCAACGTTGGCGTACAACTGGGCAATGATGGCGACAAGTTAATCGTCAAATCAGGTGGCACCGTCAGCACATCCGTTACAACCACATCCAGCACGTTCAACACTGCCAAGGCTTACGGCGTTAATACCGACGCTGCTGGTGACTACGCCGTTACGGTTGAGCAAGGCGCCAGCATCAGTGCCTCTCACGCCGGCGTGGGTGGTGCGTATGCTATCGACGGTGGCGGTTCGAGCAATACGCTCATCGTGGAAAACTCAGGCACCATTTCAGGCACCCGCGTCAATGCACTTTCCTCACTCACCGCGAGCAACGTCAATGCCACCACGCTTAAAGCCGTAGTCAATGGACTGTCTGCTGCCAGTGTCGGTAATGTTGCGGCCGTGTACGTACAGGAAGAACTGGATACCTTGACGTTGAACAATCGCAAAACCGGTATTTTGGAGACAACCGGCGACCTGACTGATGTCATCTACGGCCGAGCCTGGGAACAAAACATCAACAACGAAGGCATCATCCGCGTCAATGGGTACACTGCTGGGAACAAGAACGGGATCGCCATCGCCTCGGTTTCTGATTCCTTGCGTGAAGAACAACTGAACGTTAACAACAGCGGCAGCATTAGTGGCGACATCGTCGTGTCCAACGGCAATGCGCTGCGTTACTGGGCGATCAAGAAGTACAACGCTGGTGCGACATTTGGTGGCAACCCAATCGAAAACACCATCAACTCAGGCGCTGGCCAGATCAACAGTAACATCACCAACAGCGGCACCATCACTGGCGACATTTACTACAACAACGGCACGCATGTCTTGACCAATGACGGCGGCGCTATCACCGGCAACATCAATGTGGATCAACGTGACACGGTCTGCGGCGCCGGCACCGGTGCCGGCCAGACCTGCAGCATCAAGGCCGGCTCGATCACCGCTCATGCACTGACAGACCACCTGCAGTACACGGTAGGGGCTGATACCAAAGTGGTGAATGACACGGACACCTCATACAACGGCAACTTTACCGTGCATGGCACCAAGGAGTTCACGCTGGAAAGCAGTGGCACCCTGACCGGCAACGTCAATATCATTACGGTCGACGGGCTAACTGGCACTTATAGCAATGTGTACGGCGTAGCGGTCTCCAAGGAGAACAGCCTGATCACGCTGGTTCCTGTGATTACTGGTGCCGGTTCTGCCACAGCCGCCGCTGCGGCAGGCAGTACTGGCGGCTTTATCGACGGCACGCTGACCATCAGAACTGCAGGTGTAGACAGTGCAGCAGCAACGACGACCCTGGCGCCAAAAGTGCAAGCTGGCACCACGGTAAAATCCGGCGACTGGTACAAAGTGGCAACCACTTATACCAATGCTGGCTCTGACCTTCCCACGACCCAGAACTCTGCACTGGTAAGTTGGACTGCTGAAAAGAACGGCAGCGCACTGGTCGTCGGTGCGACGGTTGGCAATGCGTCCAGCCTGGGCTTTGCAGGCAATACGGCCAGCCTCGTCGATGCAGCACTTAGCTCGAACACAGCAGGTGCGTTGGTTCAGAATCTGGCTACAGCCGCAGATATCTCCCGAGTCGCCGAGCAATTGCGCCCTGAAATCAACAACGCAAATGTTGAAGCTGCGATCGGTGTCACTGACCGCGTATTCGGCCTGGTGGATGCTCACTTGAACGAAACACATCTGGCGCAACTAACGGGCAAGAGCGGCATTGCGACCGGCGAACAAGCTAACGGCACCGGCGTATGGCTGCAAGGCTTTGGCGGTCGTGGCGATCAGGATCGCCGCAACAACGTTGATGGTTACACCTCAGATGCCTACGGCTTTGCTGCGGGTGCAGATACGCTGGTTGGCGAAGGCACACGAATTGGTGCGGCGATCAGCTACGGCCAATCCAACATCGAAGACAAGGGTGTGAACAGCGGCAACAAGAGCAATATCGACAGCTATCAGGCAACCCTGTACGGCTCAGCCGTGCTGGATGGCTGGTACCTGAACGGTACGCTGGGCCTCGGCAAGCACAACTACGACAGCAAGCGTCTGGTACTGGGCAACTTCGTGAGCGGCAGCCATGATGCATGGCAGTACACCGCCCGCGTCGATGCCGGCTTGCCGTTCAAGGTTGGCACAGCAACCCTCACCCCGATCGCCTCGCTGACCTACAGCCGCCTGAACCAGGATGGTTACACCGAAACCGGTATTGGCGCATTGGTGATCGGCAGTAACGATACCGATTCGTTCCGCTCCGGTTTGGGTGCCAAGGCGCTGATCCCGCTGACTGATGGTGAAGTTAAGACCGGGCTGGAACTACGCGCAATCTGGAACCACGAGTTCGGTGATACCGCACAAGACACTACAGCCAATTTTGTCGGCGGTGGCAGCACCTTCACCACCAGTGGCGCTTCGGTGGCACGTGACGGCCTGAATCTGGGCGGCAGCCTGGTATTGGCCCACAGTGACGCAGAAGTTCAGCAGAACCTGTTGCTGAGCTACGACGCTGAGGTGAAAGACCAGTACCTGAACCAGACGGCACGTTTGCAAGCCCGGTTTGATTTCTAAGCAGCAAATCTCCTGCAATCGACTCAACGGCGGGCTGGTCCCGCCGTTTTTTTGTTAAAGTTGTCCCATGAGGCTTATTTATATTGGCTTGATCATAGTGCTTGCCAGTTGTGCACAGGTTGATCCGAACAGGATGGACAAGGTTGCGCTGGAATACCATTTCACACGGCAAGACGTCATGATTGACGGCTTCAATCTCAGAACCTATCAACGTATTACAAACCCAACGGCTCCGCTGAGACTCTATATCGAAGGTGATGGCCGTGCATGGCTATCCGTTGACCAGCCCTCACCCGACCCAACACCACGCAAAGCACTCGGGTTGATGCTGGCTGCTGCCGACCCCTTCCCCAATGTCGCCTACCTGGCTCGCCCTTGCCAGTTCAACCTGACCAGTAGCCCGCGTTGCGAAACAATGTATTGGACAGACAAGCGGTTTTCTGAGGAAATCATTGCCGCAATGAATCAAACGCTTGATACGCTTCTGCGGCCGATGACCTCACCAGAGATCGAGCTGGTCGGCTATTCAGGGGGCGCAGCCGTAGCGGTGCTGCTGTCGGCAAGACGGCATGATGTCTCGAACATACGCACCGTTGCCGGGAATCTCGATATTGAGGCAGTTAACCGCTTTCACCGGGTCAGCGCCATGCCTGATTCGCTCAACCCGATCAACGTTGCACCTCTGCTCGCCACATTGCCACAGGTGCACTTCACCGGCGGTAGGGACAAAGTTATTCCAGCCACGATCGCAGAAGGCTTCATCCTAAGGCAAGAAAGTCATTGCGCAACCACCGTCAGCATCCCTGAGGCATCGCATGAAGATGGCTGGATCTCACGCTGGCCGGAACTCCTCGCCATAGCGCCGACGTGTCAATGAAGCTATGCGCTCTGCAAGGTGCGCCGTGGTGGCGCACTGATGATGCCTCGCAACCCAAGCCAAGCCGCCGCAGGCACCAGAATTCCGCCGGATGCGAGCGCAGCCAGCACTACAACAGGGTTGAATGTGTAGCTTAGATGCAGCAGATGTTCTCCGATGTACCAAGCGAGCAGACTGGCGCCCACTGAGGCCAGTGCGCCTGCCAGCAGGCCAATCAGGGAAAATTCCGCCAGCACGGTGATCGCGATCTGACGCCGGGTCGCACCGAATACTCGCAACAATGCCGCCTCACGCAAGCGCTCATCGCGTGTCGCCACCAGTGCGGCATAAAGCACAGCCACGCCAGAAAACAGGCAGAACCCGAACACGAATTGAACAGCAGTTGCCATGCGATCCATGATGCTGCGCAACTGCTCGAGAATGGCGGCCACGTCGATGACTGTAATGTTGGGGAAGTGCTTGACCAGTCGATTGAGCGCGCCCTCCTGCCCAACAGGGAGGTAAATGCCGGTCATGTAACTGGCCGAGAGTTGTTCCATCACACCGGGGGGCGTAATGGCGAAGAAATTCGGGCGCAGCGTATCCCATTCCACCTTGCGCAGGCTAGTGACCCGTAACTCAATGCGGGTGCCGCCAATGTCGTAGGCCAGGCTGTCGCCAAGCTGGATATGCAGCGATTCGGCGATGCCCTGTTCGAGCGACAGTTGGCGCTGACCGTGTTCGGATGATGTCCACCAACGGCCGGCAACGATGCGGTTATCCGCTTGCATACTGGCCGCCCACGACAGGTTGAATTCTCGCTCGGCCAGACGCCGGGCATGCTCATCGTGATAACGCGAGGTATCCAGTGCCTGACCATTGATTGCCACCAGACGCCCTCGCACCATGGGGTGCAGATCGGGCTCAGTGAGATGGTTTTCGGCAAAAAATTCGCGAATACCGGGTAACTGATCCGGTTGCAGGTTGATGATGAATCGATTCGGCGCGTCAGCAGGTAGCGTCGCCTGCCAGTTTTGCAGCAAGTCACCGCGAACAATGGTCAGCAACAGCATGGCCATAATGCCGAGACCAAAGCCGGCAACCTGCGTCGCGCTGACCACCGGACGTCGTAGAAGATTGGCGAGGCCTAGCCGCCATGCACCGCCCGCATTGGCCAGCAAGCGTCTTAACAAAGCGCCTAGTCCCAACGATAATAGCGCAGCTGCCAACAACAACCCGATCAATCCACCAAGCAGCGCGACACCCAGCCTGGGATCGCGAGCACTCCAGAACACGAGTGCGAGAAACACCACCAAGCCGGGCAGCCAAGCAAGTGAGGTGAGCAGCGACCCACGATAGCCATCGCCAAGATCACGCCGCAGGATGCGCAGCGCGGGCACACCACGCAGTTGAATTAATTGCGGGATCATGACCCCCAGCAAGGCAGCCACGCCAGCAGTAAAGCCCGAAAGTGCGGGCACCCAACCGGGTGGTGGCAATGATTCGAGAAAAACATGCCCCGCCAACTGCGCGAGCACCTCCTGTGCGGCGTACCCCAGCACACAGCCCGCCAGGCTGCCAAGCAGACCAAGCAGTAGCGCCTGATACAGAAAAATAAGCGTGATGGTTGCCTGAGAAGCACCAAAGCAACGCAACAGTGCGCATGCATCCAGTTGACGGCGGGCAAACTGCGCTGCAGCCAGCGCCATCGCTACTAGTGCCAGCACAGTGCCCGCCATGGATGCCAGGCCGAGGAATTGCCGTGTTTTTTCGAGAGCACTGCGAATCTCGGGGCGAGCATTGGTCACATCCTCAACTCGTTCGCCACGCCCAAGATGTGAAGTGGCCCACGCCGTGTATCCCTGCACAGTTTTCGCCTCGCCCGCTGCCAACAATCGGTATGAAATATGGCTACCTGTCTGGATCAGACCAGTGGAAGGAACATCCTCGACATTCATCATCAGCCTTGGCGCAATACTGAACATGCCGGCACTGCTGGCAGGATCACGCTGCAAGATCGCCGAGACCTTAAAGCTGCGCGTCCCGACGGCAAGCGCATCGCCGACGTTGATGTTCAGCAGCGTTGCCAGTCGCGGCTCAATCCAGAGATTACCTTTGGCGGGCACGGCGTCTGCCACCTGAGATGGAGCATACATGTGGTCAGCCACCAGCAATTGACCTCGCAAGGGGTACCCTGCCTCAACCGCTTTAATGTCAGCGAGTTGCCCCGTTTCGCCATGCATCACCATGCTGGGGAATTCAATGTCGATGACCGTTTTCAACCCACGACGGTGCGCCTCAGCCACAAAGGCAGAGGGTAATGGATGATCCGCCGCGAGCATGACATCCCCGCCCAGCAGCGAAGCACCTTGGCGCAACATGGCCGACTGTATACGATCAGCAAAAAAGCCGACCGCACTCATCGCACCCACAGCCAGCATCAGCGCTACCAGCAGGACACGCACTTCTCCTGAACGCCACGCACTCCGCAGTTGTTTCAGCGACAGAGCAAGCGTTTTCAAGATTGAACCCGTCCGGAATCATACAGACGCATCACGACACTACCCGTCCTGCTTCCAGCAACAGGCGCCGCTCGCAGCGACTTGCCAGATTGGGGTCGTGAGTGACAAGCACCAGCGTTGTGCCGGCTTCATCATTCAAACCGAAGAGCAGATCGATGATACGTTGCCCAGTGGCAGCATCAAGATTACCAGTCGGTTCGTCAGCAAACAGAATCGACGGCTGCGTTGCAAATGCACGGGCAATGGCCACGCGCTGCTGCTCGCCGCCGGAAAGCTGTTTCGGATAGTGATGCGTGCGGGCATCCAGACCGACGCGTGACAAGGCTGCCTGGGCCTTGTCGCGCGCATTCTCCTGCCCTGCCAGTTCGAGCGGCAACAACACGTTTTCGAGCGCGGTCAGCGACGGCAACAACTGGAACGACTGGAACACAAAGCCCATGTTGCGCCCGCGTAGCGCTGCGCGGCCGTCTTCATTGAGTTCACCCAGATCTTGACCGTCGATCAGCACCTGGCCTTCACTGGGCGCATCCAGTCCGGCCAGCAAGCCAAGGAGTGTTGATTTGCCTGATCCGGAAGCCCCGAGAATGGCAAGCGATTCGCCAGACAACACGCGGCAACTGACATCGGACAAAATCGTCAGCGCGCCCTCGCTGCTGGTAACATGCTTGCTCAGGCCAAGCGCCTCAATTTTTACTGCAACTCGAGTATCCACCGCCACCATGTTGCTCCGATTATTCCTGATATTGATGATGCTATTACCAACAGCTGTCCATGCTGCCCCGACCATCCTGATTTACGGCGACAGCCTCTCTGCAGCATACGGCATTCCCAGAGACAAGAGCTGGGGCAATTTGTTGCAGCTGCGGCTAAAAGAAACCGGCTACGATCATGTCGTTACCAATGCCAGCATCAGTGGCGAAACCACCAGCGGTGGCCTGTCCCGCATCGACAAGACGCTACAGGACCATCACCCCGCGCTGGTCATTCTTGAGCTCGGTGCCAATGACGGGCTGCGCGGGCTGCCCATTCCCGATATGCGCAAAAACCTGAGCAGCATCATAGAGGCATGTCAGCGCAGCAAAGCCAAGGTATTGCTGGTCGGCATGCGCATCCCGCCCAATTACGGCCCGCGATACACTTCGGATTTTCTGGAATCTTACCCACAGATTGCAAAGCAGTATCGTTTACCGCTACTGAGCTTCATGCTTGAGGGCGTGGCCGGCAAACCAGCATTCATTCAGGAAGATGGCCTGCACCCGACCGCAGCAGCGCAACCGACACTGCTGGACAATCTGTGGCCCTTGCTGAAACCGATGCTCGGAAAACCCCTCAGTCACGCTGCCAGGTAATCACCAGACCAGCCTCATCGGCAGAGGCCTGCCAATCTGCATTCACGCCGATTCCTGGTATGCAGACCAGTACTTCCCGCCAATAAATCAGTGGCTGCGCCAGGCGATGCCATGCCGGCACACCGGCTTCCTGAAACAGATTCTTCAGACTTCGTAATGGGCCTTGGCGATGCAGGCGCAAACGTTCGCCACCAGTGCGCAAGCGGATATGCAAGGGCTCTTCCGCCAACTTGGCGAGTGAAATGCCATGGCCGGCAACATGTTGAAACGTCAAACCTCCGCCCGAAAACGGCAGCTCGGATTCGCCGTGCCAAGGCAGGACTTCCGGCTGGTTGGTCGCCAGTTTTTGATCAAACCAAGCCTCGCCACGATAACGATGTACCAAGCCTTCGTCGAACGTAATTTCGATCCTGGCTTCAGCGCGCGCCTCCAGCAACTGCCGCAGAATATCCTGCAAACGGCGGGTGCTAGGCGGCTCGTTCAGATAGGCCGAGAGCCAGTAGCGCAGCAGGTTCTTCGCCCTTGGCTCGGACATAGCACGTAGTCCACCCACTTCCAGACGCCCGTGCTTGATCCATTGAACAGCATCTTCTTGCGCCATTTCATCAAGCAGGTAGGCGGCTTCGGCAATGTGACTGGCACTGCGGGCAAGCGTTGCACGACTCGCGGGAAAACGTTTCTCAAGTTCCGGCAAGACATGGTGGCGAAGAAAGTTGCGGTCGTAAGCCAGATCGAGATTACTTTCGTCTTCGATCCATTTCAGACCATGGCATGCCGCATATTGCTCCAGTACGCTACGCGGGATGTTGAGCAATGGGCGCATGATGGTCGGCATTGCGGTATTGGTTTCACTTTTGGAAGGCATGGCTGCCAGCCCCTGCACACCAGCGCCACGCAGCAATTGCAGCAGGAGCGTTTCAGCCTGGTCATCCTGATGGTGTGCCAGAACCACCACATCAACCGGCTGCGACAGCATTACGCCGTAGCGCGCCGCGCGCGCTGCCGCTTCAATGCCCAAGCCGCTATCGCGGGGCACTACAACCAGCTGTGAAGTGTAGGAAATCTGATGGTGAGTACAGAGGTCGGCACAGAACTGCTGCCAGTCTCCTGCGTTAGGACTGATGCCATGATTAACATGCAAGGCCGAGAGTTTAAATGCGCACTGAACCTGTAAGCCTGCCAGCAGGTGCAGCAGAACGCAGGAGTCGAGGCCGCCAGACAGGGCGAGCAACAGCCGCTGCCCGGGTTTGATGGCCTGTTTGAGAAAAGTCTCTAGTCGTGCAGCAAGCTCACCGTGCCGGAGCTTCTTTGAACTTGCCATAACTCAGGAGACGGTCGAGACGCGCTTCCAGCAGGTTGGTGGTGGATTTGACCCGCAGTGTCGCCAGTTCGTCCTTGAGCGCACGACGCAGGTTCTGCATCATCACTTCCGGGTCACGGTGCGCGCCACCCAGCGGCTCGGCTACGATGCGGTCGATCAGGCCCATTGTTTTCAGACGGCCGGAAGTAATCGCCAATGTTTCGGCCGCTTCCGGCGCCTTGTC
>Ga0265327_10004223_pt1 | contig 12904 bp, 13 predicted proteins | sample 41621metaG_FD_202089 | JGI IMG/M metagenome (GOLD analysis project Ga0265327, IMG submission 202089) | Rhizosphere microbial communities from Carex aquatilis grown in University of Washington, Seatle, WA, United States - 4-16-21 metaG | ecosystem: Host-associated > Plants > Roots > Rhizosphere...
CGTTCGTCGGTCCCGTCCCATACGAACTCGTCGACTGGCAGGTGTTTCCCGCACCCGCAACAAAACGTACCCCCGTAGAACTTGGGATCACGGGCGTAGGTCTCGGCGAGGGCCCGCGACATCGTTGTCACGGCCCCGCAGCCCTTGGCAAGGAGTTGGGCCTGGGTCCAGAAGCGGCCGGTCACACAGGATTCGCCTGACGGGTATGCCTCGAACTGGACATAGCCGAAGTCGGCGTATCGTTCGTTTTCCTCGGGCGTCAGGTCTCGCATCGGATTCTTTGGGCCAGAAGGCCCAACGTGTTGATACGCGCAGCGTACTGGCCGCACGAATCCTTTGGCACGTTCCTCAGGAGTCAGGACCACGTAGTCCTGCTGCTGCCCGTTGTTCTTGAGTTCGGTGTGCGACTGGTCGGCGGGCACGGGTTGTCCGCTGACGAGTTGACGGGCGCTGCGGTCCACGGGAGGCGGCTCTGGTTGTGTAGCCGTCGAGGGCTCCCACGGCTCATCTCCTTTCGGTGCTTCGATGCGAGGGGACCAGCGGCCGACGGGGCAAAACGACGCGTCATACCACGAGTCTGCCCCGACCCGTCTCCAAGACACGCCGTCTGGTGTCAAATGCACGAGGGCAATGACCGGAGCGGACTGGCAATCGGGTTGTCTCCAGTAAATCCCCGGCTCCGTCGGCACGGTGTAGGACCAGTTCACGTGGATTGCTCCTCTGGAAAGACGAGGCGGCCGATGCGGGCAGCTTCGGCTGGGTCAACATCTTTGATCGCGGCCCTGACGCCGCGAATAGACTGATCCTCGGTCACGCGATTCCCGATCGTTTCCCAGCCGGCGGAATTCATTTGGACGGCGACATTCGATGCCAAGTGCAGTTGCCATCTCACTCCCCTTTCTCGGCCTCGCCGGCGGGCGCGATGGCCTCGACGTCGACGGTCGGAGTCTCGGACGCCGCGAGATCGAGCACGCGGATAAGAGCGTCGGCCCTGACGCGCTTGTACTCCGCCAAGGCCGTGGCCATGACGCGTTCGTACTCCGCCAAGGCCGGGGCCCTGACGCGCTCGTACTCCGCCCAGGCCGTGGCCCTGACGCGCTCGTACTCCGCCCAGGCCGGGGCCTTGACGCGCTCGTACTCCGCCAAGGCCGTGGCCCTGACGCGCTTGTACTCCGCCAAGGCCGTGGCCTTGACGCGCTCGTACTCCGCCCAGGCCGGGGCCTTGACGCGCTTGTACTCCGCCCAGGCCGTGGCCCTGACGCGCTCGTACTCCGCCAAGGCCGTGGCCTTGACGCGCTCGTACTCCGCCCAGGCCGGGGCCATGACGCGCTTGTACTCCGCCAAGGCCGTGGCTATGACGCGCTTGTACTCCGCCAAGGCCGGGGCCGGAAGCCATCGTTGCGCGAACCAGCCAATGTCCAGGCCAGCCGCCGACGCCTTGAGGATGTTGGCGGCATCTGGTACGCACGTTTCGCCGAAGATCCGAACGAATAGCTTGACCTGGCCGGAGCATGCGCCCTCTTTCTCTAGCCAAGTCCTGGTGATAGCCACTCCCATAACGGCCCTCCCCTGTTGTCGCCCGCCCCCGCAACGCGGGGTCAGTCTGTGTCCAGGCCGGCGTAACGACGGACGGCGGCGACGGCCGCCGCCTCGCTGTCGTAATCGCCCAGATGCGTTCCGAACTTCTGTAGGTTGCGGCCCCTAATGTTGACCGCGATCTTCACCTGCCGCAGCGGCTGTATGCAGCAACGCTAAACGTCAAGCTATTCGCTAGTGGCGGTGTAAGCCGTGCAGGCGCGGATGTCGTCCTCGTTGATCTCCGGGTGGGCCCGTAGAATGTCGGCCCAGGACCAGCCGTCCACAAGCAACGAGATCACGTGAGAGGCCGTCACCCACGTGCCCTTGATGACCGGCGAGTCATCAGACACGGCGGGATCGAAAATCAAGCGAGCCGTCAGCTCTCCGGAGCCGTCCTCGGACGTGGCTGGTGCCGCGACCAAGGCTCGGCAGTTGCTGACGGGGTTACCGGCCACACTGACGGCGGGCACCACGCACGCTGCTGCGTAGTCGCGACTGGAGGCGAGCCTATCCTGTTCGGCGGCTACGCCGGCCCGCTGCTGACGCAACCGCGCTGCCTCCGTCAACGTGCTGTGCAGGCTCTCCTTGCAGCGCTGGACCTCGGCCAGGGCCTCGTCGCGCTGGGCGAGGAGGATGTCAATCCATTCAGGTAGCGGCTCCGGCATCCCGTAGCCGGGGCGACCCAGGAGCCGGCACAGCACGACATGGATCTCGACAGCCAGGGCGGCAGGCGGCAGCGTTTCATAGTTGAGCACGCCCGTCTCACGGGCCAGCCAGGCCAGCTCTGCGTAAGACGGCGCGCCTGTGACAACGGGTGAGGCGTCAGATGGTTGACTCATAACGAAGGCGCTCCACGGGCTCCAGTGAAAACGCCCGCCCTCGCACGATGCAAGGGCGAACGGAGCTACGTACATTGACCTGCCAGCTCCGGAAGATACAGGTCGCCCGTAGGCGCCGGCCTTTCCGTGCTGAGCGGTGGGTGGGAGTGTCAGCAGGGCCTAGCCGTCAGCGGGCGGGTCCGGCAGCGTGAGCGCCTGTCGCTGCGCGGCCGTCAGCATTCGCAAACCCTCGTGGCGCAGCCGCTGCAGCTCCGCCTTTTGGGCTTCGCGCTGCTGCCGCAGCGCGGCCGTCAGCATTCGCAAACCCTCGTGGCGCAGCCGCTGCAGCTCCGCCTTTTGGGCTTCGCGCTGCTGCCGCAGCGCGTCCTGTATCTTGTGCGCCTCCCACCAGGTACGGATAGGGTGGGAGAGCCAGTTGACGTAGCCCGCGGCTTCAACGACCCCGCAGAGCTCGCAGAGCATCTGCGTCGTCAGGATGAGCTGCGCGCGTGTTTCTTTTTCACAGGTGTCGTCACCAAGGCTTTCACAGGGCACGCTATTTCTCCTTTCGGTGTTCGGCGGTTCCAGCGTCGCAGTGCCTCGGCCTGACAGTAAAGCTGAACGTTGGTCAGGCTCTGGTCGATGTTGCCACGGATCCAGGTTCCCAGGGGAAACTCGTCCGGGTGGTGCACGATCATGCGGAGCCCACAGGTGTAACACTGCACGCACTCCGCTGAGGCGGAGTCGGGTCCGACGCGTAAGCCGAAGAAGGTCAGGTTTTGACCTCTTCCCTTGCCCCCAAACGGCCTGTCCTCGCCGCAGCAAGGACAGGCGTAGGGGGCTTCGAGCACGATGGTGGACTTGAGACGGCGCGGCATGGTCAGTCCCAGCGATCAATATGGTAGTGGCGCCAGCCGCTGCCCGAGCGCACTCGCAGCTGCATTGGCCAATGCGACGATTTGGTGTAGACCGCGCCGCAGGCCGAGGCCTCGTCGCGGCCGCCCAGCTCGGCTCCTCGTGAGTAGGCCTCGAGTGTGGCCCGGACGCTCCTCAGCTCCGTCTTGAGGATCTCCGGGAAGAGCGCAATGCCCATACCCGTCCTCGTGTCGCGGGCTTCCCGCAGGAGAAGGAGCACGCCGTCAACCTGGTGCGCGCACGTGGCTGGGTTCGGGCCCCACTGATGGGGCCGGCGGCTTAGGGCCGTGACCGGGCACCAGCTGCCGCCGCTGAGCCGCCACTGTGACGCCGGCGAGCCGCCGGTGTACACGTAGCTCGAGAACGGGTTCCGCTGCTCGGACAGGTCCCACTGCAGGATGGGGGGCGCGTCCGGGTGAACGGCCGTCACGAGGGCCATGAAGGAGCCGTGCGCCGGTACGTTGAACTCGAGGGCCTCGGCCGTCCCCAGGACCGTCTCCTCGAACTTCCGCCAGGTCATGGTCGCCGGCGGCAGCTGCAAGGGGGTCGGCACGGCGACTGCCTCTTTGGGCTGCAAGTGGCCGAACACGCTGCCGTCGGACGCCGGCAGCGCGCTCGGCTGCGGCTTCCAGAAGGACGTCACCTCCTCGAGCCGGGCGAACCGCCGCTCTAGCGAGCGGGCAAGCCCCAGCTGCTGGACAATCTTCTCGGCCTGCGCAATATTGCCCGCCGAGGGGGCGGCCTGGGGCCGCTGATACTGCGTCGGGTTCATTTTCTCCTGAAACCGCGCCGCCACCTGCTCGAAGCTGAACGAGCCGCTGGCCAGGTCTTCGAGCAGGGTCCCAACCATCGAGCTGCGGGGGTGACAGAAGCCGCTGGGCGCCGTTGCCACAGCCCTCCAAACCACGTTCTCACGTGCCAGCCCGTGCAGACCCAGCTGCGCCGTATGCAGTGCGTTCAGCCAGCGGGCCGGGCCGATCACCTTCTCGGCGCGATAGAGGGCCTCGGATTCGAGCAGAGCGACGGCCTGCTGCACGAGCGGCAGGGAGAACTCCGTCAACCCGTGCTGCACGAGCCGGTAGTCCTCCAGCCTCTCAGCCATCTTCTGGCCGGCCGTGAGCAAGACGTTGGTATAAACCAGTGCTGACGGCGGCGTCACGGCGAAGTGAGACCAGGAGCCGGTTTGCGGCTGCCCCCAGACTGGCTGCGAGGTCAGGAACACACCTGCGACCCGCGCGCCGGCCACCCGCTCCCGCAGCCGCGACACGGCCTCGCGAAAGAATCCAGGGACGTCATCAGGGTTCCAGAACACAGGTTGAGTGCGCCCCAGGCCGTCGATCGTGACCAGGCCGCCGTAGGTGTCGAAGAACCGGCGGCAGGCGTTGCACGTGTAGTGCTGTCGCTCCGCCGGCAAAGCGTCCAGGAAGGCATCGAAGAGGCCGCTGGCGGTGGTCGTGAACAGGGGCGGATTCTCCACCGTGTTGGCGGCGAACCGTGCTATCAGCGCGGCCCGAAATTCGTCGTAGCCGTGGCCGTCGATGGTGGCGCCCGGCGGTAGCGCGGACACACTCATCAGGATGGGCTCGGTCATCGCAGAGTCCTCGTAAGGGTTAACGGGGTAAGTTCCGCAAGTGCTTGGCCGGCACCCACAAGAGCGCCAGATCCTTCACGGCTTCGAGCAGGACCCAGGGTCCCGCGTCGGACGTGAACTGTACACGGTCCCAGACAGCCAGCACCCGCCAGGACGGACCGTGACCGCCGCACTGCCGCAGCGGCAACGTCAGCACCGGAGCGGCGGCTCGCGGCGTGACCCGGTAAACAGGCGCCGTCACGCTTCCTGGCCACAGAGGGCCAGCAGCTGGCGGAGCTCGTGTACAGTCAGGTAGACACGGCCCTGGGTCGCCTCGAGCTGTGCGGGCTCGGTCTGGATCTGGACTTCGTGATCGCCGTAGAGTGTGGCTACGTAGTTGTTGACGTTGACCTCCGGGGGCTGGGGCCTCGCCGCAGCGCACGACGGCAACTGGGCGCCGTTGTGGAAGAGAAGGGTAATCAACGAGCAGGCATGGCTCTCCGCGATGCGGTACCAGAGCCAGCTGATCAGGCCATTAGTGCTGGCGAACAGGATCAGCCGCAAGTACCAGGGGAGCACGGCGGGGGGAGCCAGTGTGATACTGACAAGCGTCGCCGCGTAAATCAGGACCAGCAGTCCCAGGTACACGAAGAGGCGCACGACGAGCGCGTGCGCACTACGAAACGTGAGCGCACTACGAAACGTGAGCGCTACGGGTTCGGACACGAGGTCATCCCGGATAAGGTCAGGCCCGGGTCGTCCCGGGCCGTCGCGACCGGCTTAGCCGGCGTCGACCACGCGTGGCGCATTCAGCTGCAGCGCCACGGGCACGATCCGATTCTTAAACCGGGTCGCGGACACGAGCAGCCCCTTACGCGCCTTGACGAGCACGCCGTCCATGAACCCGAACGGATCACGCTCGATCTCGGCGCGGACGGCCTCGAACGGTAGGTCCTCGCCACGGTAGCGAACCCGCCCCCGCAGCCGGACCTCAGCGGAGCCCATCACGACTTCCTCGATACGCAGGCCGGCGTCGCATACCAGCACCGACGGCTGGTTCTCCCAGCCGCGGCGGGCGGCGTGGCCCGCCGCGCGGGCCGTCCAGGTGCCGTCCGCCGACTCGGTGTACTCGAACCGCTCGTAGCGGGTCGTCCTGGCCGCGGCCAGCGGCCGCGCCCGCCGCAGCACCTCGGCCAGCCTGGGCTCGGCCTGATAGAGCACACGGTGCGCGTCGGTGGCTTCCAGATCCGTGAGCAGGTTCTCGACCGCCTCGGGCGTGGCCTCCTTGGTCCACTGCTCAAGCGCTTCCTGCCAGGGGCGGGCCTTACGGAGGACGGAGCGGACGTAATCCTGCGGCGTCTTCAACCGCAGGTAGTGATCGAGCGTGGCGTCGCCGCCGGTCTCGGGCCCCAGGAGCGCCACGTGCCCGTTGGCCAGGATTGCCTGCCTGAGCGTGCGGGCGTCGAGCTCGAAGGCCCAGAAGCAGACGCGACGGTCGCTCAGCACCCGCCAGGCCTCGCAGGTGGTGCCCTCGACGCCGTCATGCCAGGACACCAGCGGCAGGGGCCGCATTGAGACGCCGAAGTGGCGGGCCTGCAGGCGGAGCATAAGCGTGGCATCCGCCAGCGCTACGACGTCCGAGCTGCCGTCGAGGACCGCGGGCAGGCCAGCCAGGCCGAACTCGGTGCGGCAGCGCCCCGGCACGCGGAAGTAGACCCGGTCCGCGGCGCCGCCGTTGCGGCCGACGAACAAGAAGGCGCAGACCCGGCCGGGCAGGTCCCAGTACGGCACGCAGACGAGCCGCTCCCAGCCGCGGCCCTGAAACAGGGAGCGGTAACCGCGTTTCCCGCCGGGATGGTAGACCCGTCCCTGGTGGCGGCTACTTTCGGTGCGGCAGCCGAGATACGGCTTCACGACATCGACGTCGGCTGCGCCGTACAGAAGAAAGGGTTCCTTCCTCAGCCCCGCGCGGTCGAGCTCGTGCCGTAGCCGCAGCGTCGTCAGCAGCTGACGGAACGCCGGCGGCTGGGTGCCGGTCAGCCCGGTGCTCGCCAGCTCCCAGAGCCCGGGAAGGTCGCATCGCAACGCCGGTTGCGCCGTGCGGTGACTGTCCTTGCCCCCCTCGAGACCACCGCTGGCCTCGAGCCGCGCCCGCGCCGCCGCCTCGCTGATGCCCCAGAGGGATGCAGCCAGGCCGAGGATTGGGCCAGCGCGGCGGCAGTCCGCACACGCGTACCAGTGCCCCCCCAGGCTGGTATCCTGATAGACCGTCATGCGGCCGGTGCCACAGAGCGGGCAGACCGTGTCCTGGGGGTACGCGTCCGAGCGCCGAGGCAGGCTGCACGCAGCCGCCACGGCGGGCCAGGTGGCTCCCGCAACGTCCAGTCGGGGCAGGGGGGTAGGCATGCAAAAGTCCGCTTACGATTTCCGAGCCGACCGCAACGGAGCCGAGCTCGCCCGGCTGGCCGGCTGTTACGAGTTTCCACAGTTCGTGAAGGCAGCCGACTTCGACGCCTTGCACGACCCGGGGCCGCTTCCCGATCGGGTTTACGCTGACGTGGTGCGTCGCCAGCTCAACTGTGACACACCCGCGTCCACCTGGCTCTCCGCTCTGTATTTTTTCGACAAGCAGGCGGCGTTCCAACCTAACGAGCGGCAGGCGATCGCACAACGTCTGCAGGTGTTCGGCGATTACTGGCGGATCACACCCGAGCTGAACGCCCTGGCGGCCCGCGCCGCGGCCCTAGCCAAGGCCGCCGCCGCCCCTCCTCCCGATGAGGTCTTCGCGTACATCGCTCCCAACGGCACCCGCCACGCTCCCCTACGCACGCCGCTGGAGGTCAAGGCGGCCACCGACTGGCTGTACGCCAACCGCGACACCTTGCCGTTCGGCGTCCGCAACCAGATCGCCGAGAAGATTCTCGAGAAGGCCGCCGCCTGTGGCGCGGGCCTGGGCACCGAGCGCGACGAGTTCCTCGAGAAGCAAGCCGGCCGCGGCTTTTGCCTGCCGGATGCCGTGGTGACGCTGGTGCGCAACCGCGCCCGCCTGGCGGCGCGCGAGGACCTGCGCGAAGGCATGAACAAGACAGCCTCCTTGATCGAGGCCGAGCAGCGGCGGTTCTGTCAGCCTGACAACCTCGTCAAGCTGGCCGAGGTGATCGACCAGTTCGATCGCACGATCGGGCTGGTGGGCAAGCACACAGCGGCGCTCCCTCGCCCCGAGGACGTCCTGTTCGCGCTCACACACAGCAAGGCGGCCACCGATCTGGCCGATCGCTGCGCCTTGACGTCGGGTTCGGTGTACACCCGCGAGGCCCTCAGCAAGGTGGCTCTGGACGACGTCCGCAGCCTCTTCGGCGAGGACTTCGCCACCGGTGTCCGCGCCGGCCTGGACGTCGACCCTGAGAAGCTGGCGGCCGCGGCCGCCACGCTCCCTCTGCCCGATGCCGAACTCTTCGACGCGCTCATGGAGAGCGCCGGCGTCCATCCCGTGCTGGCAAAGTCGGCGTCTGAGCAGCGGCTAGGGCTGTCGGACGCAGAGCTCGACCAGCTGGCGGCGCTGTACGGCGCCTAAAGCGCTGTCACGCTCATAATCAAAAGCTGCTGGGCGTCGTGGGCGTTGCCAAGACCGCCCTCCCCGCTACGCACGGTCTCGACGGCATCCGCGAACCCAATCTCCAGCATGGTGGCGATCAGAGGGCGGACGCGCTCGACGGGTATTTCTACGGGCACGCTGACTCGTAGGGCCACGAAGACATCACGCCGTTTCTGTCTGGCTTTACCGGCCATATCCACTCCTGAAAGAAAGGCCCGGGGCGGCGTCCTGCCGCCCGCGGCCCAAAAACACTTTCAGGCCTTGGCCTTGGACTTGGACTTGGACTTGGCCTTGGCGCTAGCCTCGGGGGCGGCCTTCTTGGCCGCCTTGGGTGCCTTGGTGGCGGACTTCGTCGCGCTGCTCTTCTTCGTCGTCGCCATGATCCCGCTACTCCCGTACAACTGCTCCACACTCACCGACCGGTCGCGGTACGCCCGCGGCCGCATGCTCAGAGCGTCGCGCACCTGTTCCAGGTCGGCGATCGCGTCCTCGAGCTCCTCGATCAGTTCGTGGCGGTCGCCGGCGGTCGCCTCAAGGCTGCCGGCCACGAACGCGAAGATCGTATCATCCCGAGCTGCTTCGACGCGCGTGGCAAACGCGTCGAGGCTCTCGTCAGGGGTTGGCGGGGGTGGCGCAAACTCGTCGGCGCCGGTGAAGTACGCGTCGTAGACCTCCTGGGTGGTCACCGGGGGCGGCTGCAGGGTCGCGGTTGCCATGGTGCTGTCTCCTGGGGATCGGACGGTCTTGAAAGCACAGCTGACAGCGGGAACACGTGGGCTTGAGTCTACGCGCCACGTGTTGTTCATAGGGGCAGACGAGGCTGCCGTTACCGTCCCACTTCATACTCGTTTTAGGCCGGACCCGAAAGGTCAGGTCCGCAGGCACCGCGGGGACGTCGTCGTCGCCGACCGCCATGTAGGCAGTGCGGACGTGGACCGCTCGTGGCGGCGGTCCGGTCTCCCGGTCGTAGCTGAACCACAACCGCACGTTCGGCTCACGGGCCAGGGCCCGCAGAGCCGCCAGTAACGCCGGGTCATCCCGCCAGCTGCGGGTGTAGGCGTAGAACGTCGTGCCGCGGCAGCGCTTCACGATCGCGTGCCACTTGCGGACGTAGAGGGCGTCGTAGAAATCGCCCGCCGCGTGAATCCGCAAGATCTTGACGGAGTTGCGGCAGATCTCCATCACCATCCAGGCCACGAACGTCTCGGCCCGCGTCAGGGCCTCGTCGCGTTCGTGCGCCTCCGACACTCCCTTGCGCCGGTACTGCCCGGCCTTGGCATAGCAGTGCAGCGCGCAAAGGTGTGACTTCCCGGGGCAGGTGTAGCCGGCTGGAATTGACCAGGACCATACCGAGGACCCCAGTTTTGCATTACCCCGCTGCAGCACAGGCCGCCACGGGTTGGGCTTGGATGCCAGCTGCGCGTGCAGCGGCGCGGGCGGCCTTCTCGGCGCGATCGGCGTTACACAGCTGCGCCCTGGTCAACTTGCCGCGAATCGTCTTCACGGTCGAGGGGAGCTGTGCCAGGCAGTGGTACACGAAGGAACCGATGCTCTCCACATGGTCGTGGAACGTCTCGTAGAACTCCTGCGTGTGCGTGTGCTCGGCCGTGTCGGGCGCGGCGTGACAGAACTCGTGGAGTAGAAGAGCGCCCACGTCGTGAAAGCCACGGAGCTCGAGGGCCTGGCGGGCCAGGAACGAGCGCTCGATGGCCACGTAGGTCTGGCCGTCGGTCCAGCCGGCGGCCGTCTTGCTGACGCCGATCAGGAGGCGGCGGGACGTGGCCGACGAGTTCGGCCCCAGCTTGCACGCGGCGGTTCCCAGCAGCTGCAGCCAGACCCGCTCCGTGGGCGTGAGCTGGTCGTCCGCCACGATCTGGTGCTTGCGGTCGATGTCCCGGGTCAAGCGCGCGAAATCGTAGAAAGTGAACTTGGTCTCGCGGCCAGAGCAGATGGCCGCTTGCTCTGCGAGCCAGACCGTCAGCGCGGGTCCTGCCTTGAACCGGAACCGCTCCACGGTGTCCTCGGCGAGCACGAAGACCACCTCCCGCTTGTGGATCTTGTCGCCCAGGAGATCGCCGCGCGGGCACGCCGTCAGTTTGCGCTGGCTGCGGCAGAGCTGGTCGAGCGAGTAGTGCCGCCCCGTCACGGCCGTGAACAGCCGCAGAGAGCGGGCTTCCTGTGCCGTGAGGCTGCCTTCGCGCCACTGGTGGGCCAGGCGGATTCGCCCCGCGTCGTCCAGGGACGGGGTCCTGAGGTTGGCCGTGGTCGCCCGTGTGTCGACGTCCTTGAGCGCGCGTTTCCAGACCGGGCAGTCGCTCTGCACGTCGTTGCGCGCGAAGTTCACTTTGAGCTGCTTGCGGCTGACCACGATCCCGCCGGTGCCGTAGCGATGGCTTCCCAGGTCGGTGACGTGCACGCCCAGGTTGTAAATCGAGAGCGATTTGTTGCGGTCGAGCTTGATGTAGGCGTCGTCGGTGACGTGGTCCCACTTCCACCCCTTGTAGGTGGCGGGGTCACTGGAGATCAGCTGGCCGTTCAGATAGACCTCGAGCGGAGCCCAGGCGCACCAATGCTCAAGCAGCCGCTCCGCCTCGGCCAGGTCCGAGGGGAGCAGGGGGTCGTAGAGGGCCACCTTGATCCGGCAGCCGGACACCGCTTCGGCGTCGTCGTGCAGGTCGTAATCGAGGCCGCAGTTGGCCACGTCGACCTCCATCCGGTACGGGCCGGTCGCCCAGGTGTTGTGGCCGTAAGCGAACAGCTGGCCGCGGCCCATGCGAAAGGTGCCGAAGACCTTCTGCTCCGCCTCGTCGTGAGGATGTCCGAACTCCTCGAAGAAGGTTTCGATCGCTTCCCGGGACGGGAAGCCAGCGCCATCGTCGGCGATCACGAGCGAATCCTTCGTGAGGGTCACGTCGCACCGCGTCGCCTTGGCGTCCACGGAGTTCATGACCCCTTCGAGCACGGCTTTGGCCAGGCTCCCCGCCTGCCGCCGGATCACATCCAGCAGCAGCTTGGCGTGCATACGAAACTGCCGAGTCTCAGCCACTCACGGCCTCCGCAAAGGGTAGGACAGGTTCCAGCGCCTCGAGGCGCTCCAGGACGCGGCGCAGAGCGGCCGCCTCGCCGCGATGAAACCGCTGGCCGCCGTAGGTGACCATGGGGTCGTGCCCCAGGACCTCCGCGGTCGCCAGCTCACTGCGGACCTGCTCGAGCAGGTCGGCGTGCGGGTTCTGCGACGGCAAGAACCCGCGCGCGTCGAGAGCGCGCACCGGCTGGCGGGTCTCGACCCACAGCCGCGCGCCGCACTTGAGAGGCCGACACGGCCGGTAGACGACCTCGAAGCCCGCCCCCACGGCGCCCATGGCACGGGTGGTGCCTCGGGTGGTGCGTAGCGACACAACGGGCTCGAGCTCACGGAGGTCACTGACCCCGGCGGTCGTCAGCTTCACGTTCCGAGCGATCGCCTGCCGGTTGACGTGGATCCGTGTCAGCATTGAAGGGTCCTCGCAACATGGTCATGGGATCGGAATAACGCGAGCGGGTGCTGGGAGGGCCGTGGTCGGTAGGGAGTTGAGCCAGCGCCGCGTACTCGTCACCCACCCAGATGGCCAGCTGGTGCCAGGTGATGGATCTCGACTGGCCATAAACACCGCACTCGGCCGTAAAGTACACGCTGTCCGTGGTCACTGTAGCCGTTTCGAGGTCGACCTTGACGGTCTCGTGGGCCGCGGCCTCGAAGGGCTGATGCGCCGCCAGCTCGTAGACGTCGCGCCCGCTAGCGTCTCCTAGCGAGGTCCCGTCCGCGAGCACCAGCTCCTCGAGCTCTTCGTCCCATTTCAGCCACGCGACGCAGCTGAACCAGAACTCGAAGCCGTAAGGCTCGAGCCCTGTAATGCGTTGATTCTGGACAGCCGCCACGAACTCAACCAGGGAGGCCAGGCGCTGGACCATGAACGTGTCGAGTTCGAGGTAGACGTAGTCGGCTGCGAACTCGACGTTGTCGCCGACGCCGTGGACGGGGAGCAAGATGCGTTTCACGAAGAGACCTCCACGGCGTCCCAGGGAACGCCTATCTGACCTGCGTGACGCACGATACGGGAGATTGCACACGTCCTTCCGTTCGGCTCACGCGTGTTGTCTATACACATAGCCGCGGACCAGCTGACCTGAAGATGTACGCGATGGGCCGTCAACGCGTCCGGCAGCAGGGGGTCCCAATCTGGCCCAACGTTGCCGTAAGACACACGGGGAAAGGTCTTGTCTGTGAACAGCGCCTCCAGGTCTTCAGGAGCCGAAAAGATCGCACAGAGCTCGCCAGGCGTGCCCTTGGCCACGAAGCAAACGCACCCTTCGTCCCTATAGGCGAAGACGAGCGGACGCGTGGCCCGAACCCTGATGACGTCGTCAGCCATGCGCAGCCTCCCCGGG
>Ga0265327_10004225_pt1 | contig 12896 bp, 11 predicted proteins | sample 41621metaG_FD_202089 | JGI IMG/M metagenome (GOLD analysis project Ga0265327, IMG submission 202089) | Rhizosphere microbial communities from Carex aquatilis grown in University of Washington, Seatle, WA, United States - 4-16-21 metaG | ecosystem: Host-associated > Plants > Roots > Rhizosphere...
TCTCAGTTTGAAATTGTAGACATCCTCGTCACGTCCAGTTCTCCTTTGGAGGCGTACCGGGATCGACGACGAGCGAGCCATAGGAACACGGATCGCACGGATATCCACGGATTGCACGGATTAATAGTAATAAAGTGCGTAATTTTCATCTTAATCCGTGTCCATGTGTGGATATCTGCGTTCATCCGTGTCCCTATGGCTCAACGATGCCGAGCCCCCACGCAGCGCCATATCGCCCGGATCAAGGGCTGTACGGAATATCGGGGCGGTTATCGAATTTCAAACTGAGACACCACCCGCCAAGAGACCATCTCGCACACGGCATTGCTCTGCGGTAACATGACGGGACGCGGCCCAGGCGATCGCCGCGTTTCTTCCTAAAGAGTCCGCAACCTCTTGTTAAGGTCACCTGTTGCAAGATTATTGCAACGCAGCATTTGCGGACAAGGGCAAGATCGGTATGCCTTCATCCAGGTTCATCCATGCTTTCACAGCTTTAGCGGGGCTTTCGCTCCTGCTGGTTCTGGCTGCCTGCGCCGAGCCGCGGCAGGAGGAGCGGACCGGCTTTGCCGTGGAGAGCGAGGCGGCAAGGCGGGCGGGTGAGGGCGAGGTGGCGGTGTTTACCCGCGCCTATGAAGAGATCCTCGGCTCCTATATTGAGCCCGTGACCGGAGCCGACATCGTGCTGCCGGGGATCCGGCAACTCGGCTCGATCGATCCGGACTTCACCGCGGAGACCGACGGCATCGGCCTTTCCCTGCGGCAGAACGGCAAGACCGTCGGGCGTATCGCCTATCCGGCCGACGACGACGCGGCGCAATGGGCGCGGCTGACCGAATTGGCGCTGGGCGTGGCACGCCAATATTCGCCGGCGATTGCCGGAGCCGGCTCGGCACAGCTTCTGCGCGTGGTTTTTGCCGGGGTGCTGAGCCCGCTCGACCGTTTCACCCGCTATTCGCCGCCGGAGGAAGCGCGGCGCCAGCGCGCCCTCCGCGAGGGCAGCGATGGGATCGGGGTAGCGCTCGACAAGGTTGGGGACGAGATCCGGATCGGCTCGCTGTTTCCGGGCGGGCCGGCGGCGGCGGCGGGTATCCGGCCCGGAGACCGCCTCGTCGCCATCGACGGCAATTCCGTTGAGGGCATGACGCTGGATGCGGTGGCGAGCCGCCTGGATGGCGCGGCGTCGAGCCCGGTCGGGCTCCGCATCATCCGCCAGGGGGCGGCGACGGCGCTGCGGTTCGATCTGGCGCGGACGCATGTGATACCGCCGACAGTATCGGTCCGCTTCGAGAACGGTGTCGGCTTTGTCCGCATCGCCAGCTTCAACGAGGACACGCGGGATAGCCTCGCCGCCGAAATCGCGCGGCTTCAGGCGGAGCGCAAATCAGGATTGCGCGGCCTCGTGCTCGATTTGCGCTCCAATCCGGGCGGCATCCTGGAGCAGGGGGTGGCGGTGGCGGCGCTGTTCCTCGATCGCGGGCGGATCGCCATGACCACGGGCCGCTCTGCCGAAACCGATCAGATCTATGAAACCCGTTCGGGCGATATGACCGGCGGGTTGCCGCTGGCGGTGCTCGTCAACGGACGCTCGGCCTCGTCGGCGGAAGTCGTCGCGGCGGCGCTTCAGGACAATGGCCGGGCCGTGGCCGTGGGCTCGGCCAGTTTCGGCAAGGGCTCGGTGCAGGCGGTGGTGCCCCTGCCGGATGACGGCGAGTTGATCCTGACCTGGGCGCGGCTCCTGACCCCGGCGGGCTACGGGCTGAACGGGCACGGGATCGTGCCCTCGATCTGCACCAGCGGATTGACCGGGGACGCGGCCTTGGACCGGACGGGGGACAGGAAGACGCGGCCGCTTGTCCTGGCGAATTCGCGGGCCCGGCTCGACGAGATCGGCTGGATCAAGCTCCGCGCCGCTTGCCCGCCCAGGGAGGAGGAAGGCGGGGCCGATGCCGAGATCGCCCGGCATCTCGTCGCCGACCGCCTCGCCTGGCACCGGGCGCTCCTCGCCAAGCCGTCGAGCCTCGCCGCCGTTACGCCGTAATACCAAGGGCTGAAGATATTGACCCATCCCTGTCATCCCGACGACCATCGGAAGGAGGGATCTCCGCGTGACGTGTCGCCCCAGGATCGGCACCAGTGGAGCGGCAACAGATCCCTCGCAAGGGCTCGGGATGACAAGTCAATATTTTCAGCCTTTGGTATCATTCCTCCGGCAGCAGCCCGGTCTGGCGCAGGGCTTCCATGAGCACGACCGAACCGGCGATGGCCACGTTCAGCGAACGCATGCCGGGGCGCATCGGAACGCGCAGGCGCGCGTCGCAGGCCGCATGCACCGCTTCCGGGACACCGACGGTCTCCCGCCCGAGGAGCAGGGTGTCGCCGGGTTCGAAGGCGAAGCGGTCGTAACGCTGTTCCCCCCGCGTCGTCATGAGGATGAGGCGCCTGCCTGCACTCATCAAGGGGCCTGCATTCCGGGAGGCCGCGAATTCGGCCCAGGAGATATGCCGCTCGACCTGCGCCAGCGTCTGATAGTCGAGGGCCGCGCGCCGCATCTGCCGGTCGGTCATGACGAAGCCGCAAGGCTCGATGATATCGAGCGGCACCCCGAGGCAGGCGGCGACGCGTATCAGGGTTCCGGTGTTCTGCGGAATGTCGGGCTCGTAGAGGGCGAGGCGCATAATCTCTCTCGGTGGTTTTGCGTAACTTAACATTCATCTACAAGTAGATGGCCGGGAACCTTGGGGTGGATGCGCAAAAGCCCCGCTGCACAAAAATCCGGCTTTGCAACGGCTCGCCGATATATGATATGGGCTCACCGTGCCGTTTTCGCACCAGCGGCATAGAGCGGAAGACATCTCCTCGACTCTGGTCCACGGTCGGCAGGTGGGGCGGCGTGACGAACGGTATGCGGCCGTTTGTCGCATGCCGTCCAATTCAACCTAGTGAGTTTTCGGGGTGCTGGCCGATATTCGGTCGCGAAAGGATTGTTGATGGCGGAAACAGCGCATCCTTCCGTGGCGAAAGCCCAGGGCGGCGAACCGAGCCGACGGGATTTCCTCACTTTGACCGCCGTGGCGCTGAGCGCCGTCGGTGGCGCCGCTGCGGTATGGCCTTTTCTCGACAGCATGAATCCGGCAAAGGATACGCTTGCCCTGGCGACGACGGAGGTCGATCTGGCCCCCGTCCAGGTGGGGCAGCGCCTGACCGTGGTCTGGCGCGGCAAGCCCGTGTTCGTCGATCGCCGCCCGCAGAAAGAAATCGAGGAGGCGCAAGCCGTCCCCCTCACATCCCTCCCTGATCCGCAGAGCGACGGCGACCGGGTGAAGAAGCCGGAATGGCTTGTGGTGGTGGGCGTCTGCACGCATCTCGGCTGCATCCCGGTCGGGCAGAAGCCGACGGATGAGCGCGGCCTCTATGGCGGCTGGTTCTGTCCCTGCCATGGTTCGCAATACGATACCTCCGGGCGTATCCGCCAAGGGCCGGCACCGCGCAACCTCGAGGTTCCGCCCTACGCCTTTACCGGCGCCACTACCATCAAGATTGGTTAGGGATCTAACGCATGGCGAGCGCAGCTAAGGCTAAGAAGGGGATCATCGGCTGGATCGATCACCGGTTGCCGATCTTCACTTTCCTGGACCATGAACTCGGCTCCTTTCCAGAGCCGAAGAACCTGAATTACTGGTGGAATTTCGGCTCGCTGGCCGGGATCATCCTGGTGGTGATGATCTTCTCCGGCATCTTCCTGGCGATGGAGTACACGCCGCACAAGGATCTGGCCTTCGACTCGGTCGAGCGGATCATGCGCGACGTCAATTACGGCTGGCTGATGCGCTACATTCACATGAATGGCGCGTCGATGTTCTTCATCGTGACCTATATCCACATCTTTCGCGGCCTTTATTTCGGCTCCTACAAGGCGCCGCGCGAACTCCTGTGGATGCTGGGCGTGGTTATCCTGCTCCTGATGATGATGACGGCCTTCATGGGCTACGTCCTGCCCTGGGGGCAGATGAGCTATTGGGGCGCCACCGTCATCACCAATCTGTTCTCGGCGATTCCGGTCGTGGGCGACCAGATCGTCTCCTGGCTATGGGGCGGCTTCACCGTCGATAATCCGACGCTGAACCGCTTCTTCTCGCTGCATTATCTGCTGCCCTTCGTGATCGTCGCGGTGGTCTGCCTGCATCTGGTGGCGCTGCATCTGCACGGTTCGAACAACCCGCTCGGCATCGACCGCAAGGGGCCGCAGGATTCGATCCCGTTCCATCCCTACTATACGATCAAGGATCTGTTCGGGATCGGCGTGTTCCTGATCATCTTTGCCGGCTTCGTGTTCTTCGCCCCGAATTTCCTCGGCGATCCGGCGAATTACCAGCCGGCCAATCCCCTCCAGACCCCGCCCGAGATCGTTCCGGAATGGTACTTCCTGCCGTTCTACGCGATCCTGCGCTCGGTCCCGGACATCCTCTTCATCCCGGCGAAGCTCGCTGGCGTCATCGCCATGTTCGGCTCGATCCTGGTGCTGTTCGTGCTGCCCTGGCTCGATACCTCGCCGGTGCGCAGCGGCCGGTTCCGGCCTATCTTCCGCTGGTTCTTCCTGTTGCTCATGATCGATTGCCTGGTCCTGGGCTGGGTCGGCGCGCATAAGCCGGAAGGGACGTTCGTCCTGATCGGGCAAGCGGCGACGGCTTGGTATTTCATCCATTTCCTGGTCCTGCTTCCGCTTCTCGGCAAGTTCGAGCGGCCCCGGCCCCTGCCGACCAGCATCAGCAGCGCCGTCCTGACCGTGCGCGGGCTGCATCCGAGCATTAAGCCCGCAACCGCGATCAAGGAGAAATCATGATGCAGCACCGTCTTCTGCCGGTCGCCGCCTCGCTCGCGGTGATCTTCCTGGGGGGCGCCGTTCCGGCACAGGCCGAGGGCGGGTACAAGCTTCTCCAGCCGAAGAGCGAATGGTCGTTCGAGGGGCCGCTCGGCACCTACGACAAAGCGGCGCTGCGCCGTGGCTTCCAGGTCTATAACGAGGTCTGCTCGACCTGCCATGCGCTCGTTCACCTGCGCTATGGCGATCTTGACGGGCTCGGCTATACCGCCGACGAGATCAAGGCCATCGCCGCGCAGAAGCAGGTGACCGATGGTCCCAACGATCAGGGCGAGATGTATCAGCGTCCGGCCCGCGCCTCCGACTTCTTCGCGCGGCCCTTCCCGAATGAGCAGGCGGCGCGCTATTCCAACAACGGCGCGGTTCCGGCCGATCTGTCGCTGGTGGTGAAGGCGCGCGAGGGCGGCCCCGACTACGTCTTCTCGCTTCTGAACGGCTACAAGGAGCCGCCGGCGGGCGTGAAGCTCGGGGCAGGGATGAACTACAACGCCTATTTCCCCGGCCACCAGACGGCGATGCCGCAGCCCTTGGCCGACGGTGCCGTCACTTATGCCGACGGCACGCGGGCCGATCTGGAGCAGATGGCTCAGGATGTGACCACCTTCCTGACCTGGGCGGCGGAACCCAATCTGGAAGCCCGCCATCGGATGGGCCTCCAGGTCATCGGCTTCCTTATTCTGCTGACCGGCGTCTTCTATGTGCTCAAGCGCCGGATCTGGTCGAAGGTGCATTGAGGAAAGAAGCTGATGGCTATTAGCTGTTGGCTAACAGCTAATAGCCACCAGCTTCCCTCACGCCGCCCGGATCTTGTCCAGGAAGCGGTCGACCTCGCCGCGCAGGGATTCGGCCTGGCGGCCAAGTTCATCGGCTGAGGACAGGACTTCGGAGGCGGCTTTTCCGGTCTCGCCGGCACCCCGGCTGACGCCGACGATATTGGCGGAGACGTCCTGCGTGCCCTTGGCGGCTTCCTGGGTGTTGCGCGTGATTTCCTGGGTGGCGGCTCCCTGCTGACTGACCGAGGCGCTGACCGAGGTGGAAATCTGGTCGATCTCCAGGATGGTGTCGGCGATGTCCTTGATCGCAATGGCGGCGGCTTCCGTTGCCGACTGGATCTGAGTGATCTGGCTGGTGATCTCCTCCGTTGCCTTCGCGGTCTGGCTGGCGAGGTTCTTCACCTCGCTGGCGACGACCGCGAAGCCTTTGCCGGCCTCACCCGCGCGCGCCGCCTCGATGGTGGCGTTCAGGGCCAGCAGATTGGTCTGCCCGGCGATATTCTGGATGAGGGTCACGACCTCGCCGATCCGCTGCGCCGCGGCGGTCAAGCCCGCGACCAGGGTCGTCGACCGTTCGGCTTCGCCTACGGCCTTTTGCGTGATGGAGGCGGATTGCGCGACCTTGCGGGCGATGTCCTCGATCGAAAACGACAGGTTTTCGGCGGAGTTGGCGACCTGTCCGACATTGGTCGAGGCTTCTTCGGCGGCGGCGGCGACGATGGTCGATTGCTCGCTGGTTTTAGCGGCGACGCCCATCAAGCCCGAGGAGGTCTGATGCAGCCCTCGCGCCGATGCGGCGAGGGTCTCCACCGCCTGACGCGCGGTCCGGTCGAAGCTGGCAATCTGTTCCGTGATCAGGTTCTGGCGCTGCTCCTTGCGGGCTTGCTCCTGGCGCTGTTCGGCTTCGAGCTTGTCGTTCCGGATCTTGGCTTCCTTGAAGACCTCGACCGCATCGGCGATCTCGCCGACTTCATCGCGGCGCCCGAGCCCTGGGATCGCGACGCTGTTATCGCCCCCCGCCAGCCGCTTCATGGCGGCGGTGACGCCATGCACGGGCCCGACGATGCCGTGCGCGATCGCGGTTCCACTCGCGGCGACGAGAAGTCCGAGGAGCAGCAGCTCCCCGCCCGACCAAAGCGCGCGGTTGTATAGCTCGGCATTGACATCGTCGATATAGATGCCGGAGCCGATGATCCAGCCCCAGGGGGCGAAGCCCTTTACATAGGAGATCTTCGGAACCGGCGTGGTGGCGCCGGGTTTCGGCCAGAAATAATCGACATAGCCGGCGCCGTCGGCTTTCACGGCCTTCGCGGCCTCGACGAAGAGCGCCTTGCCGTTGGGATCCTTGAATTGGGACGCATCCGTGCCGTCCATTTCAGGCTTGAGCGGATGCATGATGATCGCGGCGTTCTGATCCTGGAGCCAGAAATAGTTGGCGCCGTCATAGCGCAGGGCCTTGACGGCCGCCAATGCGGCACGCTGCGCCGCCTCATGCGACAGCTTCCCGGCCTTTTCCTCGCCCTCGAAATAGGCAAGCAGGCTATGAACGGTTTCGACCTCGTGCCGCGTCTTTGTGCCCCGATCCTGTTTCATCTGGCTGCCGAAGTCGAACAAGGCGAGAAGCGTCAGGGCGCTCATGCCGAGAAGGGCGCCGACCGTGATGAAGTGAATTCGCCGGGTGATGGGGATATCGCTGACGCGCATGGGGCTCTCCGATGGAACATTCATCATCTTTAGCGTGCGCTCCGTGCCGGGGGAAGCGATCGTTGACGTGTATCAAATGTCAGTGGGCCGAGTTTGGTTGAAACGCCCCCCGTTGCTCCGGCATAAGACTTGATTTGCGCACTGGGGTTGCGCACCGGCTTATCCGCCGCGGGCTCAAATGGGGCCGGTTCAAATGGGAGTTGGGGCATTGAGTGCTAAGGAACCGGTGATCGGCATTCTCGGCGGCAGCGGGCTGTATCAGATCGACGGGCTGACCGATGTCGAATGGCGCCGCGTCGCCAGTCCTTTCGGCGAGACCTCGGACGCGTTCTGTTTCGGCCGCCTGGGCGGACAGCAAGTCGTCTTCCTGCCGCGTCATGGGCGCGGCCATCCGATCCCGCCTTCGGAGATCAATTTCCGCGCCAATATCGACGCCCTGAAGCGCTGCGGCGTTACCGATATCATCTCGCTCTCGGCGGTGGGTTCCTTGCGGGAAGATCTGGCTCCCGGTGATTTCGTCGTCATCGATCAATTCATCGACCGCACCTTCGCGCGGGAGAAGAGCTTTTTCGGGACCGGCTGCGTCGCGCATGTGTCGGTGGCGCATCCCGTCTGCGGGCGGCTCGGCGACGCGCTCATCGATGCCGGCGGCGATGCCGGGCTGAAGCTGAAGCGGGGCGGCACCTATCTCGTCATGGAGGGGCCGCAATTCTCGACGCTGGCCGAGAGCGAGCTTTACCGGCAATGGGGCTGTGCCGTCATCGGCATGACCAACATGCCCGAAGCCAAGCTCGCCCGCGAGGCCGAGATCTGCTATGCGACGGTGGCGATGGTCACGGATTATGATTGCTGGCATCCCGGCCATGACAACGTCACCGTGGACATGATCGTCAAGGTTCTGATCGGCAATGCCGAAAAGGCGCGGGCGCTGGTGACGCATCTGGTGCCTCGCCTGTCCGGCCATGAAGGCCCCTGCGCCAAGGGCTGCCAGACCGCGCTCGACAACGCGCTCATCACCGCGCCGGATGCCCGCGATCCTGCCGTGTTGGCGCGGCTCGACGCGGTGGCGGGGCGGGTGTTGCGGGGCTTGTAATGAAGATGGGCCGATGGGCTGGAATTCGATCAGCCCATCCAGGCTCAGTGGTGATCGGTCTCCGGCCAGAAGTCGTCTTCCATCATCTGCTCGAACGACCACGGGCAGGATACCGGGAAAGTGCTTCGGGAAAGCCCTGTTTCGCGCTCCGCCTCGACAAGAGCAAGGCGGTAGGCATTCGAAACGGATTCGGAAAGTTTCGCCTTCAAGCTTGGATTATCCGCGAGATGGTCAGCCAAGCGATAGCGTTGCTCCTCAATGCTCAAGCGCCAGCTATTGCCACGCATGGCGGGCTGATATTGCCACTTGAGAAGGTGCAGCAGTAGAACGGCCAGCCGGTTCACGAGTTCGCGCTTCTCCGTCCGGCCCATGCTTTCGATCTCTTCGGCAATGTGTTCGATATCGGCGGCGGAAAGCTTACCTTCCCGCAATAGGGCGGCTTGTTCATTGGCCCAAGCGTAAAAATCCTGTTCGTAAAGGTCGGATGCCGGGTTCGTCATTTCAGGCCGCCAGATCGAGCCAGCCGCCCATCGTTACCTCCAGCGCCCGGGCCAGGAAGCAGAGGAGTTCGGTGCCCTGGCCGGCGTGGAAGCGGTCGGGACGGCGGGTGCCGATGCAGAGGAGGCCGGGGGGGCCTTCCTCGGAGACGGTGAGGCGGAGCACGGCTTCAGAGCGGACCAGGCCGGCGGCATCGCCGAAAAGCGTGACATCGCCGTCGATGTCGTCGCCGAGCCGGGCCGGACGCTCCGGGCCGAGGATGCTGGCGACGGTGCCGGAGGGCAGCAGGCGGATGCCGGGAAGCGGCAGGCGCGGATGGGTCTCGGCGGCGCTCTCGACGCCGATGGTGACGATATCGACGTCGAGGAGAATGACGAGGTCGGTGGTCACCACTTGCAAGAGTTGTTCGAAGCTCGTCGCCTCCATCAAGGCGAGCACCGCCGCATGAACGCGGTTCTGGCTGGAAAGGTTGGAGCGGCTGGTCGCGATCAGCGCCCGTTGCTGCCCCTTGAGCTGGGTGAGGTCGGTGCGCAGGCGCTGCACCATGAAATTCTGAAGATCGAGGACATTGTCGCCGTGCCGTGCCTCGGGCGGCGTCAGTGTGGCGACGAGTTCCGGATGCTGGATCAGGAAATCCGGATGCGCGCGGAGATAGGCCGCGACCTCCACGGCCCCCACCTCCACGGCATTAGGCTCCCGCTCCGCCTGTGGGGCGTTTTCCGGGGCCGCTGGCGGCGCGTCTTCCGGTTCCATCCGGCGATCCATTCCGACCCTCTAGAGAATATTCTGACCCGTCTTCTGCCAGTCGGCGAGGAAGGCGGCAAGGCCCTTATCGGTCAGCGGGTGCTGGAACATCTGCCGGAGCACCGAGGGTGGCAGGGTTGCAACACCCGCACCGAGCTTCGCCGCTTCCACCACATGGATGGGATTGCGGACCGAGGCGACCAGAACCTCGGTCCGGATCGCCGGGTATTGCCGGTAGATGGTGACGATCTCGCGGATGAGATCCATCCCGGTAGCACCGACATCGTCCAGCCGTCCAACGAAGGGGGAGACGAAGGTAGCGCCAGCCTTGGCCGCCAGAATCGCCTGCGCCGCCGAAAAGCACAGCGTCACATTGACCATGGTGCCTTCCAGCGACAGCGCCCGGCAGGTCTTCAGGCCGTCCGGGGTCAGCGGCACCTTGACCGCGACATTCGGGGCGAGCTTGGCCAGGAAGCGGCCTTCCTCAAGCATGATCGGGAAATCGGTAGCGGCCACCTCGGCGCTGACGGGGCCCGGAACGAGGGCGCAGATCTCGCGGATGACATCGAGGAAATTCCGGCCGCTCTTGGCGATGAGGGACGGATTCGTCGTGACACCATCGACCAATCCGGTCGCGGCAAGATCCCGGATCTCGGCGATTTCGGCGGTGTCGATAAAGAACTTCATTCGCTGATCCTTTGCGCGTCTGGAGCATTCTCCAACTTACGTCTATGAGTGTAGCCCATGCCTGCTGACCATTCCAGTTTCCACGCGGCGGAATTTTTTCGCCTCAAGGTGCTCCTGACTCTGCCGCTCGCCGGCGCCTATGACTATCTGGCGCCCGACGAAGAAACTTTGCCGGGAACTTACGTCATGGCGCCGCTCGGCGGCAGGCTCGTTCCCGGCGTGGTCTGGGGCGAGGGCGGCGGTGAGGTGGCGGCGGCGAAGCTGAAACCGCTCAAGCGGGTGTTCGACGTGCCGCCGATGACGGAGGAGCTGCGGCGATTCGTCGAATGGGTGGCTGCCTACACGCTGTCGCCCCCCGGCGCGGTGCTGCGCATGGCCATGAGCGTGCCCGAGGCGCTGGAGCCGCCGCGTCCGCGAATCGGCTGCGTGCTTGGCGTGAAGGGGCGGGAAGCGCTTTCCGGTTCCGATTCGAAGCTGACGCCCGCGCGCCGCCGGGTTCTGGAGGAAGCCGCCGCCGGACCCCCGCGGGGGGGCGCTGAACTCGCCCGCGCCGCCGGATGCGGGGCAGGGGTGGTGCGGTGGCTTCAAGGCCAGGGCTATCTGGAACCGACGGCGCTTGCGGGGGGAGCCCCGGTGACGCGGCCCGATTGGCACCGGCCGGGGCCGCGTCTTTCCGGCGATCAGGCGGCGGCGGCGGAAAGCCTCGTGGCGAAGGTGGCTTCCGGCGGGTTCTCGGTGAGTTTGCTCGACGGGGTCACCGGCTCGGGAAAAACCGAGGTCTATTTCGCGGCGGTCACCGCGGCGCTGGCGGCGGGGAAGCAGGTTCTGATCCTCTTGCCCGAAATCGCCTTGTCCTCGCAATTCATGAGCCGCTTCGCCCGGCGCTTCGGGACCGGGCCGGTGGAGTGGCATTCCGATCTCAGCCAGAGCGATCGCCGCGCCAATTGGCGGGCCGTCGCCGAGGGGCGGGCGCTGGTCGTGGTCGGCGCGCGCTCGGCCCTGTTCCTGCCCTTTCCCGAACTCGGCCTCATCATCGTCGATGAAGAGCATGAAAGCGCCTTCAAGCAGGAGGAGGGCGTCATCTATCATGCCCGCGATATGGCGGTGGTGCGGGGCTCGATCGCCCGTATTCCGGTGATCCTGGTGTCGGCGACGCCGTCGCTCGAAACCCTGGCCAATGTCGAGCAAGGCCGCTACACGCGGCTCTGCCTGCCCGACCGGCATAACGACGCGGCGATGCCGTCGATTCGCGTCATCGATCTGCGGCGCCATCGCCCGGCGCGGCAATGCTTCCTGGCGCCGCCGCTGGTGGCGGCCCTGCGCGAGACCGTGGCGGCGGGGGAGCAGGCGCTTTTGTTCCTCAATCGCCGGGGCTATGCGCCGCTCACCATCTGCCGGTCCTGCGGCCATCGCTTCGGCTGTCCGAACTGCACCGCCTGGCTGGTCGAGCATCGCTTCCTCAATCGGCTGCAATGCCACCATTGCGGCCATTCCGAGCCGGTCCCCGCGCTGTGCCCGGCCTGCGGCGAGGCCGGGAATTTCGCGGCTTGCGGGCCTGGGGTGGAGCGTCTCCTGGAAGAGGTGACAAAGCTCATGCCCGAGGCGCGGATAGCCCTCATGGCCAGCGATACCCTGCCGGGGCCGGGTGCCGCCGCCGAGATGGTGCGCGCGGTCGAGGAGCACCGGATCGATATCCTGATCGGCACCCAGATCGTCGCCAAGGGGCACCATTTTCCGAAGCTGACGCTGGTTGGCGTGGTCGATGCCGATCTTGGCCTCGCGGGCGGCGATCTCCGCGCGGCGGAGCGCACCTGGCAGCTTCTGCATCAGGTCGCGGGCCGCGCCGGGCGGGAAGAGCGGCCGGGCGTCGTCTATCTCCAGACCTTCGTGCCCGAGCATCCGGTGGTGGCGGCTCTGGTTTCCGGCAACCGCGAGCGCTTCCTGACGGCGGAGGCGAATTCAAGGCGGCGCTATGGGATGCCGCCTTTCGGGCGGCTGGCGGCGCTCATTCTGTCCGGGGGCGATGCCGAATCGGCTGATTTCGCGGCGGCGGCTTTTGCCCGGGCCTCCCCTCATATGCCGGGAGTCGAGGTGCTGGGGCCGGCTCCGGCGCCGCTCACGATCTTGCGCGGACGCCATCGCCGGCGCTTCCTGGTCAAGGCCCGAAAGGACGTGAATCTCCAGGCGGTGCTGCGGGAATGGCTGGCCCGCGTGCGTGTGTCGAGCACCGTCCGGGTTCAGGTCGATGTCGATCCGTACAGCTTCCTCTGAAGATAAGTGGTGTTTTCTCGCGGCGGAGATGCCGTGAGCGTGTTGCGTCGCGCAAATGGATGTGTTACCTAGCCGCCGCGTTTCGGCAGGGTCTCACCTGCTGGCGGGTCTCCGTTTACGAAATCTGCGCGCATACAGAATTCAGAATAACCAGCATGCCTGTTTTATAGGCGTGCAGGCAATTTGGGGGTGTCCTAAACGTGGCCGCCACTTCTAAAGGCGTTACCGGAATCGCTGATCGCTA
>Ga0265327_10004226_pt1 | contig 12893 bp, 8 predicted proteins | sample 41621metaG_FD_202089 | JGI IMG/M metagenome (GOLD analysis project Ga0265327, IMG submission 202089) | Rhizosphere microbial communities from Carex aquatilis grown in University of Washington, Seatle, WA, United States - 4-16-21 metaG | ecosystem: Host-associated > Plants > Roots > Rhizosphere >...
CTATCAACTATAAACCATGAACTTTTGCTCCAAAATTAAGTTTCCCCATCTTCTTTGCCCTCCCATTGTTTTTTAGTACCTTTGCGGCTTCAAATTTGAGGCTGTAAGGATTGGTGTTTAGCCAAGGCTCACAAAAATTTACAGATTCTAACGAAAGCTTTGACTAAAAAGAATAATTAATTATGGATATCAGAAACATCGCAATCATCGCTCACGTTGACCATGGTAAAACAACTTTGGTTGATAGAATCCTGCACCAAACCCATGTGTTCCGTGACAATCAGGAAACTGGTGAGCTTATTATGGATAGCAACGACCTCGAAAGAGAGCGTGGCATTACTATATTTAGCAAGAACGCCGCTGTTGAATACAAAGGCGTTAAGATAAATGTCATCGATACACCAGGTCACTCCGACTTTGGTGGTGAGGTGGAACGCGTACTGAAAATGGCTGATGGCGTGCTTTTGCTCGTTGATGCTTTTGAAGGCCCGATGCCGCAAACACGTTTCGTTCTGCAAAAAGCATTGCAGTTGCATTTAAAACCAATTGTGATCATCAATAAAGTTGATAAACCAAACTGCCGCCCTGATGAAGTGCATGACGCAGTGTTTGAATTATTTTTCAACCTCGATGCAACAGAAGAGCAATTGGATTTCCCAACATTTTATGGTTCAGGAAAACATGGCTGGTTCAATAGTAAGAACGAACAATGTGAAGATATCACTCCATTATTGGATGGTATTTTGCAATACGTTCCTGCTCCAAAAGTTTCTGAAGGCCCAACACAAATGCAAATCACTTCGCTCGATTATTCTTCTTTCCTTGGAAGAATTGCGGTGGGCAAAGTAGCAAGAGGTTCTGTAAAAGAGAACCAGTCGATCGCATTGATGCAGGCAGATGGTGTGAAGCGCTTGAAAATAAAAGAGCTTTACACATTCATGGGAATGGGAAAGAAAAAAGCGACAGAAGTTTTTGCCGGGGATATTTGTGCTGTTGTTGGATTGGAAAACTTCAATATCGGTGATACTATTTCTGATGCAGAAACACAGGAAGCGTTGCCGGTTATTAGTGTGGATGAGCCAACGATGAGCATGCTTTTTAGCATCAACACTTCGCCGTTTTTTGGTCGTGATGGAAAATTTGTGACGAGCCGCCAACTGCGCGATAGGCTGATGAAAGAAACAGAAAAAAACCTTGCATTAAGAGTGGAGGATACTGATAGTGCTGACAGTTTTTTAGTATTCGGTCGTGGTATTTTGCATTTGGGCATTCTGATAGAAACCATGCGCAGGGAGGGTTTCGAGCTCACCATCGGACAGCCAACAGTTCTTGTAAAAGAAATTGATGGCAAGAAAAATGAGCCTTATGAAATATTGGTGGTGGATGTGCCTGCGGAATTCAGCGGTAAAGTAATTGACCTTGTTACACAACGAAAAGGCGAAATGCACATCATGGAAAGCAAGGGCGAAATGCAGCATCTTGAATTTGAAATCCCTTCAAGAGGATTGATTGGATTGCGCAGCAACATGCTCACCAACACAGCCGGTGAAGCAGTGATGGCTCATCGGTTTTTAGAATACAAACCATGGAAAGGTCCAATCCCTGGAAGGAACAATGGTGTGCTGCTTTCTAAAAATCAAGAAAAAACTACAGGATATTCGATAGATAAATTACAGGATCGCGGAGTGTTTTTTGTGGAGCCAGGCGAAGAAGTTTACACAGGTCAGATCATTGCTGAGCATATCAAGCCAGGAGATTTGATTGTGAATGCAACGGAACCAAAAAAACTGACGAACCATCGTGCAAGTGGAAGCGATGACGCATCGAAGATTGCTCCTAAAACTTTAATGACACTGGAAGAATGCATGGAATATATTCAGCAGGATGAGTGTATTGAAGTGACTCCAAAAAATATCCGCATGCGCAAAGTGATATTGAATGAAGAAGAAAGAAAGAAAGTGCAAAAGAGAATGACAGCGGAAGTATAAATGAATTTGAATATTTAAGATAATAGCCCTCATAAAAAATTGTGAGGGCTTTTTTATTGAAGAATAAATTACAGATTGGCTTAACTTCGCACAAAGTTTTAGAAATGAAAAAGTGGATATTGATATTATTTTTTTCAGCCGCCTATTCACTATTCACCATTGACCATTCAATCGCTCAATGTTCCATCTGCACACGCACCGCGCAGCAACAAGGCGAGAGACCTGCCAAAGCGCTGAATGCAGGTATTCTTTATATCGCTTTTTTGCCCCTTGTTATTATTGGGATTGTAGGTTATAAATGGTGGAGGAATAATAGAGAGATGGAATAGTAAGAGGTAAATATTTTTTTAGCTTCTCTTTTCATCCAAACGTTGCATCTTCTGTCAATACGGATTCTTCTAAATTTAAATCATTGCTAAAAAGCTCTTTTACTTTTTTCCTGATTTCATTTTTGTTTACAGTTGCAGGATTGCGCCTTGTCTTTAAATAATTTTCTCTTGAATTTTTTTTAGCAATCTCACCTACATTTTCCAAATCAAATTCATTTCCAAATCTATCTGCAATAATAAATCCTATTATTGAAAAAAATAAACCTACAAGTCCTGCTTGCCAATAAAAAAATAATGTAAGAAACGATATAAGAAAGATTACAATCAGTGAATTGGCAAGCCAATGTTTAGCCCGCAAAATTTTTATTTTAAATCCCAAATCATTTTCTATTGATGAAATTTTTTTTCTACGTTCATTTTTTGGAAAAAGCATTTTCAAATCTGTATAAGGCGTTATATTGTTCTTATCTAAGCATTGATTAATTGCAATTGCGTTACGAAGTTTATAAAATGCTTGTTGGGTTGTGCAATCTTGTAAATCCTCAACATTGATCTTCTTTGTTATGATATCGCACAGTTCACCAAACGTCTTTACGTCTTTAAGTTCATCCTTATCAAACTTAAAGTTGAAAGATTTTTCAATCTTAACGAGAGCATCGGAAATATCTTCAGGATCGATGTTCCTCAGTTCTATTATATCTTCATTCATAATGCTTTTTTTAAACTTTTAAATTTACATAGTTTTCAAAACGCTTAGATAAGAATTTATTTCAATGTTGAAAAAGGGTAAATTTTATCTTTCTCTCCTAATATCAATTGTTTATTGTTTTGAAAATATTTTCCTGAAATGTCTTTCAACGAGTCTTGTGTGGGATAATGAATGCCAACAATGCTTGTAATTGTATGAATAAGATTCTCTGAAGAAATGAGTGAATCTTTATGTTGCAATAAATTCAATACTTTATCAGGATAAGCATTCGCCAAATTGTTGGAATACCAAATGAAAAACGGAATATGCCCAACATATTTTGATGGAGGTGATGCATGGATATGGCCAGAAAAATTTCTACTATCATCTAATAAGTCTTCTCCATGATCGGAAAGAAATGTAACGGAAGCAAAATTTTTTAAATCAGCTACAATAGTGATAATGCTATCAATCACTGCGTCTGTGTACAAAATGCTATTGTCGTAACTGTTCACTAAAATATTTTTAGCTGATTTATCACCCATTTTTGTGAGGGATGTTTTATTACTCGGGGTGAAGATGTCAAACTTATCTGGATATCTTGTGCTGTAGTCGTAATGGTTACCCAACGTGTGTATGACAATAAATTTCTTTTGATCGGGCTCGGCTAATATTTTCTTTAATATACCAATCAATTCCATATCTCTATGTACATGCTTGGTCGATCTGAAATCCGATAACAGATTATATATATTGTTCGCTTCCAATGAATGGATTTTTATATTCGCACTATAGTCTGTTTGATTTGTGACCCACGCGGTAGAAAAACCTGATTCCTCAAATGCTCCAACCACACTTTTTCTTTTGCTGTGCAAACTAAAATGCTCGGCACCAACTCCTGTCAGAAGCAACGGCACGGCCAATTCTGTCATATAACAGCTTGATGCTGCATTGGTGAAAGAAATAAAATTTTTTCTTTTGCTTAAGAGTGGTGATGTGTTTCTTTGGTATCCATTAATTCCCCAATGATCATATCGGCTACTTTCTCCAATGATTAGAATATGCACTTGCTTATCTGTGATTGAAGAGTCCTGCCTGCTGGAAAAAATAAATTTATCCCGTTCTTTTTCTGTTGCTTTTATAAATTGATTTTGCTCATAGATGGTTTCAATGCTATGGAAAAGCGTGAATGGGAAAACAACATTAATTTTGGTGCTTAAATTTCTGTAATAGGAGTCACTATGATCATAAGACACAAACGGTGCCAATGCTAAAAAAGCCAAAGGAAACAAAGAAATAAATTTTGCTTTGGCTGAGCTCATCACATTCGATGATTTTCGGAATAACAAAAAAAGTATTATCCAATAGATAACAATAAAAATGACCAGAACATTTAAGTAGCCACTCAATAATTCAGTTACTTCATTTCGCGATGTACTAATGAGCATTAGAATAGATGCCTCGGTGATGACGGAATTAAAAACGAAAATATAAGCCAAATTGAATGGCACTATTAAAAGAAATGGCAATAGTAATATCAGGTAGAGCTTCAATTTGTTCCTAAAGAAATAAACCGGCAATAGAAGAACGCTTAACCCCACCATGAAACAAAACAGCCCGGTAAGATATCTTTTGTTTATGAAATAATAGATGAGCTCTGATAAAGGGATCAATGAAATGATAAGAAGAAATGGGAGGATATATATTCCATCTCTTTTAATAAAAAGAAGAAGCTTTTTCATGGAAGGTTTACTATTTAGGATGAAGGCTTATTATCTTTTCAACCTGATAAATGTAACAATAAATTAATTTAGCATCTCATTTTTTCTTATTATACAAATTAAATAGAAATGTAATGTAGAAATATTAACGTCGTTTAAAATTTTAAAAAATATCGGCAAGATTTTCAAATTTCAATTGCACTATCTTGTAATCCCAAAAACAAACTGTAATGAAATATTCTTTTTTGCTGCTGCTTTTCTGCAGCTCTTTTGCTTTCTCACAAAAGCTTCCAACCATTGAAGAAAAAACAAATGGATTTAAAAAATATGAAGGCTATCTCAATTTTTATTGGGATGAAAATGCCGGAAAAATATTCCTCGAAATAAATAAACTTGATAGCGAGATATTATATCAAACTTCATTGCCTGCTGGTTTGGGATCGAATGATATTGGTCTCGACCGTGGATTACTGGGAAGTACGACAATCGTAAAATTTTCAAGAACAGGGAGAAAGGTTTTGATGATCGAGCCGAATTATAATTACCGTGCTGTAACGAATGATGCCGCAGAAAGAAGAGCAGTCGAGCAATCCTTTGCCCAGTCAACATTGTGGGGCTTTACAGTTGAAGCAGAAAGTAATAATAAAGTATTGGTTGATGCGACCGATTTTATTTTGCGAGATGCAATGCATGTTACCAATCGTATCCGCAGCATGCAGCAGGGAAATTATTCTTTGGATAAATCACGCTCTGCAATTTATCTTCCCAGAACAAAAAATTTTCCACAGAATTCTGAGATCGAAGCGACCATCACATTTGTGAATGGTGATGGCAATGCGGGAAATTTTGTTCAATCAGTAACGCCATCATCAGAAGCAATCACCGTTCGCATGCACCATTCATTTGTACAATTGCCCGATAATAATTTCAAGCCAAGAAAATTTGATGCACGTTCCAGTTTTATTCCTGTCAGTTATTTTGATTATAGCACGCCGGTTTCTGAACCGATAGAAAAATATTTTGTGATGCGTCATCGCCTTGCAAAAAAAGATCCAAGTGCCGCAATGAGCGAACCAGTGAAACCAATTATTTATTATCTCGATAACGGTACACCAGAGCCAATAAGAAGTGCATTGCTCGAAGGTGCAAGCTGGTGGAACCAAGCATTTGAAGCAGCAGGATATAAGAATGCGTTTCAGGTGAAAGTGTTGCCCGATAGTGCAGACCCGATGGATGTTCGCTATAATATGATTAATTGGGTTCATCGCTCAACACGCGGATGGAGCTATGGCGCAGCAGTGGTTGATCCGAGGACCGGAGAAATTATCAAAGGTCATGTTACATTGGGATCATTGCGAGTACGTCAGGATTATTTAATTGCGCAAGGGTTGTTAGCGCCATTCGAAAATGGAATGCCTGCTGATAATAAAATGTTGAAAATGGCTTTGGAAAGATTGAAACAATTGGCAGCGCATGAAGTCGGTCACACACTTGGGTTGATGCACAATTATGCATCGAGCGTTAATGATCGCGCAAGCGTGATGGATTATCCGCATCCTTTGGTGCGGTTGAATGCTGCGGGTGAAATCGATCTGAAAAATGCTTATGCTTATGGCATTGGTGAGTGGGATAAAGTAGCAATCAATTGGGGCTACCGCGATTTTGGTAATAATGCAGATGAAGATGCACAATTGAATTCTATATTAACAGATGCCACAAAGAAAGGATTGCAATTTATCAGCGATCGCGATGCAAGAGCTGCGGGCGGATTACATCCGCAGGCGCATTTGTGGGACAATGGAGCTGATGCTGTTACAGAATTGAAAGAAGTGATGAAGGTGAGAGAGAAAGCGCTCTCACAATTTGGGGAAAAAAATATTCGCAGTGGAACACCCATGGCAATGCTGGAAGATGTATTGGTTCCAGCATATTTATTTCATCGCTATCAATTAGAAGCCGTAACGAAAATGGTAGGCGGAATGTATTATACCTATGCATTGAAAGGCGATGGACAAACTGTAACAAAAGCATTGACGAAAGAAGAGCAGACAAGAGCATTGAATGCAGTGATGGATTGTTTGGATCCCAAATTTTTATCGATTCCTGAAAATATTATCAAGCTCATTCCGCCAAGACCTTCTGGTTATGATTATCACAGAGAATTATTCAACAGAAGAACTGGATTGGCTTTCGATCCACTTGCTGCTGCGGAAACCGCTGCTGATTTTCCATTGTCATTTCTGTTCAATACAGAAAGGCTTGATAGAATGGTTCAATACAAAACACAGAACAACGGATTGGGCGCAGATGAAATGATAACAGCATTGATTAATAAAACATGGAAAGCGCCGAGACAAAAGGGTTTCGATGAATTGATTCAATTGCAGAACGAACAATTAATGCTCACTTATTTATTGTCAGTTTCTGTAAACGACAATGCATCATTCGCTGTGAAAAGTTTTGCGCAAAAAGGTTTGAATGAAATAAAAACATTTACAGAAGCACAATTGAAAACGGTGGTGGATGATACATACAAAGCACATTTATTATTAACGATAGAAAGAATGAAGACTCCCGAAAAAGCAAAGCCATCAACACAACATGAAGCAATGCCGCCCGGTGCGCCGATTGGTAGTGATTGGGATGAGTAAGGAAATATTTCATCCCGTTACAAAACGATAACCAATTCCTTTAATGGTGATTATTTCAAGCGATGGCTCATCTTTAAAATAGCCGCGAAGCTTTGTAATATAAACATCGAGATTGCGGCTGTTGAAAAAAGAATCATTTCCCCATAATAAATTCAGAATATCTTTTCTGTCAATAATCTTATGCCTGTTCTCATAAAGAATCTTCAGCAGCTCTGCTTCGCGAAATGAAAGTTTTCTTTCTTCTTTGCCATTGACAAGCAATTGTCGGGTTAAGTGAAAATGATATTTACCAATCCCAACAATATCAGTAAGCTTATTTTGTGCATTATCAATTTTTCTTTTCAGCAAATTATGAATGCGCACAATCAATTCTTCCATGCTAAAAGGTTTGCGGATATAATCATTGCCGCCAAGCGAAAATCCTTTTACCAAATCTTCTGTTTGTGTTTTTGCAGTTAAAAAAATAATGGGCATTTGTTTGTCAACAGTTCTTATTTCATCTGCAATGGCAAATCCATCTTTATTAGGAAGCATAATATCAAGCACGCAGATGTCAGGTTTTGTTTTTTGAAATACTTCAAAAACTTTATTGCCATCGCTTTCCATCATCACTTCAAAGCCGCGGCTCTCAAGGCTTTCACGAACTATCTTCGCAAGAAAAAGTTCATCTTCCACATATAAAATTTTTATTGCGCTCATGATGGTTTCTTAGGAATACTGATGATAAATTTTGTGCCAACGCGTGGCTCACTTTCAATCGCAATTGTGCCATGATGTTTTTGGATCACTTGCGCAGTATAGCTCAATCCCAATCCATAGCCTTTTGCATTATGTGTATCACCATGAGGAATGCGGAAAAATTTTTCAAACACTTTTTCTTTGTATTCGGGTTCAATACCAATACCATTGTCTGCTATTTGTAATTCAACACTATCTTGTTTTTCTTCCAACATAATATTTATAATCGGCGCTTTTTCCCCATACTTCAATGCATTATCCAACAAATTAAAAACAACACTTTGCAGATTGAGTTGATCGCCTTGTAAATGAAGATTGCCGGACGATGTAACGGTAACGCTTGCTCCTTGTTTTTCCAATTGCAGTTTCAATGAACCTACCACTTCATTCACTATTTGTTTCAGATCAATCGATTCATATTTCAATTCCACTTCTTTGTTTTCAAACATGGAAAGCTTCAGCACTTTATCAACAAGAAGATTGAGCCGCTGCAATTCATTCGAAGAAATATCGAGATATTCTTTTGTGCGCAATGGATCATCAATAGCATTGAAATTTTTCAGGGCTTCAATTGCAACAGCCACAGTAGCGACAGGTGTTTTTAATTCGTGTGTGATATTGCTGATGAATTCATTTTTTTGATCGCTTAATTTTTTTTGTTTCACTAGGTTTTTATATAACACTACAAATGCAATAATAGTAATGCAAAGAAGCAACAAAGAAAAAATGATTGGAAGAGCGAGCCTTTTTAATAAATAAGGAATCGTATTGCCAATGATCAATTTATATGTTTTTGGTTTTGCTAATCCTACCGTGACTTCATTGGATGTAGTAGAAATAAAATTGCTGTCCAATTCAAGAACGGAAAAAGGAACATCTGATTTTTGTTTTTGCAAAGCTGCGTGATAAGCCGAATCAATCTCTTTCAGTTTTAACGGTTCTTGTAAAGAATCTATGCCATATAAAAATTGTATAACATGGTCATGCCCATCGTGAGGAATTTGTGGAGTAAACCTAAATGAGTCGTCATGATTTACTGATCTTTCGTCTATAGAAACAAACATTTTTATTTTTCCTGAAGTGTCTTTTTTTAGAGAGTCGTGGAATTTCTGTTTGAGGATATTTATGGTGGATAGTATTTGCTCTTTCTGAGGAAGATTCCCCAATATATGCTTGGCAGAACTATCGTTGCTGATAAAATATGTTATTTTTTTATCGTGCAGAGAATCGCGTGAAATGCCATTGACCTTTAATTTAACTATTTGCAATTGCTGAATGGTTTCCCGGAAATTTGATTCTGCATTTATTCTGAGTGTGTTTTTTTCCCTATCAAAATTTTCTTTTAGCCAATAGCCAAGAAAAGCTGCAATCCCAACAATGGAAATGAGCATCAGCAATGGATCTGGTATTATTTTCCTGCTTCCCATCTACCAACAAATGTAATTATTCAGCACTGTTATTATAAAGCCTTTAACCTTAATTAACCTTAATGAAAGCTGGGTTAACCTATGTTGCATCTGCGCTTTAATAGTTTTGAAGCTAAAAGAAAATTATGAAACAAATAATCATCGCATCATGCATGATGCTGACAACAGGCATCGTTCAAGCGCAGCAAAAATCTGGTAAAGTAACTTATGAAAGAGTAAGCACGTTCATCGCAAGGTTCAACATCAATGGCGTGGAAAATGAATCTCCACAAACAAGAAAAGACAAGTTCGAGCTTACATTCGCGAACAATCAATCTTTGTGGAAAGCGGCAGAGCAAGAGAATGATGATGCACCCACGGTGGGCGAAGGCGGTGTACATATAAACATGATTGTAGCTGGCAGCAACGATGTGCTTTACTGCAATTTTGATGTACAAAAACAAACCGAGAAAAAAGAATTTTTTGATAAAAATTTTATTGTGAACGATACCATCCATTCATTAAAATGGAAAATGACGGGCGAAGCAAAAACTATTTTAAATCATAATTGCATGAAAGCCGTTGCAACAAGGATAAGCACAAAAATGCAAATGAGCAATAACAATGGAGTGTTCGAGAAAAAAGAAATACAGGATACTTCATTTATTATTGCATGGTTCACGAATGAAATTCCTGTGCCTGCTGGCCCTGCCGAATTTCAGGGACAATTGCCTGGGCTGATTTTACAAATTGATGTAGCGAATGGCAAACAAACTTTCATAGCAACATCCATTTCTGAAAAAGCTGATCTTACTATTATTAAAGAACCTACAGGTAAAAAACATTATACCCCTGAAGAGTTTAAAAAAGAGAGAGATAAAATGATGGAAGAAATGCAAAAGAATAATCAAGGAGGTAATCGGCAGATAAGGGTTAATTAAAATAATTAGGCTAAAAAAAAGACCTGCTAGGCTTCAAAATCTAACAGGTCTTTTTTATTCGTGCGGCTAAATGCCAAATTATTTTATTATCATTCTCATTCCTCCGCCATGTGAATTACTCAAACCTGTTTTGCTTAGGCTATATGTAAAACTGAGGAGAAAGAAACGGCGAAGTGTCATCACTCTTGAATCTTCAATATAATTGTTGTTCGTGTTACGACTGATTCCGATATTTTTATCAAGCAGATCACGAACGCTTAATTTCAATTCGCCTCGATTCATTTTCATTATTTGTTTACTCACGCTCATATTCCACAATGGCACATTAATATTAAACCCTGCTGCACGCTGACTGTTGATTGTATAATTAAAATCAGTTGAGAAAAAAAACCGCTTCGGCAATTCCCAATCAAAAGAAGCATCATAAATCTGTGAAAGATAATTTGTGTTCAATTCTGTCTGCAATGAATATTTTGTTTTATTGTAAGTAAGCTGAGAACTTAAACCGATATTGATTTTATCAACAGGATTCATGTCAAATCTAAGCCTTGGTCCAAGAGAAAATGTTTTGATATCATTTACTGATTCATTAATAAATTGTTTTGTTTTAAAAATCCCAGCACTGTTGCTTAATTCAAGCGTTCCTTTAATAAAATGGACTGGCATGCTGTAGCTCATTTCACTATTGAGATTGTACACGCCATTTACGTTCACAGGTTTTGTGCGATTGATACCGAATTGATCAACACTATCAGCATTCACGATTTTATTTTGGGTGAACTGCATCGTGAAATACATAAAGAAATTTTTGTTCTTATATGGGCTTATTAAATTCAAATGCCCCATAATGTTGTGATTGTATTCCTGCTTTAAATTTGGATTGCCTATTTTAATATTGAGCGGATTGCTATTATCAGCAATAGGCTGTAGCTGCGAAACTGAAGGTTGATTTGTTGATGCCGCATAATTCACAGAAAGCGTTTTGAACTTGCTGAAATTATATTGAAACCTTGCATTGGGCAAAATGTCCCTGAATGTTTTGCTGATGGTAGAATCTTTGATCGCATTGGTCGTTCTTCCTTCAAGCATTGCCTGTTGATAAGAAAACCCAATAGCAAAATTATAATTCTGCTTTTGGGTTCGGATGCGTATCCCACCTGTATAATAACCATAAATGTTTTCGAAATCATTAGAGAGCGAATCATTCTTCAGGTTAAATTTTCCATCAAGCTTATTAAAGTCGTTTGTAATTTTTTCTGAACTGCTGTTGCTATAACTTTTGCTGACAGAAAATTCCAGCAATGATCTTTTAAAAATTGGTTCCGTATAAACAGCTTTTGCAATATAGCCTTGCAAATTTCCATGCGTGATATTTTGTTGGTTCAATGTGTCCTTCCCAATTAAAGAGCTATCGGGATTATAAAAATTATTGATTGAGAAAATATTTCCACCACCATTACTATTGTTAAGGCTTGTTTGCAACGACAATGAAAAAGTTCTTCCCTTTAGTGCGAATTTTTTTCTCCAGATAATATTATTGCCAAAATTATATCCCTTGTTATCAATTGAAGTGTTGCTAAAACCATCATTGGTTAAAACTTTATTTCCCGAAAGCGTTTGATAATTTGTTTGTGAACTGTTATTTGTTGTCTGATAAGTGAATGATGGATTGATGCGAATGGAATTGAATGTATCAATCTGGTATAATGCATTTATATTAAAGCGCTGGCTGTTGTTCAGATTGTTTGTAAAAGAATGTTGATTGTAATAATAAGAGGAATCAGGCAAAAAATATTGTCGCTGAATATTGCTTTCAGTATTTGGATTAAACCGATTGTAAAAATAATTGCTTTGCAGATCCAGCTTCGTGCCGATGATATTATTATAATTCAAACCGCCAGCCCATGCAGTGTTGATGCCGCTGTTAGTACCACTGGGATTAATGCCCATGGCCGCAGCGTCAGCAGAGGATATATTAATGCTCATATTACCACCGCCTTTTTGCAGCTTTGCAAGCTCACCTGTAAAATCTAAAATATCCATAAATGAAAATCCTTCTGCATTGGTATTGTTGCCCATGCCAATAGCTGATAGTTGTCTAGCGCCTTTAAAGGAATTCACATTGAATTTCCCTTCGTATCGGCCGTCAGTTCCTGCGCCCGCAGTAATTTTTCCAAACGCACCATGTTTCTTATCGCTTTTTAATTTCAGGTTGATTGTCTTTTCATAATTGCCATCTTCAAATCCGGTGAGCTGTGCCTGATCACTTTGTTTATCATAAACTTGTACTTTATCTACTGCATCAGCAGGAAGGTTTTTTGTTGCAACCTTTGGATCGTTACCAAAAAATTCTTTTCCATCAACCAATACACGTGTTACTTTTTCACCCTGTGCTTTAATGGTTCCATCCTTATCAACTTTTACGCCAGGC
>Ga0265327_10004227_pt1 | contig 12890 bp, 11 predicted proteins | sample 41621metaG_FD_202089 | JGI IMG/M metagenome (GOLD analysis project Ga0265327, IMG submission 202089) | Rhizosphere microbial communities from Carex aquatilis grown in University of Washington, Seatle, WA, United States - 4-16-21 metaG | ecosystem: Host-associated > Plants > Roots > Rhizosphere...
CCGGACGAAGGCACGGACGAGGCTTTCAAAGCGTCCGGCCGCAGCGGCGCCCGCTTCGAGCACTTCCTGGTGGGTGAGGGCCTGGGGCAGGATGCCCGCAGCCATGTTGCAGAGGCAGGAAATCCCGGCGACGCGCATGCCCTCGTGGCGGGCGACGATCGCTTCTGGAACCGTGCTCATGCCCACCGCATCCGCGCCCATCACCCGGAAGGCGCGGATTTCGGCGGGAGTTTCATAGCTGGGTCCGGTCAGGCCAAGGTAGACGCCTTCCCGCAGGGTCTGGCCGAGGTGGTTCGCGCAGGCGTGTAGGTGGGCGCGGAACGCTGGATCGTAGATGGCGGTCATATCGGGGAAGCGCGGGCCTGGTTCTACGTTCGGTCCGATCAAGGGGTTGGTTCCGAAGAGGTTGATGTGGTCGGTCAGCGCCATGAGTTCACCGACACCAAAGGCCGGGTTCAGGGCACCGGCGGCATTGGTCAGCAGCACGGCCTTGATGCCGAGGCGGCCATAGAGGCGCATGGGCGAAACCACGAGGGGCATGGGGTGCCCTTCATAGAAGTGGAAGCGACCGGCCTGCAATAGCACCTTGCGGCCTTCGAACTCGCAGAAGACCAGCTTGCCACCATGGCCAACGACCGTGGGGGCCGGGAAACCCGGCAGGTCGGTGAAGGGGATGGTGATACCGGCCCTGGCCTCAGGGCTGTCCGCCAAAGCGCCCAGCCCTGAACCCAGCACGATGGCAAGTTCGGGCGTGTAGGGCGCTTTGGCCTTCAGGATATGGAGCGTCTCGGTGATGGTCATGGATGCGCTCCCAACCGCAGCGTCAGGACGCGGGTGTCAGGGTCAGGGTCACGAGGGTGTCCGGCTGCTGGGCCGCAGGGCTCTTCAGGTGGACGCGCACCGGGTGCAGGTACGGGGCGGTGGACCCCACAGGGATGACGATGGTCGATGTCACGCCTCCGGCACCGGTGAAGGTGAAGGTGCGCGACATGCCGGGCAGATCCACATCAATCTGTGTGCCGACCGGCAGGGCAGGAGTGATGGTGGCCGAAAGTGTGCACCGCTTGTCGGCGTTCAGGGTGAATTGGCTGTAGGCCAACTCGTCCTCTGACAGGTTGGGGTAAACGCCGTTCACCTGGACTGCCTTGGCCATGCTGAGCAAAATCGGAGGGAAGGTGCCAGTGGGATCGCTGCCCCAATTGGCCACAAAGGAGGCATAACTGCCAGTGGTCGGTCGCGGGTAGGGGATGCCGAAGGGGGCCGTCAGGCTGGTCAGCACCGGGTCTGTAAAGATGGCCGAAAGATCTACCGTCTCGGCTGTACTTTTGGCTTCCTTGAGTCGGGCCAGCTGGCTGTAGATGTTGATGGGTTCGATGTCGCGGCCGGAGGCATCGCTCACGCCGGTGATGGAACCGATGGGGGCGATGAAGAACCGGGCCGCAACGGTCGAGGTGATGTTGGCCCAATTGGTGGCCACACCTGGGCTGGGGAGGCTGTTGGCCTTGAGGATGATCTCCCAGGCGAGGGCCCGGATGGCGGGGGCAGAGTAAGGCGTCTTCTGGGCGGTGCCCAGGGCACTGATGTCCCGGATATCCTTCACGGGAGCCGCAAGCCCGGTGCCATTGGTGTCAGCGAGGTAAGGGGACTTGAGAGCATTGGCGGCCATGGCGTCGGCCAATCCCTCAATCCGAGCCATCTCAGGCGTGAGGTCGGTCAGAGCGACAGACGGCGGGAAGAGCAGGTTCAAGGGCACAGAGAATGTGCGGCCGCTGCTGCCCGAGTAGAGGACGCTTCGGGCAAGCAGGGGCATGATGACGCCCTCATCCCAGGCATCATCGTTGGTGGGGCCCGCCTGCAAGGTACCGAAGAAATGGTACTGTCCAGTGTACGTGTCGTAGGACTGGGGGAACTTCGTACGGTTGTATTCGACGTAAGAACCGCCGGGCTCCGAGCGACCAGGCCAGTAGTGCAGGTCCAAGGTCGCGCCTGGGGTGGCTGCCGCATAGGCCGTGGTGAACGTGGCGATGGTGTCGCCAATGCCCAGAATGCGGCTTCCACTGCCCAGGCCCGACGTACGGCCAGGCATGGTGGTTTCAAGCACGGCCTGCTCGACGAAAGGGGCATTGAAGTTGGACACCGTGTAGGAGGGGTTCACCAGCCACCAAGCGTCATTCAATCCGACGTCGAAATTCACGACACAGTCTGTGGAGGCCACAGAGGCTGGGGCATTGGTGGTGCTGGGGGCTGTTCCATCCGCAGCTTTCCGCATGGCATAGCGCAATCGGTTCTGGGCGTTGGTGGTGCTGTTGATCCCGCCCGGCTCTGCAACGACGTTGATCAGCTGGCTGTTGCCACCGTCGAAAGTGCTCAGCACCTCCAGCATGGTCGGTTGATCCAGCGGGACGACAAGGGTGTAGACCCCCAGGGTGCTGGTGGTGGTTTTGTTAATCATCTTCCATTGGTAGGTCGAGGTTCCATCCAGCTGGGTCTGCTGGATCTGTTGATAGGCGCGAACCGTCACGCCCCGGGCGACCAGGGATGTGAGGTTTGTGGCCACTGAGGCATCCGCCAAGCCTGTCGGTACACCGTTGGCATCCGTGGCGAGGGGGACCCTCATGTAGGTGACCGTTCCGGAGATCGTAATGGTTCCAGGCGCGTCGGTGGGGTGATTCTTCCCGTGGCAGGCCAGGGCCATGGCCAGCAAGACGGTGGCCCCCAAAGTCTGGAGGAAGGCTCGGTACAACGGCATGACCACCTCGAAAAGGCGAAAGGACCTAGTCTAACACGGCCTCCCGCGACGATCCCGCGTGGGGATCAGGAGGTGCGCTCTCTTCCTGTGCTTCGGAGCGGCGGGAAGTTCAGCGGACCGGGTGAGATCCGAGCAGCGCGTTGTGGGCGGCGACTTCCGCGGGGATCTCTTCTTCATCATTCAGGACCGGCAGCGGGTTGCGCTGCACGCCATCGATCTTGAGTTCGAAGTGGAGATGGGGACCGGTGGCATTGCCGGTGCGACCCACTTCGGCGATCTTCTGGCCGCGCCGGACGATGTCACCTTCATGGACCAGGTTCAATTTGTGATGGGCATAGAGGGTGACGACGCCGTTGCCGTGCTCGACCACCACATAGTTCCCGTACTGCTTGTGCTTCCCTGCGAGGATAACCTGGCCATCGAGCGCGGCGAACACGGAGGTGCCGATGGGAGCGGTCAGGTCGACGCCCTTGTGGCGGCCCTTGTAGCGGACCCGCTTCTTGCGCTGGTTCTTGACCCGCACGGTCTTGGTGCGCATGCGGGGGCCCCAGGCGGAGCTGATGGTCCGGGTCTCGACGGGCCAGAGCAGGTCGAGGCGATCAGGGTCCGCGGCGGCGAAGGTGGGCAGGAGCGCATTCAACTCCGCCTCGGTGACCGGGGGCATGACCTGCTGCATGCGGGCCAGCAACTGGTCAGCCGTGCCGGGGGCCTGATGGGGGTCCACTTGGAGGGCGCTGAGTGGCTGGGTGGTCGAGAAGGAGCCGCGCACCTGGTAGGGCAGCAGGCGTTCCAAGTGCGGCATGGGGGTGGGGATCACCACCGGGGCGCCAGGCAGCGCCGCCAGGGCCGGCCGGGGGACGGCAGGGAGGCCCTCCAACGCGCGGGTGGTTTCGGCCAGGGACTGGGGCCGGGCGACGATGATGCGCGCGCCGACCGAGAGCTTGGATAAGCTCCTGCCCGGATTCAGGGCCGCCAGCTCCGACAGGCTGAGGTTGCTGGCCCGGGCCACCTGGGCGGCCGTCTCGCCCTTCTTGATCACATGCACCGTGCCGGAAGCCGTTTGCGCCTCAGGCCGGTGGGAAGACTTCTTCGAGGTTCTTTTCGGCGCGGCCTGAAGGCCAAGGCTGAGGGACGCTAGAACAAGGGTCAGAACGGCAAGACGCATGGGGGAACTCCCGGCTGGAACGGAAAAGCCTGCTTCGCTAGGCCTCCATGTGGGGGTCGTGACCCCGGTGCTCGATGATTTGGAAAAGTCCAATCCCCATCTTACCGGGCCCAGGAGGTCCTGGAAATGCAAATGTTTTCCAACTAGGGGCCCCTGGATCAGGGCTCCCAGGGGCATCCCCCCCAGGGCATGGTGATCGTTCCGCGTCGGCCACCCTCTTTCCGGAGGAGCCGGGCCGGTCCCAGGGTCATGTCATGGCTTACGGCTTTCAGCATGTCGTAGAGCACCAACAGTCCGATCGCCACCCCTGCCAAGGCCTCCATCTCGATGCCAGTCCTTCCTTCGCAGCTGACCTGGACCTTGAGCCAAGCCCGTCGCAAGCTCGGGTCCCAGTGGTGGACCACATCGACAGCCTCGATGGCCAGGGGGTGAGCCAGGGGAATCAGGTCGGAGGCCCGCTTGACGCCACCAACAGCCCCGATCCGGGCCACGGACCAGGGATCGCCTTTGGGGCCACCCCCTTGGATCAGGGCTTCAGCGGCAGGTTCATCAAGCTCAAGGTAGCCGGCGGCCACAGCCACCCGGCGCGTCACCGCCTTGGTGGAGACATCCACCATCCTGGGACGGCCTTCGGGATCCAGGTGGGTCAGGTCGGCCATGCTTCACTCCAAGCGAGCAAGATGTCACGCATCGCGGCGGTGTCTGGCGCGTAGGCCCGGGGGCCGCAGGCCGCCAGGGCCTCCTGTCCATAGAATCCGTGCCCCACGGCCAGGCTGGGCACGCCCGCGGCCCGGGCCATGTCCAGGTCGAAGGGGGTGTCGCCCACCATCAAGATTTCACCGGCGGCCAGTCCTGTGAGGGCCTGCAACTGCTCCAGTGACTCCGGGTGTGGCTTGCCGTGGGTGACCTCATCAGGTGTGATGATGGGGTCGAACAGGGGCTCCCAGTCCCACTGAGCCATCTGGCGCAGCAGGGGCACCCGGCGCTTGGAGGTGACGACGGCCATGCGCTGCCCGCGACCCTTCAACTCGTGAAGCAGGTTGGAGATGCCCTCGAAGGGCTGCATCATGTGCTCGTGTTCCGCATGGCCGAAGCTGCGGTAGGCCTTGAGCACGATGTCGTTGTCCAGCCCCAGGGGGCCAAAGGTGTGCCGGATGCCGGCTTCCACGGGCAGACCCACATACTTGAGCCACTCCGCCATGACCGATCGGGGCTGCCCCAGGGCATCCAAGGCGTGGGCCATGCCCGCCTCGATGAGGGGACGGCTGTCCACCAAGGTTCCGTCGAAGTCCCAGGCGATGAGTTTCAAAGAGGCCTCCAACGTACATAATGCCAGACCGAATGGCCGGGCTTGGCCCGGCCATTCGGTGGGGGTTCCAGGGGGGACATCGCGAGCTATGACGAGCAGGCGGTCCCCCCGGACGGCATCAGGCCGAAGGTAGGTGCAGGGCCTGGGCGAAGGTGGCGTCCGTGGCCTTCTGGAGCTCCCATACCACGGCAGCGGGGACCGGGGAGTCCACCGAGAGGATGACCATGGCTTCCCCCTTCTTCTCCCGGCGGCCCAGGTTCATGAAGGCGATGTTGATGTCGTGTTGGCCCAGCACCGTGCCGATCTTCCCGATCATGCCGGGGCGATCCGTGTAGCTCAGCAGCAGCATGTGGGGTTCGGGCAGGAAATCCATGGCGTAGTCCCGCAGGCCGACGATGCGGGGGGCGCCTTCGAAGAGGGTGCCCGAGACCACCCGGGTGCCGCTGGCGCCTTCCAGGGTGAGGGTCACCAGGTTGGAGAAGGCTCCGCCCTGGGTGGACTTCCGCTCATCCACCACCAGGCCCATGCGCTCGGCCACCAGGCCGGCATTGACCATGTTCACGGGCTGGTCCGTGGTGCGGTCCAGCAGGGCCGCCAGCCCGCTGACGGTCAAGGGCGAGCAGTCGTGGTGGGCGATGGCGCCGCTGAACCCAAAGGTGACGCGGTCCAGGTTGCCCTTCATGAGCTGCAGCCCGAACTCGCTGAGCACGGCCATGAGCTTGAAGTAGGGGCGCATCTGATCCATGACGGCCGGATCGAAGCGGGGCAGGTTCACGGCGTTCTCCAGGGGCGCCTTGTCCAGGTAGGCCAGGATCTCCTTGGACACGTCGATGGCCACGTTCACCTGGGCCTCCTGGGTGTTGGCGCCCAGGTGCGGGGTCACCACCAGGCGCTCCTGGGCGATGAGCTGCTTCAGGGTTTCGGTCGCAGGGGGTTCTTCCGACCACACATCCACGGCGGCCAGACTCACCTTGCCGGACTGCAGGGCAGACAGCAGCACGGCCTCGTCAATGATGCCGCCTCGCGCCACATTGAGGAGGATGACACCCTGCTTCATCAGCGCGACCTGGTCGGTGCCGATCATGCCGCGGGTCTCGTCATTGAGGGGCGTGTGTACGGTGATGAGGTCGCAGCTGCGGCAGAGCTCGGCCAGATCCACGAGCTTGACGCCCAGGTCCTGCCCCCGCTTGGCGCTGATGTAGGGATCGCAACCCAGCACCTCGCATTCGAAGGCCTTAAGCCGCGTGGCGACCCGGCCGCCCACCTTGCCGAGGCCGATGACGCCGGCGGTCTTGCCCTTGAGCTCGACACCCGTGAACTTGGCGCGCTTCCACTCGCCGGCCTTGAGGCTGGCGTTGGCGGCGGGGATGTGGCGGCAGGCGGAGAGCAGCAGGGCCAGGGTGTGTTCCGCAGCACTGTTGGTGTTGCCGAAGGGGGCGTTCACCACGATCACGCCCTTGGAACTGGCGTAATCCACATCCACGTTGTCGATGCCCACGCCGGCGCGGGCCACGATTTTGAGTTTCGTGGCGGCATCGAGTAGGGCCTTGTCCACAGTGGTGCCGCTGCGGGTGATGATGGCGTCGTAGTCGCCGATGCAAGCATGCAGGGCTTCGCGGGAGAGGCCCAGGCGAACTTCCAGGCTGATGCGCGGGTCCGCCTGCAGCAGGGCTAGACCTTCGTCGGTCACCTCGTCGGTCACGATGATCTTCATGGGACTCCGCCTTCAGCTGTGCGTGCTGGGTATGAAGGGAATCCCTTCACCATACCGTTGGAAACCCCGGCGGACAAGGCGGAGCGAGGGGCCACCTACTTCTTGTAAATGCCGGCTCCGAAGATCAGGTTGTCCCAGACTTCGATGTAGCTGGTCTTGGGTTCCTTCTGACCGGTCTTGGGATTCAGGAATTTGTAGTCGTGCCAGCCCTTGCCCTTGGCCTTGGCGAGCTGGACCCGCTCCTGGACGAACGCCACGCCGTCTGGGTCCTTGGCCTTGATCTGATTAACGCCCACCTTGCTGGCACCTTGCCCGTGGGCCAGCACCTTGCCGTCCAGGTCGTAGACAAAGACGTACAGCTCGCCACCGTACTTGTGGAAGCGACCACCGATGCGGGTGATCTCCTTGAACGCGGCTTCATGTCCGTTGGCTTTGGCAAAGGCGATGGCGTCCCTGACCAGCGCTTCCACCTCAGCGGGGGTGGCCTCCTGGGCTGCGGCGGGAAGGCCGATGGCCGGGATGCACAGCAGAAGGCCTAGGTTGTGGCGCATGGCAGCTCCATGGAAAGAACTGCGCACTGTTTCGGCCCATGGATCAAAAAGTTGAAAGCGGGCCCCGGGATCAGCTTTCCTGGTCTGGCAGGGTCTCCAGGTCGGCGCCGAACACGCCTTCCCACTTGGCGATGACCACACTGGCCAGGCCGTTGCCGATGACGTTCACCGTGGTACGGGCCATGTCCATGATCTCGTCCACGGCCAACAGCATGGCGATGCCCGCCTCGCCGGGCAGGCCGAAGCTGCCGCAGGTGCCCGCGATGATGACCAGGGTGGCCCGGGGCACGCCCGCGACGCCCTTGCTGGTGAGCATGAAGGTGAAGACCATGAGCAACTGCTGGCCCAGGTTCATGTGGATTCCGGCTGCCTGGGCGATGGTGAGGCTGGCCAGCACCAGGTAGAGGGTGGAGCCATCCAGGTTGAAGCTGTAGCCGGTGGGGATGACGAAGCTGGCCACGCGGCGGGGCACGCCGAAGCGCACCACCTCCTCCAGCAGCTTGGGCAGGGCCGCCTCGCTGCTGGCGGTGCTGAAGGCGGTCAGCGCCGGATCCTTGATGGCCTTGATGAAGCCCAGAATGCGGATGCCGAAGAGCAAGGCCACGGGTACGAAGACTAGAAGGAACAGCAGGCTCAAGGCCAGGTAGAGGCTCGCCACCAGCAGGCTGTACTGCTTGAGTAGGTGGAAGACCGCAGGCCAGCCCTTGAGCAGCGCCCCGTTCACGGTGTGCCCCGCGGCCATGTGGCTCACGTTGTAGGCCATGGCCCCAAAGACGCCAAGCGGGGTGAGCTTCATGACGAAGTCCGTGTACTTGAACATGGTCTGGGCCACGCCATCGAAGAAGGCCAGTACGGGCTTGCCCCGCTCGCCCACCTTGGTCAGTGCCACGCCAAAGAGCGCCGCGAAGATCACCACGGGGAGGATGTCGCCTTCCGTCGCATGCTGAATGAGGTTCGACGGGAACATGTGGAGGGCGATTTCCCAGCCGGTCTTGGCCTTCACTGCCGCCACGGCCGTGTGGGCGCCCAGGTCCATGGGCAAGTGGGCGCCGGGCTGCAGCCAGTTGGCGACGGCCAGCCCGATGAAGAGGGCCAGGGTGGTGACGATCTCAAAGTAGAGCAGGGCCTTGGCGCCCATGCGCCCCACGGCCTTGATATCGCCCGTCTGGGCGATGCCCACGATGATGGTGGACAGGAGCAAGGGGACGATCAGGCCCTTGATGAGGCTGATGAAGGCCTTGGAAAGGAAGCGGAAGCCGTCGTAGGCCCAGGGGTACTGGTCCTGGGGCAGAAAGCCGCCCAGCACCACGCCCATGGCCAGGCCCAGGAAGATCCAGAAGGTGCTGGAGCGGTACCAGGGGTGCGTCTCAGTCACGGAAACCTCGTGGGCAGAGCGTTAGGGAACGGGGCAAGTTTGGCATGGGACGCTGATGTGTGACGCGCGGTAGCATTAAGCTCTTTTTTGGAGTCAATGGCATGGCCTTGGCCAAACGCTGGAATCTGCTGAACACGTCGTTCCTTACGGGAACCCTGGCGTTGGCCTTGGTGCTGGTGCCCTGGCGCCTGGCCACGTCCGGCCTTCGTTGGAGCGAGGCCCTGGTCTGCCTGGGCATGACCTTCGCGATTGGCACCGCCATCAGCGGGGGCTACCACCGGCTCTTTAGCCACCGGGCCTACAAGGCCTCCTGGCCTGTGCGCTTCCTGTTTCTCTGCGTGGGCGCGGCAGCCTTCGAGAACTCAGCCCTCAAATGGTCCAGCGACCATCGGGTCCACCACCAACATGTGGATACGGACCAGGATCCCTACGCCATCAGCCGGGGCTTCTGGCATGCCCACTGGACCTGGGTGATGGAAGACAAGGCCCTGCCCATCGCGGGCGTGGCCGACCTGGAGAAGGATCCCCTCGTGCAATGGCAGCACCGCCACCACTTCCTCATCGGGGCCGTGGTGGCCACCATCCCCCTGTGGATCGGCCTCGCCACGGGCAACCTCATTGGCCACTTCGTGTTCGGCCTGGCGCTACGCATCGTACTGACGCACCACACCACCTTCTTCATCAACAGCGCCGCCCATGTGTTCGGCAGTCGCCCCTACACCGACGCCAACACCGCCCGCGACAACTGGGTGCTGGCGCCGCTCACGTACGGCGAGGGGTACCACAACTTCCACCATCAGTGGCAGTGGGACTACCGCAACGGTGCCCTCTGGTACCAGTGGGACACCACCAAGTGGCTGTTGAACGTTCTGAACTGGATGGGCCTGGTGAGTGGCTTCCGGCGCGTGTCGGCCGCGGCCATGACGCGGGCCCGGCTGCACATGGAAGAGAAGCGCCTCCGGGAACGGCTGGTGCTGGCCAGCCCCGGCATCTCGACGCCCATGCAGAACCGGCTCGCCGCGGCGCGCCTGAAACTCGACGCTGCCCTGGCGTCCCTGCACGAGCGGCACGAAGCCTGGAGCCAGAAGAAGGCCGAGTGGCGGGCCAAGGGTCTCGCCAAGGCCGAAACCTGGCGCGAAGCGAAACGTGAATGGCAGGCCGCCATGGCCGCCCAACGCGCTGAGTTGAAGGCGGCTTGGGCGGAATGGAAGGCGGCCCGTCTGGAGATCCGCACCGCCCTCGTCTACGCCTGAAGCCACCCGGCGGTCTCTGGTGCTGAAGGGCTCAGGCCCACCATGAATACCCCTTCCCGCAGTCTGCGCTCGTCGCTGCAGAACCAGCCATGCGCCAGGGGCTCGTGGGATACTGACCTTGTTTGACCTATGGAGGACTCATGGCCCAGTTTGACCTCATCGTCATCGGCTCCGGCCCCGGCGGCTACATCGCCGCCATTCGTGGCGCCCAGCTGGGGCTGAGCACCGCCATCGTCGAGAAGGATGCCGTGCTGGGTGGCACCTGCCTGCACCGTGGTTGCATCCCTGCGAAGACCTGGCTGGAGACGGCCCACCGCTTCGAGCAGATGCAGGACGCCGACACCTACGGCATCGACGGTGTGGACGCCAAGGCCATCAAGCCCAACCTCGAGGCCATCGTGAAACGCAAGGGCCGCATCGTCCTGAAGAACGCCAAGGGCATCGAGTTCCTCATGAAGAAGAACAAGGTGACCGTGCTGAAGGGCTTCGGCAAGCTGCTGGGCAGCGGCAAGGTGGATGTGAACGGTGAGGTCCACGAAGCCAAGCGCATCATCCTCGCCACGGGCTCCTCGCCCAAGCCCATTCCCGGCCTGGAGACCGACGGCAAGCAGGTTCTCAACAGCGACCACATCCTGGACATCACCGAGCTGCCGGCCCACCTGGTGATCCTGGGTGCCGGCGCCATCGGCGTCGAGTTCGCCTCGGTGTTCAGCCGCCTGGGATCCAAGGTCACCCTCGTGGAGTTCATGGACACGATCCTGCCCCTGGAGGACGAGGACATCGGCCTCGAGTTGGCCAAGATCTTCAAGAAGTCCTACAAGATCGATGTGCGCACCAAGACCAAGATCACCCGCATCGAGAAGCGGGCGGATGGCGTGGTCTGTTTCCTGGAAGGGGAGACCCCTGGCGAGGTCGTGGGCAGCCACCTGCTGGTGGCCGTGGGTCGCGCTTCCCATGTGGAGGGCATCGGCCTGGAGGCCACCAAGGCGCAGGTGGACCGGGGCTGCGTGGTGATCGACAAGTTCATGCAGACCGGTGAGCCCGGCCTCTACGCCATCGGCGACATCGTGCGCACACCCTGGCTGGCCCATGTGGCGAGTGACGAGGGCATTGTCGCCGCCGAGCATGCCGCCCAGAGCCTGGGGAAGGATGTCCACCCGCATCCCGTGCGCTACGACCGCTTCCCCGCCTGCACCTACTGCGACCCCGAGGTGGGTTCCGTCGGCCTCAGTGAGAAGGCGGCCAAGGCCAAGGGCTACAATGTGCAGGTGGGCAGCTTCCCCTTTGCGCCCATGGCCAAGGCCAACATCGTGGGCGAGCCCCACGGCTTCATCAAGATTGTGGCCGACAGGCAGTACGGCGAGATCCTGGGAATCCACATCCTGGGGCCCAAGGCGACGGAGCTGGTGGCCTCCAGCGTGGCCCTCATGGGCGGCGAGTACACGGTGGATGAGCTGATCAACACCATGTATCCGCACCCCACGCTCAACGAGGTGTTCCCCGAGGCGGCCCGCGCCGTCTATGGTCGTGCCCTGAACATGTAGCCATGCGCGCAGTATGGTTGTCACTGGCGTTGCCGAGTCTGCTGCAGGCTCAGGTGGCGATGGGACGGCTGTACTACACCACAGCCAAAGGGCGGGCCCTTGTCTTCCGAGTCATGGATGGCGGGCCAGGGCGGATCTGCCTCGCACCGGAGACGGGCGATGCCGAACAGGTCCGGGTGTTCATCCTGGCGCATGCGGGCAGCGAAGCGCGGAAGGCGCCAGGGGCCCACGTCCTGAACGAGCCCATTCCTGCCGCCTAGAAGGGTGGGACCACAGGTGGTGCCCTGCTTCAAAATGCCGAGGCAATTTTTTGGCGCCATGCACCGGGCCAGGTGCTTCCGGTGGTGTTCCAGGCGCGCGGGCAGGTTTGGCAATTACTGTCTGCGGATTTGCCCCCTGACCGACGGTTCTGACCCTAGCCCTTCCGAGGTGCGAGGTCATCCCTGGGCTTCCCCGGAGATCAGGGACTACACTGCCGGAGTGAACCCTGCCCAGGCCATTCCGCCCCCCTTCCCGGAGCTTCATACGGCTCGGCTGACCTTGGGCCCTGTCATCGAATCGGATGCGGAGGAGTTGTTGCGGGTGTATTCGGACCCGAGGGTCATCCGCTATTCGGACTTATCCCTGGGCACTGTGGAGGAGGCACGCGCTTCCATTCAGCAGTTCGCCAGCGCGTTCCTGGGGGGAACCGGGCTGCGCTGGGGTATCCATCTGAGAGCCACAGGTGACCTCATCGGGACCGTGGGATTCCAGGGCATTTTTCTGAGCCGTGCGGAAGTCGCGTTTGAGCTGGCCCATGAACACTGGAACCAGGGCCTCATGTCAGAGGTCTTGGCAGCGGTCCTGCCCTTCGGCATGGAGGCCCTGGGCTTCCATCGGATCCAGGCCTGGACCCACTGCGACAATGCAGCCTCCATCCACCTCCTTCAGAAACTGGGTTTTCGAGAAGAAGGGCGCATGGCCCGGGCCTGCTACCTTCAGCACCGACATGAATGGGTCGACATCAGGGTTTTCGCGTGTCTCACATCGGAGTCGTGACCTGATCCAGCCGTGCAGGGCTGGGGAATGGGCCTTGCCCGATCTTTCCAGGCCTTCGGAACTCCATGCTCAACCCTGTGTGAGTGGGTGCGATTGCAGGCGTGGTTTAGGGGAAGGTGCCACCTGAAATGGGTAGTCCACCCCATAGAGGGATAGGCCATTCGGACTAATTTTGGAGACAGCCCAATCCAA
>Ga0265327_10004228_pt1 | contig 12890 bp, 11 predicted proteins | sample 41621metaG_FD_202089 | JGI IMG/M metagenome (GOLD analysis project Ga0265327, IMG submission 202089) | Rhizosphere microbial communities from Carex aquatilis grown in University of Washington, Seatle, WA, United States - 4-16-21 metaG | ecosystem: Host-associated > Plants > Roots > Rhizosphere...
AGGTAATGGTTTCGATCTCGTCGTCGAACAGGCTAATGCGCACGGCGGTTTCACTGTTTTCTGAAGGAAACACGTCGACCACATCGCCCCGCACGCGGAACGTCCCACGGCTGAAATCGAATTCGTTGCGGTCGTATTGCATGCGGGTCAGGTGCAGGATGATGTCGCGTTGGCTGATCTTCATGCCCTGATGGATATGCAGCACCATGCCGTGATATTCGCCCGGGTCGCCGATGCCGTAGATCGCCGATACCGTGGCCACGATCACGCAGTCTTCACGCTCCAGAATCGCCTTGGTGGCTGACAACCGCATCTGCTCAATGTGGTCGTTGATGCTGGAATCCTTCTCGATGAAGAGATCCCGCGACGGCACGTAAGCTTCCGGCTGGTAATAGTCGTAGTACGAAACGAAATATTCCACCGCGTTGTTGGGCAGAAACTCGCGGAACTCCGAATACAACTGCGCCGCCAGCGTCTTGTTGGGCGCCATCACGATGGCTGGACGGCCCAACTGCGCGATGACATTGGCCATGGTAAATGTCTTGCCGGAACCGGTCACACCAAGCAAGGTCTGAAATTGCTTGCCGTCACGTATGCCTTCCACCAGTTTTTCGATGGCCACCGGCTGGTCGCCCGCAGGGGGAAACGGCTGGTGCAACTCATAACGGCTATTGGGATAAGTGACGATCACGGGGTGGCCTGAAAAACAGATACGGCATTGTATAGGAATTCCAATCGGAACCTTTTCCATGCAGCAGTAGTCATTCTGTTACCAACCTATGGAGACTGCGAAATGCGCCCTCTTACCCTACTGATGTCAGCGTTGCTACTGGTCAGCCAGAGCGCGCTTGCTTTTGAGCAGCAAGACCTGATGAAAGTCTTCTTTTCTGTCGTGCTGGTGCGCGGTTATGACGACGCAGGCGGTTTAGCCTACGGTACAGGTGTCGTAGTCAGCGATCATCAAGTCGTAACGAACTGTCATGTGCTGCGCAGAACCCGTCAGGCTTGGGTGTCGCAAGCCGAATCCATTTACAAGATTGAATCCGTGCAGGCTGATCCAAAGCATGACCTTTGCCTGCTGAATACCGAAAAACTTGCCTTGCGACCTGTTGAAATAGGCAGCACCGCAGCCCTGAATAAGGGCGATGAAGTTTTTTCACTCGGGCACTCCAGTGGTTCGCTATCACCCACCACTTCCGGCGGACAAGTTAAATCACTTTACCCCTACGACAACGGCCTTGTCGTGCGCACCAATGCTCGCTTCACACTGGGCGCAAGCGGAAGCCCGCTATTCGACGCCGTGGGTCGACTGATCGGCATTAACACCTTCAAGACGCCGGGGCGCGTTGCGTTCTTCTATGCGGTTCCGGTCGAGTGGCTGAAAGACATTGAAAAAATCCCCGCCGAGACCAAACTGCCGATTTCCGGGCAAGCCTTCTGGGAATTTACTGATGAGGAAAAACCCTTTTTCATGCAAGTCGCCCTGCCTCATTTGAATGAAGACTGGGCCAAACTGCAGGAAGTCAGCCAACGCTGGATCAAGGCCGAGCCGGATAACGCAGAAGCCTGGTACGAGTTGGGTTCAGCACAGGAAGGACTCGGCAAGGCCGATGATGCACTGGCTTCGTACCGCAAGGTCGTATCGATTCTGCCCAGCCACAGCGAGGCGCTCTTCCACCTTGGTGTATTCGCCTCACAGCGCGGTGACCGCGACGAAATGCACAAGGTGAGCCTGATCCTCGCCAAAGTGGATCAGATGATGGCAGAAGAATTCAACAAGAAGGTCGGCTGCGAAAAGGAATGTTGACGGCGGGTTTATTCGGCGGGGGTTTATCGGTAAAATTGCAATAATTTTGTTGATAATTCAAGGATCATCGCTTTGGAACTCTCCCGCCGCGTTCAGGCCATCAAGGAATCGCCTACCCTCGCCGTCACCGCTCGTGCCGCCCGCCTCAAGGCTGAAGGCCGCGACATCATTGGCCTCGGCGCAGGCGAACCCGACTTCGATACGCCGCAGCACATCAAGGATGCTGCCAAGAAGGCCATCGACAGCGGTTTCACCAAATACACGCCGGTAGCGGGCATCCCCGGCCTGAAGAAGGCCATTGTCGACAAGTTCAAGCGCGAAAACGGCTTTGATTACACCGTCAACGAAGTCATCGTCGGTGTTGGCGGCAAGCAGTGCATTTTCAACCTGGCGCTGGCCGTGCTGGATGCCGGTGACGAAGTCATCGTGCCGGCACCTTACTGGGTTTCGTATGCCGACATCGCCATCGTCGCCGAAGCCAAGCCGGTGATCGTCGAATGTGGCATCGAACAAGGGTTCAAGCTGACGCCTGCGCAACTTGAAGCGGCCATCACGCCGCAGACCAAGCTGTTCATGATCAACTCGCCTTCCAACCCGACCGGCACGGTCTATACGCTGGAAGAGCTGAAAGCCCTGGGCGACGTGCTCAAGAAGCACCCACGCGTGCTGATCGCCACCGACGACATGTATGAGCACATCAACCTGACCGGCGAACCGTTCGTCAACATTCTCAACGCCAACCCGGACCTGAAGAGCCGTACCATTGTGCTGAACGGTGTTTCCAAGGCCTATGCCATGACCGGCTGGCGCATCGGCTATGCCGCCGGCCCGGCACACATCATCAAGGCGATGGAAATCCTGCAATCGCAGTCCACCTCCAACCCGACTTCGATCTCGCAAGTCGCCGCGCAAGCTGCGCTGGAAGGCGACCAGAGCTGCCTCGAACCGATGGTCAAGGCATTCCGCGAGCGCCATACCTACGTGGTGGACCGTTTCAACAAAATGCCCGGCCTCAAGTGCCTGACGGCGGGCGGCGCGTTCTACGCCTTCCCTGATGCGCGTGAAGTCATCACGAGATTGCACGCAGCTGGCAAGCTCAAGGAAGCGACCGACCTCGCCCTGTCCGATTACCTGCTGGAAAGCGTCGGCGTTGCCGTGGTGCCGGGTTCAGCCTTCGGGGCTGATGGTTACTTCCGGATATCCTTCGCCACATCGATGGATAACCTGCGAAACGCCTTGGATCGTATCGAACAAGCACTAAGCTAAATGCAAAACTAACGGGAGCCCAGCGCTCCCGTTTTTATTTGGAGTCTCGCCATGAACGATAAACAACTGGTTGCCCTGCACGCTGCAAAGTTGGTTCACGATGGCATGCTGGTCGGCCTCGGCACCGGCTCCACTGCCAACTTCTTTATCGAAGAACTCGCCCGCCGCCAGCGCGAAGAAGGCCTGCGGGTCACCACCATCGCCAGCTCGGTGGTCACCACCATCAAGGCGCAGCAACTCGGCTTGCAAGTGGTCGCCATGGAGCACATCAGCCGCATTGATCTCTACGTCGATGGCGCCGATGAAATCACCCCCGACCTCACCCTGCTGAAAGGCCGCGGCTTCGATCTGGTGCGCGAAAAACTGCTCGCCCGCGCCGCCGACCAATTCATCGTCGTCGCCGACCGCAGCAAACTCGTCAGCCGCATCGGCGAAAAATTCCCCATCCCCATCGAAGTCATCCCCTACGCCTGGCAACTCGCCAAACGCACGCTTGAAGGCTTGGGCGGCGAAGGCGACCTGCGCAAAAACGGCGATGGCCTCACCATGACCTCGCATGGCAGCCTGGTGCTGGATATGCAGTTTGATCCGGAACTGGATGCTTCCATGCTGGCCGCAGCGCTGAGTGCCACGCCGGGGGTGGTGGAGCATGGGATATTTACTGCCCTCGCCAATACGGTGCTGATTGCACACGAGGGACAGGTGGATGTGAGACATTTCCCCTAGTTCTAATTAGAAAAAGAGAATAGTTATGCCCGAGTACAAAGATATTGTCTCAATACTTGCCACCTTGGTGGCATCCTTTGCAGGGGCATGGGGGGCATTTCTACTCGAAAATGAGCGCCGAAAAAGAGAGATTGAGGATCGGAATATCGGCGCTGCAAATAGAGCCATTTACACTCTTTTCAATCTTTGGAACATTCTTGAGCAGTACAGGAAAGAAGTTCTAGAGCCGCATCGCGGAAAACCTGATGCGTGGTTAAATCTTGCAGCAAACCCAACAATAGCGACCGGCGAGCACACCTTCCAGACAAGCGAACTGCAATTTTTACTCCAATCTTCTCAGGCTGAAGTCTACGCTGGATTAATGCTCGAAGAGCAACGGTTTGCCATTTCAATTGATCTGATTCGGGCCAGATCGTTACTAGTCCTAGATGAGGTTTTCCCTAAGATGTCTGCGGCAAATATTGCCGTCCGACAATCCGTGCCAGAAACTCAACTTGAGCAGCTACTCGGAATAGGCTTAACTCACAAACTGAAGGAAATCACGGCTGCGATTTTCTGTAACGTAGATGAAGACTTAGCTTCACTACGAGCACAATATGCACAGACTCAAGCAGCCATGACAAATCTCTATCCAAAGAGAAAAGTTATCCAAATAATGTTTGAGGATCCCAAAAAATGATGCCCCTCATTAAGCTAGGTGCCCTGTAGCACCCGCTAATCCAAACCTTATAGTTTCAGAAGCACCGTCTCCACATTAGAAACCTCGAACTTCCCCGAAGCCTCTACCCCGATATACTTCACCACGCCATCTTCCACGATCATGGCATAGCGGAAACTGCGCATGCCCATGCCGCCGCCGGTCAGGTCGCGATTGAGACCTAGCTTGGTGACGTATTCCGCACTGCCGTCGGCCAGCATGTGCACCTTGCCGATGGCCTCGTTTTCGCGGCCCCAGGCAGCCATGACAAAGGCATCGTTGACGGCGACGCACCAGACTTCATCGACGCCCTTGGCCTTGAGGGCATCGTATTGAGCGACATAGCCCGGCAGGTGTTGTGCGGAGCAGAGCGGCGTGAATGCGCCGGGTACGCCGAAGATGACGACTTTTTTGCCTTTGAGTCGCGGCAACACTTCCAGCTTTTGCGGGGGCATGGGGCAGCCGTTGCCGGGGTCGAATTCGGTGGTTTCCATCAGAATGCCTTCGGGCAGGTGTTCTCCAACTTGTATGGTCATGATCTCGCTCCTTGGTGGTTTGTCAGGTTGTTTGAGAAGCATTCTAGCGACAAATGCGCACACATAAAACCTTTTAAAATTCATGGTTTTATCGCATTGCCTTCATGTGCGCTTTTTGAGATGATGAGGGCCTTATTCGAAGCTAAATTCAAGGCGAACCCTCATCATGACCGACCCCCGAAAACTGCGCTGGGGCATTCTTGGCGCCGCCCGCGTCAACGAGCGTCTACTGCCCGCGATTGTTGATGGCAGGAATTCCGAACTGGTGGCAATTGCCAGCCGACGCCCCGGCGCAGCGGCCGAAACGCTGCAAAAATACGCGCCCAAAGCCACGGGTGTGCGCCTGCTGGATGATCTGGAATCGTTGCTGCAAGCCGAGGACGTTCAGGCCGTGTACCTGCCGATGGCAAACGAAGAGCACGCCGAATGGGCGCTGCGGGCCATCGAGGCCGGCAAGCACGTGCTGATCGAAAAACCGCTGGCACTGACGGTGGCCGATATCGAAGCCATTGAGGCCGCAGCGCGCCGCAAGGGCGTGAAGGTGATGGAAGGTTTCATGTACCTCTTTCACCCGCAGCATGCCCGGGTGCGTGAGCTGATTCAATCGGGGCTGATCGGTGAGGTGAAATATGTCCGCACCGCGTATTCGTTCCTGATGCGCGCTGCCCGCATGTACCGCGTCTCCCGCACGCCGGCGCAAGGCGGTGGCGCGATGTGGGATATCGGCCCCTACGCCATTCATTCGCTGCAGTTATGGTTCGACCATGCACCGCTCAGCGCCATGGCGATGGCGAAATTCAACGAACATGGCGCCGACATCGCCACCACCGGCATTCTGGATTTCGGTCATGGTCGGCACGGGCATTTCGATATCAGCTTTGAAACCACCCGCCGCTCCGAGTATGAAATCTTCGGCGACAAGGGCAGCATCAAGTGCCACACGGTATGGCAACTGCCGGGCGACGTGCCGGTGATTTCGTGGTCGACCGAGGACGGCCGACGCGGCACCGAACAACTGCTGCCGGCCAATCATTTCATTCTGGAGATCGAGCATTTCAGCGACTGCGTGCTCAACGACCGAGCGCCGATGCTATCGCTTGAAAACGCCAAATCCACGTGCAGAACCATCAATGCGGTTCTGCAATCGGCCGCTGAGGGGCGGGCCGTCACGATCGCTGGTTAACCATTGCCGGGTAAACCAGCCCTGATCAAACCACTGCCAGCTGATCCCAGCGTGTGGTGTAGCCAGGGCTGCGGTTGCCCTGCTTCATGCGCCACGGCTTGCTGATACCTTCGGCAGCCAGCGTCAGCGTCTGCCGGCCCATGGCGCGGTTGATCTGATCCATTACCCCCATCAGTCGGGCCGACTTGCCATCGGCTTGCGCCTCGCCGAACAAATCGTGCTGCAGCCCGGCTGCCGAGACCAGCTCGGTCAACACAACGCCGGCCTTCTGGTAGCGGTAGCCTGCCTTGTAGATGCGCCCCAACCCCGCATGCGCAGCTTTGACCAGCAAGCGCGTATCGTCGCTGGGCGACACCAGCGGAACCAGCATGCTGGCGCTGTAACGCTTTTCCCACTCGATAAACGGGCTGGTGCGGATATACACCTGCACCACACCGGCATACGAGCGCTGTCGGCGCAGTTTTTCCGCGGCGCGCCCCACGTACAGGGTCACGGATTCGCTCAGGTCTTCGAGGCTGGTTACCGGGATGCCGAATGAACGCGAGCTGATGATCTGCTTCTTGGGTTCGGATATGTCGTGCAACCCGATGCATGCCGTGCCCTGTAACTCGCGCACGGTTTTCTCCAGCGTAACGCCAAACTGGCTGCGGATATAGTCAGGGTCAGCAGCCTGCAGATCGGCAACGCTCTTGATATCGAGCGCATGCAACCGGGGCGCAAGGCGACGCCCCACACCCCAGGTTTCACCTACGTCTATCTCACTCAGCAAGGCATGTCTGCGCCCCGCCGGCATGACATTGAAATCGCAAACGCCCTCGAATTGCGGGTTCGTTTTGGCAATGTGATTGGCCAGCTTGGCCAGCGTTTTGCTCGACGCAATGCCGACGCACACCGGCAGGCCCGTCCAGCGCCTGATGGTCTGACGGATATCCTGACAATAGCGCGTCAGGTTGCGATGCTCCAGTCCGGCAAGGTCGAGAAAACATTCATCGATTGAATAGACCTCCTGCTGCGGGCTGAAGGTGGCGAGAATCGCCATGACGCGATTGGACATGTCGGCGTAAAGCTCATAGTTGGATGACTGGGCAATGATGCCGTGTTTGCGTGCCAGCGGCTGGATCTCGAACCATGGCTGCCCCATGCGGACGCCCAGCGCCTTGACTTCGTTGCTGCGTGCCACCGCACAACCATCGTTGTTCGACAGCACCACGACGGGCTTGCCGTTGAGTGCAGGGTTGAACACCCGCTCGCAGGAGACGTAGAAGTTGTTGCAATCAACCAGTGCGATGGCGCGCATGGATCCGCCTTTTATCAGCGGAATTTGCGCATCGAGCCGGTGACCACGCCCCACACTTCGAAAGACTGCCCTTCTTTGATCTCGATCACTGGATAAGCTTTGTTGGCCGGAATCAGTCGCGGGCCGAGCTTGGATTTGCCCAGCGTTTTGACAGTAAATTCGCCGTCGAGCACGGCCAGGATAATATCGCCGATCTGCGCCACCGGCGAGCGGTCGATCACCAGCACATCGTCTTCGAAAATGCCGGCATCGATCATGGAATCACCCTTCACCCGCACGAAAAACGTGCTGTTGTCGTTCTCGACCAGGTAGTCGCTGGGATTGAGGCGTTTCTCGATGTGATCGTCGGCGGGCGACGGGAAACCCGCCGCCACCTTGGAGGTGTACAACGGCAGCGAGCGTTCGGTGCTGGCCGGGCCGAGGGTGACGAATTCGGCGACGTTGTCCTGCCCTTCACGCAGCCGCTTTTTCTCAAGCACGCCAAGAAAATCGCGCACGTTGCTAACTTCGCTCTGCGGCACGCGAATCACGGCGGTCGATTCGCCATACTTGCCGCTGCCGGGCTTGCGGCCCGCGCCGAGACGCTTGCCGCCGTGCTTTTTGGTTGAGGCTTGAAGGTCGTCTTGATCAGTCATGATTTATTGTAACAACAATCAAGACTGAAACCAAGACATTAAACCGCCGCTTGTCGCTGCCTTCTCGCCTCGTACAGGCAAATGCCGCTGGCTACCGACACATTCAGGCTCTCAACCGTGCCGAACATGGGAATGCTAACCAGTTGATCGCAATTTTCCGTGGTCAAACGGCGCAGGCCGGTGCCCTCGGCACCCAGTACCAGCGCAATCGGCCCGTTGAACTTGACCGAGAACAGATCCTGCTCGGCCTCGGCAGCGGTGCCCACCACCCACACGCCGGCTTCCTTCAGCTCTCGCAGCGTACGCGCAAGATTGGTGACCGCGATAAACGGCACCGTTTCTGCCGCGCCGCAAGCGACCTTGCGTACCGTCGCGTTCAGACCGACAGCACGGTCCTTCGGGGCGATGACCGCATGCACGCCCATGGCATCGGCCACGCGCAGGCAAGCGCCCAGGTTGTGCGGATCTTCCACGCCATCCAGCACCAGCAGAAAAGCGGGCTCAGGCAGATCGGATTCCAGAATGTCGTGAATATCCTGATACGGCAGCGGCGTGTCTTCTACTCGCGCCAGCACACCCTGATGGCGGCCATTGGCGGCCATGCCATCGAGACGCTCTTTTTCCAGCTGCATGACGCGCACGCCCTTTTGCTCCGCCACTTGCAGCAGATCCTGCATGCGGGCGTCCTTGCGCGTCTTGTCGACGCACACTTCCTGCACACTGGCAGGGTTCTGGCGAATGCGGCTCAATACTGCGTGAAAACCGAATACGATACGTGTGGTACTCATTTCCTTCTACTGCCCTTCTTGGCCCTGCTGGCCGACGTTTTGGTTTTTGTCCCGCTGTGTGCGGTTTTGGCGGACGATGCCGGTTTGACTGTCAGCGTTTTTCTACCGGACGGTTTTCCGGCAGGCGCCTTGGTCTCGGGCTTGATCCTGGGCTTGGCCTCCGGGGCGTCTTCTTCATCGCCTTCAGGCGCCCGCACGAAATCAATCTTGCTGGTTTCCATATCCACACGCGCCACTTTGACGCGCAGACGGTCGCCCAGACGATAACGTACACCGGTACGCTCGCCCGCCATTTCGTGGCGGATATTATCAAAATTAAAGTAATCGTTCCCAAGTTCCGTCACATGCAGCAGGCCTTCGACGTAGACCTCATCCAGCGCAACGAACAGGCCGAAGCTGGTGACACCGGCCACGGTGCCGTTGAATACTTCGCCGACTTTATCCTGCATGTAGAAGCATTTGAGCCAGGTTTCGACGTCACGCGTGGCGTCATCGGCACGGCGCTCGGTCATCGAGCAATGCATGCCCAGCTCTTCCCAGCTGCCCGGCTTGTATTTCTTGCCGTCGAGCACCGCCTTGATGGCACGGTGGATCAGCAGGTCGGGATAACGTCGGATCGGCGAGGTGAAGTGGGTGTAAGTCTCGTAGGCAAGGCCGAAGTGGCCGACGTTGTCCGGGCTGTAGACGGCCTGTTGCATGGAGCGCAGCAGCACGGTTTGCAGCAATTGCTCGTCGGGACGGCCCTTGATCAGGCCCATCAGCTTGCCGTAGTCCTTGGCGTGCGGAGTATCGCCGCCACCCAGCGTAAAGCCGAATTCGGCCATGAAGCCGCGCAGTTTCTCCAGCTTGGCCAGCGTCGGGCCTTCGTGGATGCGATACAGCGCCGGATGGCCGTGTTCCTTGAGGAAATCAGAAGCACAGACGTTGGCCGCCAGCATGCACTCCTCAATCAGGCGATGCGCGTCGTTGCGCGATGACGGCACAATGCGGTCGATTTTGCCGTTTTCGTTGAACATCATCAGGGTTTCGATGGTCTCGAACTCGATCGCGCCGCGCTCCGTGCGCGCCTTGAGCAATATCTGAAACAGCGCGTTGAGATGTTGCACATGCGGCATCAGCCAGGCGTATTCCTTCGCCGTCTCGCCCTCGGGGTTGACGATCATGTCGTGCACCTTGGTATACGTCATGCGCGCCTTCGAGCGCATCACCGAAGGGTAGAACTTGTAGCGCTTGATCTTGCCCTTGCCGTCGATCTGCATGTCGCAGACCATGCACAGGCGCTCAACATCGGGGTTGATCGAACACAGGCCGTTCGACAGCGCCTCGGGCAGCATGGGGATCACGCGCCGCGGGAAATACACCGAGTTACCGCGATCGTAGGCATCCTGATCCAGCGGCTCACCCGGTTTCACGTAAAAGCTGACGTCGGCGATCGCCACCACCAGCCGCCAGCCTTTACCCTGAGGCTCGCAGAACACGGCATCGTCAAAGTCGCGTGCGGTTTCGCCGTCGATGGTCACAAGCGGCAATTCGCGAAGATCAACGCGGCCTGCCCAATCTTTTTTCTGCACCAGCTTTGGGTAAGCCTCAGCCTGCTTGACCGCAGCGGGGAGAAATTCGTAGGGCAACTGGTGTTTTCTCAGAGCAATTTCGATTTCCATGCCCGGGTCGGCGTAGTTGCCGAGAATCTCGACCACCTTGCCGATCGGCTGCGTATAGGCAGAAGGCTGATCGATCAGTTCCACCATGACGACCTGCCCAGCTATTGCATTGATATCTTGTCCCGGAGGAATCAGCACATCCTGATTGATGCGCCGGTCTTCTGCGGCCACCAGTACCACACCGCGCTCACGAATCACGCGCCCGACCAGCTTCTTGTTGGCACGCTCTAACACCTCGACGATCTTGCCTTCCGGCCGTCCGCGTCGATCAACACCGGCCTGACGCACCATGGCACGGTCGCCATGCAGCACCTTGGCCATTTCCTTGGGCGAGAGAAACAGGTCTTCGCCGCCCGCATCGGGTATCAGAAAGCCGAAGCCATCCGCATGCCCCTGCACCTTGCCTGCGATCAGGTTAAGTTTTTCCGCGATGCACAACGCATCTTTGCGGTTACGCAGAATCTGTCCGTCGCGCTCCATGGCCGCCAGCCGGCGCCCGAGAATTTCGCGATCATTTTTGCCAATGCCGAGCAGTTTCCACAGCTTTTCTTCGCTGACCGGCGCGCCCTCTTCCGCCATGATTTCAAGGATGTATTCGCGACTTGGGAGCGGATTTTCATAATTGGCGGCCTCACGGTCTGCGTGAGGATCCTTGCCGCGGTGTGCTTTTTTCGTTGACAACTTCGTTATTTCCTTTAAAATGCGCGCTTCTTTCGAGCCCAGATGGCGGAATTGGTAGACGCGCTAGTTTCAGGTACTAGTATCGATAGATGTGGAGGTTCGAGTCCTCTTCTGGGCACCACCGATTTAAAATCGGGATCTAAAATGAAAACCGCACAAAGCTCAATGGCTGGTGCGGTTTTTGTTTTTATAGCGCCCGTTAATTAGCCCAATCTTTGCCGTATTCACCAGAATGGCTTGCAATCTACGGCTTGCCACCACATCGTCCTGAATGTTGCCATGCCTCATGGCGAACCTGACTCAGGGTTCTGAACGTACCATTGCGGATGATACAGCAAGCAGGTCGTGGCGGGCACGCCACCCACCCTTTGCTGTTGAATTAACCTCTTCAGCCCCTCTATAAGCCATTCGCAGCAAGTTACTTGAACTGGCTTTCACTATCTGCAAGAATCAACCTAAGTATTGCGAATCAATATCTCCCACTTCGCGATGCGGCGCCACCCGGTATGCAGCAGGTTTCTACGACGATCAGGAGTAGTTCATGGCCAGCAACGCGCAACACCCGTTTCACCCCATCATTTATGTCCGTGGTTTCGCTGCAACGCAGGGCGAAATCGAGGAAACCGTTGCCGACCCCTACATGGGCTTCAACATCGGCTCGACCAAGACGCGTATGGCTTGGACGGGTGACGTCAAACGTTTCTATTTCGAATCGCCACTGGTGCGTCTGATGGGCGATCACCAGTACGAAGACCTGTTCGTGGATGGTGAAGACCTGCTGACCACGGATCGCCCTGACCTCGCCGTGCCCTACCGCAGCGTGATCATCTACCGCTATTACGACGAAGCCAGCAAGGATTTTGGCAAAGGTGAAACGCCGCCGATTGAACATTTCGCGCAAGGGTTGGGCGAGCTGATTCTGCGTCTACGCGACAAGGTCTGCGCCAATCCGGCCAACGGCGTAACGCCGGCAGATTTTCGCGTCTATCTGGTCGCGCACTCCATGGGCGGGCTGGTGTGCCGCGCCTTTCTGCAGAACCCGAAGCTGGGTGCAACTGAAGCGCGCGCCGCTGTGGACAAGGTATTCACCTACGCCACGCCGCACAACGGCATCGACATGCGCATCGTACGCAACGTGCCGGGCTGGCTGGCCTTTGGCGACGCCAACAACTTTAACCGTGAGCGCATGGCAGATTATCTGGGGCTGAAGCAGAGCGATGACGTTTCTGTGGTGCAGAATTTCCCGCCCGAGCGCATCTTCAATCTGGTCGGTACCAACCCGCGCGATTACACCGTCGCAGGCGGGCTCTCGGCCTGGGCTGCCGGCGAAACCAGCGACGGCTTGGTGCGCATTGAAAATGCCACCACGCATGGAAGCGGTCCTGGTGGCGTCGACATCAGTTCGCCCCGGGCTTTTGTGAACCGCAGCCACTCGGGCTATTACGGCATCGTCAATTCGGAAGAAGGCTACCAGAACCTCACGCGTTTTCTGTTCGGCGCACTACGCGTCGATGGCATCCTGGATATTGACGACATCAGCTTGCCGGTCGAGCTCAAAACTGCGCTGGCTGCCGGCAAGAAAATCAATTCTTCCTACCAGTTTGAGGTCGCGG
>Ga0265327_10004229_pt1 | contig 12887 bp, 10 predicted proteins | sample 41621metaG_FD_202089 | JGI IMG/M metagenome (GOLD analysis project Ga0265327, IMG submission 202089) | Rhizosphere microbial communities from Carex aquatilis grown in University of Washington, Seatle, WA, United States - 4-16-21 metaG | ecosystem: Host-associated > Plants > Roots > Rhizosphere...
CGCCTGGCGCAGATCGCTCTCGTAGGACTTGGCGGTGTTGCGCGACAGCCCCCGCTCGAGTTCCACGTAACCGAGAAAGCTGTCGATGGCGTCGGCGAACCCGGCCGACATGGCCGCCGCCGGGGCGGGCTTGGTCCGCGCTGGCTTCGTCGGTCGTTGGTCGCGCGGGGATTTCATTTCAGCAGCACAGGGTCGGAGCAAGGCGAACACAGAAGACCCCGGGCACACGAACAAAATCCGGGCGATGGAAAGTCGAGACGGGGTGCCGCGCCCCGGGCCGGTCGACCCGGTTCGGGGCCTCGAGCTAGGTTTAAACGACCGGTCGAAAATGGAGGCGGGGTGCCCTCAAATGACGTCGCGGATGACACTTCAGCGGGACCGGGCTGTCGGTAGAGGTCGACGTCCAAATGTCGGTGGGCGAAACCACTTGGTGCGCCGTGTTTCGCCGAGTCAACGGCGGTCCCTTAGGTTAACAATCGCGCGCCCGCCAACAGGTCTCGGGTCTCTCAGCCCCCAACTTTCAACTGTCCTCGCCTCAGCGTCGCTTCGGCCGGCGGGTGCCCGGGGGCGGCGGCGGCACAGACGTGTCCCGCAACCGGAAGGTAATGCGCGCCTTGTCGAGATCGTACGGGCTCATCTCCATCTTCACCTTGTCGCCCGCGGCGATCTTGATGAAGTGCTTGCGCAACTTGCCGGAGATGTGGGCAAGCACCACGTGCCCGTTGTCCAGTTGCACCCGGAACATCGTGCCGGGGAGAACCGTGACGATCTTGCCTTCGACTTCGATCGCTTTGCCGTCAGACATGGTTGAGCTGGAAGTCAGAGGGGGGCTGCATGAGTGGTAAAAAGCCGTTGTAAGACCGGACTGCAGCCCGTAAGTCAAGGCTTTACACCATCAAGCCCTGCAATAGCCGCGACCGCGCGGAAGGCGACCTGACTCGTGGAACTCCCCCAACGCCCCCCAATTCCCTGCCCTTTCGAAAAGGTGCATCCGTCGCAATTGCGCCGCGACGACGAGTTTTACATGTGGCTGGCGTACAACCAGGCGATCGACGCGTGGCGCGAGGATGAGGTGCCGATCGGGGCCGTCATCGAGCTCGGCGGCCAGGTCGTCGCCGCCGCGCACAACCAGCGCGACAGCACCCGCGACCCGACGGCCCATGCCGAGATTCTCGCCTTGGGGCAGGCGGCCCGCGCCATCGGCGACTGGCGGCTGAACGAAGCGACGTTGTATGTCACGAAGGAGCCCTGCCCGATGTGCTCGGGTGCCACCCTGATGTCGCGGTTGCGGCGCGTGGTCTTCGCGGTTCCCGACCCGAAAATGGGCTGCCTCGGCGGCGCCACCAACCTCAACGCCCTGCCCGAGGTCAATCACCACCTGCTGGTCACCACGGGCGTGCTGGGCCAGCCCTGCCTGCAGATGCTCCAGGCCTATTTCAAGATGAAGCGCGGCGAAGCCGCGGGAGGCAGTTGACGCCGTGCGCGACCCGTGCACTTTAGAGACTCTCCCCAAACCCACCACGATCATGGCCTACGTCCTCCCGCCACTGCCCTACGCCTTCAACGCCCTCGAGCCGCACATCGATGCGCGGACGATGGAAATTCACCACGGCAAGCACCACAATGCCTACGTGACCAACGCCAACAACCTGCTCAAGGACCAGCCGGCCCTGGCCGCCCTCGACGTCAACGCGCTGATCGCCGACCTTTCCAAGGTACCCGAGGCCATTCGCGCCGGTGTGCGTAACAACGCGGGCGGGCACAGCAACCATTCGTTTTTCTGGACCATCATGGGCCCGGGCAAGGGCGGCGCGCCGAAGGGCTCGCTCGCGGCGGCCATCAATGCCACCTGGGGCTCGTTTGAGAATTTCAAGGCCGAGTTTGCCAAGGCGGCCGCCGGCCGGTTTGGCTCCGGCTGGGCCTGGCTGATTGTGGGCGCCGACAAGAAGGTCTCCATCGGCTCGACCGCCAACCAGGACAGCCCGTTGATGGGCAAGGCCGTGGCAGGCGTCGAGGGCAAGCCGGTCATCGGCCTCGATGTCTGGGAGCACGCCTACTATCTCAACTATCAGAACCGCCGCCCCGATTACGTCACCGCCTGGTGGAACGTGGTCGACTGGGACGCCGCGCAGGCCAACTACGCCGCGGCGGTGCAGTAACTTCGCCGCCAGCGCAACATTGTCGGGCGGGGTCGCAGACCCCGCCTTTTTTGCGGACGGGCCCCGGAAGGCGCCTTCTGATCCCCGCAATGTTCCAGCCCGTCCGGAGGCCGCGCTCGATCTGCGATGCCGGCATCGTTGGTGGAGCCCGGCCTCCGGACGGGCTGCGGACCGGCGCTTACTGCAATTGAGGTATTGCGTGAGGTGGAGCCCGGCCTCCGGACGGGCTTTGCTCCACCCATGGTTGCGTATCCCGGCCGTCTTTTCCACGAGGTGCCAGAGTGGGCACCGCGAGGATCAATCTTCCACATTCGCATTCGCGTCCATGGGTTGAAGCCGCGAACACTCGTTGCGCCGGTCGTTGCACACGCACTGCTCGATTCCGCACACGTGTACCACGATGCCGGGCGCTGGTATTGCCGCTTGTTCTTGCTCATGCCCGATCACCTCCACGCCCTTCTGGCGTTCCCACCCAACAAGCGAATGAGTGACGCAATCAGCACGTGGAAGGGATTTCACTCGAAACGACACGGCGTCATCTGGCAATTGAACTACTTCGACCATCGCATTCGTAGCGACGGGGAGCTGGACGAGAAGGCCGCCTATATTCGGCAAAATCCCGTGGCAAAAAACCTGTGTCTGAGCGCCGAGGACTGGCCGTGGGTGACGTCGTGCATTTCTTAAAGCGCGTCCCGAGGCCGCGCTCCACCCCCGGAAACGCCCCACTCCCCTAGCCCTTGTCCTTCATCTCGAAGACACCATCCCAGCCGGCACCGGGCGGGTGCTGGCGGAAATACTGGCAACGATCGATCATGCGCAACGAGGGGTTGCTCTCGATCGCCAGGGCCTTGCTCGGCTGGTTCGGTTCCAGCGCCGCGCTTCGCTCGAAGAGCTTGATCGCGCCCTCCCAATCCTGGGCGAAGTAACGCTCGAGCGCCTGGCCGTGCAAGCCGAGGCAGTCGAACGTCTCCTGACTGAGGACTTCCTTGTAGCCGACGATTTCATGCACCGACACCGGCATCGACTTGCCCACAACCTTGATCTTGTCGAGAAAACGGAAAGTGATCTCATCCCCGCAGTGCTTCTCGCAATCCACGCGCGTGGAGTCGGCGACCATCGTATAGACGCCGAGAATCTTGGCACCCGACTCCATGCGGGCCGCCAGGTTGACGTTGTCGCCCATCATCGTGTAGCTGAGCCGAGTGCGGCTGCCCATGTTGCCGAGAATGGCCGCGCCGGTGTTGAGGCCGAGGCGCGCGCGGAGGACGTGGACGATGGGCGGCCACTTCTGGCCCTCGCTGCGCCACTTCTGGCGGAGTTCCTCGATCTTGTTCTGGACGCGGATGGTCGTGACGCAGGCACGGTAGGCGTGATCCGGCAGCGGCACGGGCGACCCGAACATGGCGACGACCGCGTCGCCGATGTATTTGTCCAGCGTGCCCATCTCCTCCAGGATGATGTCGGTGCAGGCGGTCAGGTACTCGTTCATCAGCTCGACGAGCTGCGACGGCGGCATGAGTTCGGAAAATTTGGAGAACGACTGGATGTCGGAAAAATACGCCGTGATGACCGCCTCGTGGCCGCCGAGCTCGGGCTCGCGGCCCGACTCGATCAAGCTGTTGACGACGGTCGGCGCGAGGTAGGTGCTGAAGATGCCCTTGATCCGGCCCTTTTGCTTCTCCTCTACGATCAGCTGGATGATCGTAGCCATGAACCCGGTCGTGAAGGCCGCGTTGACCGGGGCCGCCATGGGCAGGACCAGTTGAACTTTCGAAAAGACGTAGAAGGAGGCCACGACGTAGCCGATCAGGACAAAGGCGGCCAGGATCTTGGCCAGCAGGCCGCGCGCGCCGCCCACGACGGTGAGGGTCGTCACCGTAATCGTGAGCCCGAACACGCTGACCCAGAGCACCCACGGGCGCGGCCGCTGCAGGTATTGTTCGGCGATGATGGTCTTCAGCAGGTTGCCGTGGGCGCCGACCTTGGGCACCGGATTTGAATCGAATGGCGTCGTCGCCAGGTCCTGATAGAGGGAATCCGTCGGCCCGATCAAAACGATCGTGCCCGGGAACTGCTTGAAGAACGTCTCCGCCTTGGCCTTGACCGCCGGATCCTCCGATTTGAGGTCCTTGCCGAAGGCCAGCACCTCGGCCAGGCTCGTGCGAGGGTTCAGACTGTCGTTCTTCCATCTCGAAAACCAGTTGAGCTCGATCTCCTGGCCAAAAGCCACCGGGATTCGGCGCAGGACCCGATCCTGTGGATTCACGATCTCAAGCGAATCCCCGGCGCGCCGGGCCGAGCCCGGCGGAACGCCCAGCTCGATGCAGGCGAGCTGAACGCCCATGTTCCAGTAGGTCGGCCCGATGGTTTCCGCAAATGCCGCCGCCCAGCGGGGCGTCTCGTCACCGCCGAGTCCGTAGTCAAAATCAATCAATCCGATCGAGGCGGAGGAGACCGGATTCACAATCGGGTAGCCCGGGAGCTCCGGCACGTCGTTTTTCTCCCGGTCGAGATATCCCAGCCGCAACAGCGGCGACCGGCGCGTGCTCTTGTTGATGAGGAGGGCCTCGCCCTCGGAATAAAAGGCGGCCAGGACGATTTGCGGATATTTCCTGGTCAGCCGGGCCAGCGCCAGGTTGCCGGCCTTGTCCAGCTCCTGATTGACCAGCAGAGAATGGCTGAGCGTGGAAAAGACCAGGTCGAAGCCGACACCCTTGGCGCCGCCCGCTTCGATCAACAGGCGCGCCGCCTCGGCAAATTTGGCCCGATCCCAGGGCCGCTCGCCGATCTGCTCGACCGCATCGCGGTCGATGTCGGCATAAAAAACCTTCACCGGCGCCGTGATCTCGCCGCGGGCCCGGAAGCGCAGGTCGAGCAGGATGTTCTCGAGCTTGTGCAGCTTGTCGTAGTGACCCGCGAGCGCCCACAGGAGCGGAATCGGCATCAAAAGCAGGAGCCGCCAGTCGAACTTCGACTTGATTTTCGCCACGGTGCGGGAGGCTAGCGGGACAGGGTGCGAATTAAAGGGGAAAACAAAACGCCCGGCACGTCACCGGGCCGGGCGGGCGCTTGCACTGGAGGCAACTCAGCTCTTGCCGTCACCCGGCGTCAGTTGCGGGTTGTTGGTCTTCGAGTTGTCGGGCGTGACATTGTCGCCCTTGTTGGTGTTGTTGGTGCCGCCGCTTTCCGGATTGGCGTTCCCGGGCGTCGTGGGCGGATTGTGCTGCTCCTCCGGCGTGAAATTCGTCGTCTGCTGGGCCTGGACAATCGCCGAGTTGACCGAGTCGGTGATCACCTGGAACGCAGCGGGGGAGATGTTCTGCACGTCGGACACCTCCAACGAGGAAACCTTGCCCGTCACCGGATCGATGTCGGCGGTGACGACGACTTCCTTGTCCTTGGGCACGTCGACGCCGGCGCCGCCCTGGCTGGTCCCGGTGAAGAGCACGATGCCCTCCGCCGTGCTGAGCGTGAACTTGAACGCCTTGCCGTCGCCCGTCGGGCGGAAAACGATGCGGAACGTGGTGCCGCGGATGCCGGCGGCGCCAACCGGCGTCTCGATGTTGAACGTCGAGCCCGCCTCCCGGTTGAGGTGTTTGACCTCACCCACCACCTCGCCATAGGCGAGATTGAGCTTGGTTTTCGAAATGCTCGGCTCCTTGGTCAGCTGCGAGACATTGATGGGGGTATCCAGCGGATCCATCAGGAATTCCTCGACGGCAAGTTTCGATTCCTGCGCCACCTTCACGGACGCGCCGTTCATGAACACCAGCACGACGCTCGAGGCCTTGCCCGTCGTCACCGTATCGCTCTCCGTCAGCAAGCCGCCCTCCGCCAGCTTCGCCGACTGTCCGTCCTTGGTCAGCTTGTAGACCTCGCCCTGAACCTTAACCGCCTTGATCAAACCGGGCTTTGTTTGCGCCCAAGCCGTCAACGACAAAGCGGTTGCAACAAAGATACCGATCAGAAAACGGAGGGCGAAAGTTTTCATAAATTCCCCGGCGGGGCGGGTTAACGACCCGCTGTTAAGCGGTCGCGCAACGATACCGCCGCGGAATTTCCAGGGTCAAGAGTTAAACAGGTTTCCAGCTCGGCCAGAACCGCCGTTTTTCCCTCTGAAACCGCGTTGAGATGGTAGGCGTGGGAGTAGTGCCAGTCCGCGCGGTTGGGCGCAATTTGGAGGGCGCGCTGAAAGCACGCTTCCGCCTCGGCGGGATGGGCCGCCATGTCCAGTGCAACACCCTTGCGGACCCAGAATTCCGCCATCACCGGACACAGCCCGATGGCCCGGTCCGCGGCCGCCGCCGCCCGTCCACCGATGGCACCCAGGTTTCCGTGGGTGACGAACCACGACAGCTCAATCCCCCAGGCCAAATCGGCCCAGGCCTGCCCGTTTTGCGGGTCGATTTTCACCGATTCTTGAAGATTCGCGAGAGCCGGCGGCAGCATGCGGTCGCGCTTCAGCGGCGGCGCCGGGGCCGCCTGCTCGAGGTCCTGGCGGGCGGCGTAGCGCAGCGCCTCCGCGCGATAGAGCGGCGACGCAAAGCGCGCTGCCAGGATGAGCAAGCCGGCGGCTCCTGCGAGTCCCCACGCTCGCACCGGCCCCGCCACGCGGCGCACCAGTCCCGGCTCGTCACGCAGCAGCAGTCCCGCGCCAACAGCGGCCGCGAAGGCCAGGGCGGGAATCTTGGTGTGAAAATCGACGTTCAGGTGGAGCGCAAAGGCGACGAGCCCCAGCCACAATCCCTGCCGCCACCGCCAAAGGTCGAACACGCCGTCCGACGCCACCGGTTCACGCCGACGTCGACGCACCGACCGCCAGCCCAGCCAGAGGATCGCGGCACCGGCCGCCGCCCAAAGCGTGAAGCCGACGACGCCGTAGTCGGAAAGCGTGTTCAGGTATTCGTTGTGGGTCCATTGCGGCTCGTTGTTGAAGCCGCGCGGACGGTGCTGGTCGAACAGCACGTTGTAGGACGCAGCCCCGGTTCCAAGCCAGGGGCTCCCCTTCCAGATCTCCAAGCCGGCCCGCCAGATCACGGGCCTCGTCGCCTCAAACTCGCCGGTCAGGAATGGCCGGATGCGCCCGCGCGCGTCGCCACTGAAACGGTAAAGCGCGAGCAGGGCGCCGGCGCCAAGCCCGAGCACAACCAGGGTGCCGGCCAGCTTGGTCCGCCAGCCGCGCGTGAACAGCACCGGCCAGAGCGCCAGTGAAAGCGCGACCGCAATCCACCCGCCCCGGCTGCCCGTGAGCGCGACGGCAAAGAGAAAGACTGCCGCCAGCCAGCCGGCGAGAACCTTGGCGAGCACCGACGTGGCGCGCGACCACAACAGGGTCAGGCAGACGGGCACCATCAACTCGAGGAGCCCGGCCAGGCTGTTGGGAACGCCAAACATACCCGCGGAGCGGCCGAAAAATTGCGGCGCCTGATGCCGCCCCAGCATGAGCCAAGCCGGGTCGTGAAACCGCTGCCAGGCGGCCATCCCGACACCGGCGAGGCCGAGCCCGGCCATGGTTCCCACGAGCACCCACGTCTGCGCGCGGCTGCGCGCGTGATGCAGCACCAGGACGTACACGATCCAAGCCTGCAGGCAGAGCAGCCATTCCCGGCCGGCGAGCCAGCGCGCCGGCGCCAGCCACCCCACGCTGGCGAGGGCAAAAACGAGGAACGGCACCGGCAGCAGCGCCGCCAGGTTCAGCGTGGCATCCCATCGGACGGCCCAGAGCACCGCGCCCAAGGCCGCGAGCGCAAACACGGCCCGCGAGGCCACCACCATCGTCTCCGGCCGGTAGCCGCCGAGGCAGAGCGTCGTTCCGGCGACCGTGACCGCAAGCCCGAGCACGAGAAGCCACTCACCCGCCGCCGATATCCGGTCGGTCACGGAGCTGGGGGGAGAGGCGGGCATCGGCCGCCATCATGCAGTCGAGAGGCCGACGGTCGAGCGTCGAGGAGGGTGGAACGTAGCCTCCGGACGGGTTCGGGAAAAGCGCGTCCGGAAGCCGCGCACCGGCGAAGGCATCCAAGAAAACGCCCGGCCACCTGCGTGGCCGGGCGGTATCTCTTGTGAGCGTTCTACCCCAAACCAAATCAGCGGATGAAGAGCATCTCTTCGTAGGTCGGGACCGGCCAGGTGTCGTCCGGACACACGGCTTCCAGGGCATCGACCACCGTGCGGATCGCGACGAGCTGCGGGATGACTTCGTGGCACATGTGGGCCGCCTCGGCCTCGAGGCCCGAAACGTGGTGCGAGCGAATCTTGGCGAGCTTGTCGCTCTCCTTGTTGAGGTCCGCAAGCAGCGCGCTGACCTTGCCGAGAAGCGTGTCGTCCGCCTTGGCGCCCGCCGCCTTGAGGGCGGCGACGTTCTGGGCGAGCTCGGTCTGGTAGCGCACCGCGGTCGGCACGTACTTCGTGGCCACCATCTCGGAAACGAGGTTGGCCTCGACGTTGACGGCCTTGACGTACTGCTCAAAGCCGATGTCGCGGCGCGACTCGAGTTCGCGCTTGGTGAGGACCCCGTAGGCCTCGTAGGCGTCCACCGTGGACTTGGCGGCGATCACCGGGAGGCAGTCGACCGAGGTCTTGAGGTTGGGCAGACCGCGCTTGGCGGCCTCCTTGTGCCATTCATCCGAGTAGCCGTTGCCGTTGAAGATCACCGCGGTGTGCTGCTTGGCGATCTCGGTGAGCACGTCGGCGACGGCCTCGTTGAACTTGCCCTTCGGCGCCTTCTCGAGCTTGGTCGCGATGTAGTCGAGCGACTCGGCCATGATCGTGTTGAGCGCGGTGAGCGGGGCGGCGATCGACTGGTTCGAGGCGACGGCGCGGTATTCGAATTTGTTTCCGGTGAAGGCGAAGGGCGAGGTGCGGTTGCGGTCGCCGGCGTCCTTCATCAGGATCGGCAGCGTGTCGACGCCAAGGTGCATCGTGCCGGCGCTCTTGGACGTCTTCGCCTTGCCCTTTTTGAGCTGCTCGAAGACATCGGTGAGCTGGTCGCCGAGGAAGATCGAGATGATCGCGGGGGGCGCCTCGTTGGCGCCCAGGCGGTGGTCGTTGGAGGCCGAGGCTACGACCGCGCGCAGCAGGGCCGCGTGCTTGTGGACGGCGCGGATGACCGCCGCGCAGAACACGAGGAACTGCATGTTCTGGTGCGGGGTGCTGCCGGGCTCGAGCAGGTTGCCCTGCGTCGCATTGCCCAGCGACCAGTTGAGGTGCTTGCCGGAACCGTTGACGCCGGCGAAGGGCTTCTCGTGCAGGAGCGCCTCGAGGCCGTATTTGCGCGCGACCTTCTTCAGCATGATCATGATCAACTGCTGGTGGTCGGCGGCGACGTTGGCGTTCTCGTAGATCGGCGCGATCTCGTACTGGGAAGGCGCCACCTCATTGTGGCGGGTCTTGACGGGCACGCTGAGCTTGTAGAGCTCCGCCTCGGCCTCGTGCATGCAGGCGAGGACACGCTCGGGGATGACGCCGAAATACTGGTCCTCGAATTCCTGGCCCTTCGGCGGCTTCGCACCGAAAAGGGTCCGGCCGGCCGAGATCAGGTCGGGACGCGACAGGTAGAAATTGCGGTCGATCAGGAAGTATTCCTGCTCGGGGCCGGCGGTCGCCGTGACCATGGCGATGTTCGTGTGGCCGAACAGCTTCAGGATGCGGCGCGCCTGGACGTCGAGCGCCTTCATCGAACGGAGGACCGGGGTCTTGAGGTCGAGCGCCTCGCCCGTCCACGACACGAAGGCCGTCGGAATGCACATCGTCACGCCGTTGGCGTTTTCGATCAGGTAACACGGGCTGGTGACGTCCCAGGCGGTGTAGCCGCGGGCCTCGAACGTCGCGCGAATGCCGCCCGACGGAAACGACGAGGCGTCCGGCTCGCCCTGCGCGAGCTGCTTGCCCGAGAACTCGGCGATCGCGCCGCCGCGACCGTCCGGCTCGAGAAAGCTGTCATGCTTTTCCGCCGTGATGCCGGTGAGCGGCTGAAACACGTGCGCGTAGTGGGTCGCGCCGCGTTCGAGCGCCCAGTCGCGAACGGCGGTTGCGACCACATCGAGGACCGCGGAGTCCAGCGGCGCGCCGGTGTCGATCGTCTTGCGCAGGGACTTGTACGCCGACTTGGGCAGTCGCTGCTGCATGATTTTGTCATTGAAGACATTCTGCCCAAAGATGTCGGCCGAGTGGCTTGCCTTGAAAGCCAATGAGGAAGACGGATGGAATGAATTCGCCGCAGAGATGGCGGCGAGGCGGGAGGGACTGACGCTCATATTAGGGTGTTTGTATCGGGTTTGGGTTCCGCACGATTGCAAGGCCACCCGGCCCGCAACGAATGCGGTAAGAGATGTGGTAAAAAAAGCACGTCCTGTGCCACGGGGCGTCGGATTCGGTCCATAACTACTGCTTGAAGGCCGCCGGCGGCAGCCGCTTTACCGTCATAAATTTGGCCCGGAAAAGCTCGTCGATCAGCGCGCGCGTCGGCCCGGGGATGCGCCGCACCAGCTCGTCGAGGGGCGGAAGCTCGCCAGAGGCGTCGGGCTGCGGGGCCGCCGTGCGGGCCGCGGTCCCGGCGCCCGGGATTTCGCCGGCCGCCCGCTGGTCGGCCAAAAACGAGGCTTCCTCGGCCTCGCCCGGACCCACCGGGACACTCTCCTCCGCGGGCGGCGGCCCGTCGACAAGGTGGCTGGGCGGTGCGTCGTCCTCCTCGGCCGGCGCGGTTCCGGCCGGCGCCCCCTCAACCGGAGTCGTCAGTCGTTTTTTTTTGAGCCGTCGTCAGGCAGGCTCGCAGCCAGGGTCGCGATCTCCTTGATCAGGGAATCGATGGCCCGGGCGCGGCTGGCCTCCACTGCCTTCAGCAGGGCCACCTCGAAATTGATCTTCTCGGAAAGGCCGTGCTTCACGCCGCCCTCGCCCTCCCGGAGTCCGTCGAGCAGCCGGGTCAACTGCTCGGTGGTCATCGGCGCGCCCAGCGCCCCGCTCGTCCCGCCCTTGGCCACGGAGTCGAGCAGCGCCGACCGGATGTGCGCCTGCAGGTCGACCAGCAGCCGGTAAAGGTCGCGGCCGTTCTCGTCGCACTCGTCCACCAGCCGGACGATCTTCCGGTGGTCGCCGGCCGCAAGGGCGGCGGCCAGCGCGGCGATCTGCTCCGCCGACACCAGCCCGTAGACATCGAGCACATCAGCCTCCCCGACCTCCGCGCCGCAAAACGAGATCATCTGGTCAAAAATCGACTGGGCGTCGCGCATGCCGCCATCGGCCATCCGCGCAATGCTCGCGAGCGCGGCATCGGTGGCCTTGATCTTGTCGGCCGCCGCGATCTTCTTCAGGCGCTGGACGATCAGCTCCGGCGGGATCGGCTTCAGGTCGAACCGCTGGCAGCGCGACAGGATCGTCGGCAGCACCTTCTGCACGTCGGTCGTCGCAAAGATGAATTTCACGTGGGCCGGCGGTTCCTCGAGCGTCTTGAGCAGGGCGTTGAAGGCCGAGGCGGAGAGCTGGTGGACCTCGTCAATGATGTAGACCTTGAACTTGCCGACCGACGGCCCGTATTGCACCTGGTCGCGCAGGTCGCGGATGTTGTCGACCGAGTTGTTCGACGCGCCGTCGATTTCGATCACGTCGAGGCACGAGCCGTCGGCGATCGAGCGGCAGATGGGGTCTTCCGGGTCGAAGTCGGCCTTCGGGCCGCCGGTGCAGTTGAGCGCCTTGGCGAAGATGCGGGCCGTGCTGGTCTTGCCCGTGCCGCGCGGACCCACGAACAGGTAGGCGTGCGCGATGCGGTTGCGGGCGATGGCGTTCTTCAGCGTGCGGACCACGTGGTCCTGGCCGACGACATCGTCGAACGTCTGCGGGCGCCATTTGCGCGCGATGACCTGGTAGGGCAAGGACATGAAAAGCTGAAGGACTGAAAGGCTGACCGACTGAAAAATCCAGCCTGCGTTTTCGATTTCTTTCCGTCTTTCAGTTTCTCAGCCCTTCAGTCCTTCAAAATAAGTGGCCAGGCAATCCACGGCACTGGTAGGACGTCGTCACCGTTGCTACCTTCCGGTCCTGGCGGGGTTCACGCGCCTGCCCATGCATGGCGCCTGGCCGAGGTAGAACCGTAGGTCGCACCCGGGGGCGCGCAACTAAAATAAAAATTGCGCCGTTCCGCGCCCGGCTGACAGCAGCCGCAGCAATTGGCGATGCCTCGGGGTGGAGCGCGACCTCCGGGCGCGCTCGAGACGCGTCCAGAGGCCGCGTTCCACCCACCGGGTTTCAACATCTTCTTGCGCCCGTGCTCCAAATCCACTGCTCCGCGAGGTCCTCCCGCCGGGGAGGGCCCGCCTCCACCCGAAAATGCTCAGCCGCCGGGCGGCTTGTCCGCCGGACGGTCCGGGGGCGGTCCCGGCGGAGGCTCGCCCGGACCCTGGTCGTGCGGCGGACGCATCGCGCCGCCCGGCCCGCGGTCCCGGGTGAACCGCTGCATGCGCTCGCGCTGCTCGCGGTTCAACTCATCAAACTTGGTGCGCTGTTCCGGGGTCAGCACGGCCGCCACGTCGTGTTCCAGGCGGTCGAGAACCTTGCGGGTGTCGCTGATCGAAAGGGTGCGGATCCGGTTCAACTCCTCGGCGTAGGGCTTGATGATCGGGCGCAGCTTCTCCTGCTGCTCGGCCGTCAGGTCGAGCCGGTCCGCCAGCATCTTGAGCCGGTCCTCGCGCCAATTCTCCATCCGGGGCCGCGGCGCCCGCGGCCGCCCGAAGC
>Ga0265327_10004230_pt1 | contig 12886 bp, 13 predicted proteins | sample 41621metaG_FD_202089 | JGI IMG/M metagenome (GOLD analysis project Ga0265327, IMG submission 202089) | Rhizosphere microbial communities from Carex aquatilis grown in University of Washington, Seatle, WA, United States - 4-16-21 metaG | ecosystem: Host-associated > Plants > Roots > Rhizosphere...
TTCCAGTTCCGAGACATAGTCGGCATTGAACTGGTGCAGGAACTGATCTGCCGAGAAGACGGGGCCATGATCCTGGGTAGCGGGCTGCGGATTCGTGACGCCGTTCTGGGCGGGAGCAGGACGTTCGTTGAGTTCCGCCCGCAGGACTCGAACGTCAGAAGGAGCCTGGATGCCAATCTTGACGGAACCGGCGGAGGTATGAATCACGGTGATGACAATGTCTTCGCCGATCAGGATCTTTTCCGTTCGCTTGCGAGTGAGAACCAACATGGGAGACAGTCCTTTCGAGTTGCTGGCTGTGGTGTGAATCCATTCGAGTTCGCGGGGCATGGATCCGGTTGTGTTTGTCGTTTGTGTTGCCCGCGTGATGCAGGGAGATGAAAGCAATGATGGTGCCAAACCCGTGGGCTCATCGCGGAAATTGCAAAAATTCGCGTGACGGGGGTTGCGGCATCTCTCAAGCGGCGGATGCTGCCGATGTTGGCCTGAAAAAGACGAAAACTGGCCTTGTCGAATCGGAAGAAATTACAACCACATTCCAAACCGGGGGTCGAGAGTTACAGACCAGTCGAATTCAGGTGACTATTTGGCCTTGAATCCGACTGATTTCGGGAGATGTTCTGGCAGGCCCGCTTGCATCGCCGGGGGGCGGTCAGTAGACTTCGCCTTTTCCGGAATGTTTTCCGCAGGTTCGTCTTTGCTGACGAGACGCCTGTCGGTTGCCTGAAGTTCTTGTGATTGCAGAGGGTTAGGTCATGGGTGCCGAGTGTGCCATCTGTGGTAAGAAGCCGGTCAAGGGAAACCAGAAGGTTGAACGCGGCAAGCCGAAGTACCTGGGCGGGAACGGCCGCAAGACCACGGGGATTACGCGCCGCTGGTACCGTCCGAATCTGCAGTCGCTGCGGATGCAGGTCGGCGAAACGTCTCAGCGAGTCCGGGTTTGCGTTCAATGCGTCCGGTCTGGTCTGGTCGTGAAACGCGTGGTTCGCAAGCCGTTCACCATCGACGAAGCCAAGAGCTGACTCGTCCATCGCGTTCGCCAGTGATCGCCTGCAACCTGATCAGCGCCTGAAGCGTGATCGATGAGGGTTCAGGCAGGTGGGAGATGCCATGCAGCTGACATCGCAAGACGTTCGCAAGGTGGCATCGCTGGCTCGCCTGAAAGTCTCCGATGCCGAAGTAGAATCGCTTCTTGGCGATTTGACGGCGATCCTCGAATACGCGGATGTGTTGAACGAAGTCAATACAGACGGCGTGGCGCCCCTGGTGCACGCCGTCGAATTGCATGACGTGCTCCGCGTCGATGTCATTCAGGAATCGCTCCCTCGCTCCGAGGCCTTGCGAAACGCGCCTCTCACTGATGGAACGTACTTCCTGGTCCCCGCCATCAAGGATGAGGCCTGACCGGGTGCCGCACGTCGGCGTCGACGAGTGCGACACAGCGGTGGCGTCAATTCTCGCCCGCGGTATCCCCGCTCATGGGGATGGGCTCTCAACGCCTCGGCGATGATGGAATGTTGCGGTTCGAATTCTGCGATGATTCTGCAGACGGGGCTGCCGTTGCTGATCGGCGTCACTCCGGGTACTTATAATCTTTCCGCGAATTTCGTCCCGCGTTCTGTTTTCCTGGCGATCCCTTTGCCGAAAGGTGCTCCGTGACGTCTGAACTTGCGACGCTTCCGCTGGGGACGCTGATTCACGAACTGCAGTCGGGTGGCTTGCGAAGTGTGGAAGTCACAACGGCCTGTCTCGATTCGGTCGCAGCGCAGGATGCCCGGTTGGGGGCGTTTATTCACGTTGATCGCGAGTTCGCGCTCAAGCAGGCGGCCGAAGTCGATGCCATGCGGGCGGCGGGGCAGACATTGGGTCCGCTGGCCGGTGTTCCCGTCGCGATCAAGGATGTGTTGTGCACGATTGGCCAGCCTGCCACCTGTGCCAGTCGAATGCTGAAGGGGTTTGTTCCCCCCTACGATGCGACCGTGATTCAGAAGTTGAAGCAGGCGGGTGTGGTTCTTGTCGGCCGCACGAACATGGACGAGTTCGCGATGGGGTCGTCGGGAGAAAACTCCGCCTGCGGCCCGACTCGAAATCCGTGGGATACCGAGCGGATTCCAGGGGGGTCCAGCAGTGGGTCGGCGGTCGCGGTGGCCGCGCGGATGTCTCCGCTGGCGCTGGGGAGTGACACCGGGGGCTCCATCCGCCAACCCGCGGGTCTGTGCGGCATTGTTGGACTGAAGCCGACGTATGGCCGGGTGTCTCGGTATGGTTTGATCGCCTATGCCAGTTCGCTGGATCAGGTCGGCCCGTTTGCGACCGATGTCGCGGGGGCGGCCCTGTTGCTCGAAGCCATTTCGGGGCATGATCCTCGCGATTCGACGAGTGTGAATCTGCCGGTTCCCGCCTATGCGCAGTCTGTGGATCAGCCTCTGGCAGGATTGCGGATCGGTGTTCCTGTGGAGCACTTTGCAGAGGGGTTGGATCGCGAAGTCGAACAGACGGTTCGCACGGCGCTGAAGGTCTATCAGTCGCTGGGGGCGGAATTGAAGGAGGTTCACCTTCCGCATACGAAGTACGCGGTGGCCACCTATTACCTGATCGCCACGTCCGAGGCCTCGAGCAACCTCGCCCGGTATGACGGCGTCCACTACGGTCATCGGGCGAATCAGTTTGACAGCCTGGCCGCGATGTATGAAGCCAGTCGCGGTGAAGGGTTTGGTGGCGAGGTGAAGCGGCGGATCATGCTGGGGGTCTTCGCCCTGTCGGCCGGTTATGCGGACAAGTACTACACAAAGGCGCTCCAGGTCCGTCGCCTGATTCGTGGCGATTTCGATGCCGTCTTCCAGGATGTGGATGTGATTGCCGGTCCCGTCATGCCAACGGCCGCATTCAAGCTGGGGGAACGATCGAGCGATCCGCTGGCGATGTACCTGTCCGATATCTACACCATCAGCGCGAACCTGGCGGGGATTCCAGGGATTTCGATCCCCTGCGGGTTCACGGCGGGGGGATTGCCGATCGGGATGCAACTGCAGGGGGCGCCGTTTGCCGAAGAGCGCCTGTTGAGAGCCGCCCGGATGTTTGAGCGCGAGACGGATTGGCATACACGGAAGCCCCCGGTGGCGCGGTGACGCGGTGAGGGGGCCGGTGGTCTGGAATGCAAACCGGTGGTTGAGACGCTAGAGGAGCCGACGGGCATGTCGTTCGATGTGATTATCGGTCTGGAAGTTCATGTGCAGTTGCAGACGCAGACCAAGATCTTCTGCGGCTGCTCGACTGCCTTCAATCCAGATCATCCGAATGTCCAGACCTGCCCTGTCTGTCTTGGGCTGCCCGGGGCGTTGCCGGTATTGAACGGCAAGGGGTTTCATCTGGCGGTGAAAACCGCGCTGGGGCTGAATTGCCAGATCGCGTCGTTCACGAAGTGGGATCGAAAGCAGTACTTCTATCCCGATCTGCCCAAGGGGTATCAGATCAGCCAGTTCGATCTGCCGTTCAGTTCTCATGGTCACGTCGATGTCGAGATTCCGGGCGCCACCGAGGCGGATCCGAAACGTGTTCGTCGGGTGCGGATTCTGCGGGCGCACATGGAAGAGGATGCCGGAAAGAACACACATGACGAGTCGGGGCGCGGCCGGGACAGCAAAGTCGATCTGAATCGCGCAGGGACTCCGCTCGTGGAAATCGTCACGGAACCCGATCTTAGTTCAGCGGACGAAGCCAGGCGGTTCCTGGAAGAGCTGCGGTTGCTGCTGACGTACCTGGAGGTCTCGGACTGCAACATGCAGGAAGGAAGTTTGCGTTGCGATGCCAACGTGAATCTGCATGTGCATCAACCGGATGGAACCCGGGTGGCGACGCCCATCGTGGAAGTGAAGAACCTGAACAGTTTCCGTTTTACCGAACAGGCGATCGAGTATGAAGTGAAGCGGCAATGGGCCTGGTTCCAGGATTCCGGGATCAAGTTGGGTGACAAGGGGGGGCACAAGTCCACTCGCGGATATAACCCCGACCGGGGCGAGACCTACGTGCTGCGCGAGAAGGAAGAGGCAGCGGATTACCGGTATTTCCCAGACCCCGATCTGGTTCCCGTACTAGTGACGCCAGAGCAGCTGGCGGCCATTCGCAACGAGATGTGTGAGCCCCCTGCCCTGCGGCGCGAACGCTTTCAGGCGGAGTACCATCTGACCCCCTACGATGCCCAGGTGATCATCGATCAGGGGCGTCAGTTTGCCGATTACTTCGAAGCGGCAGCCCGTTGTTGCGGTGATGGCAAGCAGGCGGCGAACTGGATCACGCAGGATGTGCTGCGGGAATTGAAGCAGCGTGAGCAGTCGATCACGGCCTTTGCGATTCGCCCGGAGGTTCTTGGCGCCCTGCTGGACCGGATCAATCGGAAGCAGATCACGATCAAGTCGGCGCGGGATGTGTTCGGTGAACTGCTGGCGGATGCGGGTGATGCGGCCTTGCGCCCTGCGGCGAGTCGAATTGACGAGATTATCGCGGCCAAGGGGCTGGCAATTGTTGAGGATACCGGCGCGATTGATGCGGCGATCGCGACAGTACTGCAAAAAAATCCCAAGGCGATTGCCGACTTCAAGGCGGGGAAGCAAAACGCGATCGGAGCCTTGATTGGTCAGGTGATGCGCGAGGTCAAGGGGGCGGATCCGCAGGCAGTTCGGGAGAAAATCATCGCCGCCATGTCCTGATTTCGCGGGGACCAATGTGCGTCCACGACGCGAATGCGTTTCTCGTTGTTTTCGCAGGAATGAATCGACGGCGCGCCGGGTTTGCGTGGTCGTTCTGTTTCAGGCTGGATGCTATGTTGTCTCTAAGTTGCTGTGAGAAAATGGGTTGCGTAGACGCTTCTTGTTCATGAGAAATTTCCGCAATTTACACAGCTGTGGTTGTCAAAAAGGTTGCGCCGGGTAGAATCATTACGTCAAGCCGAATCCAGGTCGGGACGGAATGAGTTCGATGAAAGTCACAGTCGAAGACGGCGACGAGCAGTTCCTGCAGCAGCTGCACCAATTGGGTGGCGGGACTGTTCAGGAACTGTGCGATGCGGCCGGTGTGACGGCCACAGCAGTTCGGCAGCGATTAACTCGTCTGCAGGGCGCTGGATATGTCGAGCGTCAAACTGTCCGTTCCGGTCGTGGGCGTCCTCACCATGCGTACCGCGTGACGGATTCCGGGCGTCAGGTCTTGGGTGACAACTACTCGGAATTGGCGCTGCTGCTGTGGGACGAACTGTTGGGGATCGAAGAGCCCAGTGTTCGCGAGCGGGTGACCAATCGAATTCGGCAGGCGCTGGTTCGCCGGTATGGGGCCTCAGTTCAGGGTGTCTCTTTACTTGAGCGACTCGGCGAATTGCGGTCGAGCCTGGCGAATCATGGTTTTCGGGTGGAAGTCGATTCGCAGGGCGAGTTTCCGGTGTTGCGGGAGACGAATTGTCCCTATCACGAGCTTGCGCAGCGGGATTCCGGGATTTGCGAGCTGGAGCAGCAGGTGTTTGAGCAGGTGCTGGGGACTCCGTTGCGTCTGGCATCCTGTTGTCGCGATGGTCACGGCTGTTGTGAGTTCCATCCGGTGCCAGCGGGATGATTTCCGGATGAACCTGTTGGTTGCAGGGTGGTTCGGTGCGGTGAGTTGGGGCGAGGATGAGAATCGTTCGGAGATGAATCGGGTGGCAGTTGCTGGTAGAGTTTCGGGTCAGTCGCGGCGTCGCGAGGAACCTTGACCGCCAACAGTAGCAATGGATGGAAGAGCATGACCCCCTGGATTGAAGGTCGGTTTGAAGAGAATGTGATTACGACAAGTCTGGAACAGGCGATGAACTGGGCCAGGCAGTCGAGTATCTGGCCGATGACATTTGGCCTGGCGTGTTGCGCGATTGAGATGATGGCGGCGGGCGCCAGCCGTTACGACATGGACCGGTTTGGTGCAGGCGCGTTCCGGGCGACGCCGCGTCAGGCGGACTTGATGATCGTGGCGGGGACGGTGACCTACAAGATGGCCAGCCGTGTTCGGCGGTTGTACGAGCAGATGCCTGATCCGAAGTACGTGATCGCCATGGGGGCCTGTACCGTGGGCGGCGGGCCTTATTTCAAGCATGGGTACCACGTCGTCAAGGGTGTGGATCTGGTGGTTCCGGTTGACGTTTACGTTCCAGGATGTCCTCCGCGACCGGAAGCCTTGCTCGAAGGGCTGATGCGAATCCAGGACAAGATCAAGGCGAAGAAGATTACCCGCGGGCTGGAAGTCATGCCGGTTCCGCATCACACCGGTCGCGTCGGCCTGCCGGTCACGCAGTCGCTGGCCGAGTTGGTTTAACCTGTTTTTGGTGAGGAATTGTCTCCGATATGTCCAGCCTGCTGAAGATTACCGACCTGCATGTCTCTGTGGATGAGAAACCGATTCTGAAGGGCGTCAGCCTGCAGATTCGCCAGGGGGAAACTCATGCGTTGATGGGGCCCAACGGCTCCGGCAAGAGTACCCTGGCTTACACGCTGGTCGGTCATCCAAAGTACGAAGTCACGGGCGGGACGATCGAGATTGACGGTGTCAACGTGACCGAACTGGATCCCTGTGAGCGAGCCCGTCTGGGACTGTTCCTGGCGTTTCAGTATCCGGTCACCATCCCCGGTGTGAAGGTGGCCGATTTCCTGCGTCATGCAGTGACCAACATTCGGACCCCGGACCGCAAGGAAGGGGAAGGCCTGATCCCAATGCGTGAGTTCCGCAAGGAGCTGAAAGAACGCATGGAAGAACTGGGGATGGATGTGGAGTTTGCCCGGCGCTATCTGAACGAAGGCTTTTCGGGGGGCGAGAAAAAGCGGATGGAGATTCTGCAGCTGGCCATGCTGCAGCCCAAGTTCGCCATTCTCGATGAAACCGACAGTGGCCTGGACAGTGACGCCGTTCGTGTCGTCAGCGAAGGGTTGAAGAAGCTTTCCGGCCCTCAAATGGGGTCGTTGATCATCACGCATCACGAGCGACTGCTGGAGTACAACGTTCCGCAGTTCACGCATGTGATGCTGGCTGGCAAGATCGTCGAGACGGGCGATGCCGCGCTGGCCCATGAGCTGCACAATCACGGGTACGCTTCGATTCGCGAACGTCACCCTGCCGAAGCGGCCGAGGAGCAGGAACGGCAAAAGGGATCGCAGCCCGCCGTGGCCGGAGCATAGCCAGCGTCAGTGAGCCCGAAGATCAGTCATACGGCGGGGAATTCGGAGCGGAATCGAAGAGGAACGCACCGATCAATGCCGTCGTATGTCGAAATCAATTCAACCCTATTCCCGTCGCCATGAGACGGGAGGAGTTCGTGCGAACATGAGTACAGATACACCAGTCCTGGACAAGGATGTCGGAGTCGGGGACTACCAGTTCGGATTTCATGATCCGACGGACAAGTACGTCTTCCAGAGTCGCAAGGGGATCGACCGCGACATCGTCCAGCAGATCTCGGAAATGAAGAGCGAACCGGCTTGGATGCGTGAATTCCGCCTGGAAGCGCTCGACATTTTCTTCCAGAAGCCAATGCCCCACTGGGGCGGCGACATGAGCGGCCTGAACTTCCAGGACATTTTCTACTACGTGAAGGCGTCGTCGGGCCAGGAAAAGAGCTGGGACGATGTCCCCGAAGATATCCGCAAGACCTACGACCGGCTGGGGATTCCCGAGGCGGAAAAGAAGTACCTGGCAGGGGTCAAGGCGCAGTACGAATCGGAAGTGGTCTACGGCAGCCTGCAGGAAGACCTGGCCAAGCAGGGGGTGCTCTTCACCGACACCGATTCCGCGGTCCGCGATCATCCAGATCTGGTTCGCGAGTATTTCGGAACGGTGATTCCGTCGGCGGACAACAAGTTCGCGGCGTTGAATTCCGCGGTCTGGTCGGGCGGTTCCTTCATCTATGTGCCGAAGGGAGTGCACATTGAATTCCCGCTGCAGGCCTATTTCCGCATCAACACCCAGAACATGGGGCAGTTCGAGCGGACGCTGATCATCGTCGACGAAGGGGCCTCGGTCCACTACGTCGAAGGGTGTACCGCGCCGACATACAGCAGCGACAGCCTGCATTCCGCCGTGGTGGAAATCCTCGTCAAGCGTGGTGGTCGCTGTCGCTACACGACGATTCAGAACTGGTCGAACAACGTTTACAACCTGGTCACGAAGCGGGCGAAGGCGTATGGCGATTCGCTGATGGAGTGGGTTGACGGCAACCTCGGCTCCAAGTTGACCATGAAGTATCCGGCGATCTACCTGATGGAACCGGGGGCACGCGGCGAAACGTTGTCGATCGCGTTTGCCGGGAAGGGGCAGCATCAGGACGCAGGGGCGAAGATGGTGCACTGTGCTCCGCACACTTCCAGCCGGGTGATCTCCAAGAGCATCTCGAAGGATGGTGGTCGGGCCAGCTACCGGGGCCTTGTCAAGGCGACTCACGACGCGCATCACTGCAAGAGCAACGTTGTCTGCGACGCCCTGATCCTGGATTCGCACAGTCGCAGCGACACCTATCCGTACATCGAGGTCAACCAGGACAACCTGACGATCGAGCATGAAGCGTCGGTGTCGAAGATTGCGGAAGAGCAGCTGTTGTACCTGATGAGCCGCGGGATGACCGAGGCGGAAGCGTCGGCCATGATCGTGACCGGCTTCATCGAGCCGCTCGTCAAGGAATTGCCGATGGAGTACGCGGTCGAAATGAATCGGTTGATCGAATTGCAGATGGAAGGAAGCGTGGGCTGATCGTGGCTCGTGTTTGAGCGTTCGATCCCTTTCGACAGGTTTCTCGTCAGATCAGGTAAACGACTGAATTATGTCTGCGACACTTTCTTCGGCAACGCGTCCAGCTTCGTTTGACGCGGCCTCATTCGAACAGTTCCTGAAGACCCGCCGCGAGCCGGAGTGGGTGACGGGACTGCGTCGTCATGCGTTTGAGGCCTATCGGGAATCGCTGGTCACCGAACTGGATCCCGAAGAATGGAAGCGAGTCGACATTCGGGCCTTCCGGTCCGACAAGTTTGCCATTCCCGCTGCGGCTCATTCGTCGACAGCGATGGAGACGCTGCTGGCGGATCGGGCTGAGTTCGCTGGTGCGGTGTCGCATGTCGACACGAATTGCACCCGGACAACGCTTGCGGACAAGTGGGTTGCCAGGGGAGTGTTGTTTGGCAGCCTGACCGATCTGATCCAGACACATGGCGATGTCCTCAAGCCGCACCTGATGACGCGCGGCGTGAAGCCCGAATCCGATCGGTTTTCGGCATGGCATGCCGCGTTCTGGACTGGCGGAACGGTCTTGTACGTCCCTCGCAATGTCGAAGTGACTGAACCGCTGTACAGCCTGATCGGGCTGGGAACAGATGGAGCGGCCGATTTCAGTCATACCTTGATCATCCTCGAAGAGGGGGCGAGCGCGACGCTGCTGGAAGAGACCACGTCGGCTTCTCCGGAGCACGCGGGGTTGCACGTCGGAGCCGTGGAATTGCTGCTCGCGTCCGGGTCAAACCTGCGATACGTGCAGCTGCAGAACTGGAACGACAAGGTCTGGCACTTCGCTCACCAGGTGGGACGTGTTGAAGCCGACGCGTATCTGCAATGGACGGTGGGTGGTCTGGGATCGCGTCTGGCGCACATTCACCAGGATGTATTCCTGGACGGACGCGGCGCTTCGGCGGAAGTCAACGGCGTCACGTTTGCGACCGAAAAGCAGTTGATCTCGTATTACACCCAGCAGACTCACAACGCGCCGAACACACGCAGCGATCTGCTTTACAAGGACGTAGTCCGGGACAAGGCCCGTTGCATCTGGCGGGGAATGATCAAGGTTGCCAAGGACGCGCAGCGGACGGACGGGTATCAGCGGAACGACGGGCTGATCCTGAGTGACACCTGCCGCGTTGATGCGATCCCGGGACTTGAGATCGAAGCGGACGACGTCCGCTGCACTCACGGCGCCACGTGCGGCCGGGTCGACGAAGAACAACTGTTTTATTGCATGTGCCGCGGCCTGACGCGTGGCGAGGCGATGCACGTCATTGTCGAAGGCTTCTTCCAGCGAGTCTACGATCGGATTCCGGTGGAAATCGTTCGCGAAACGCTGGGTCATGCCGTCGAGCGGAAGCTTGGGATTGGTGAGTGATCTGGCTGCGTATTGCCGTTGCCACGTCCATTGATGGAATCAACCCCGGGATCGCAGGTATTCATGTCTGACTTTGAACGAGTTGCCACGGTCAGTGAGATCGCGCCGGGCGGACGATTGTCCATCCTGGTGGATGAGATCCCGTCGCTGCTGATTCGCGTGGGCGATGATTTTTTCGCGATTGAAGATGTCTGTTCGCACGATGGCCAACCGCTGACGAACGGTCCCCTGCGGGATTGTTCCATCACGTGTCCCCGCCACGGGGCGCGGTTTGATCTGCGGACAGGGCAACCTTTGTGCATGCCGGCCACGGAGCCGATTTCGACATTTGAAGTCCAGGTTCGCGACGGCGGCGTTTATGTGAGACCACGACCATGACCAATGAAACTGCAACGAGCGGTACTGATGCCGTGACAACTGAAACCGTCGCCAATGATGCCGTCAGCAATGCTGCACCGGTGGTCCCGACCACGACGGCAACTTCCTGCTGTTCGGAATCGCACGGTCATGATCACAGTCACGGCGCAGCCGCGTTTCCCGTCGCGGCGGTCAGTCTGCCGGTTGCGGGGGACTGCTGTTCTTCGCAGTCATCCTGTTCGACGACTCACGCCGCTGGTGCAGAGAGCGTGGATCTGGATGATGCCGCATTGATTGACGCTTTGCGGGAGGTGATCGATCCAGAACTGATGATCAACATTGTCGACCTGGGGCTGGTCTATTCGATCAATCACACCGATCGCAAGGTGAACGTGGAGATGACGCTGACGAGTCCAGCCTGTCCGGCAGGTCCGCAGATCATCATGCAATCGAAGATGGCGCTGGAAAAGGTGCCTGGTGTCGACGTGGCGGAAATCAAGCTCACGATGTCGCCCCCCTGGTCCCCGGCCCGCATGACCGACGAAGCCCGCGATCAACTGGGAATTTTTTGATCTCCGCGGTTTTGGCGAATTTCGACATCAGATGTCCGCCAGGGGGAAGACCGGCAGAGAGTAACTCCGTTCCTAATCCCACCTGCTGACCGACGCGGCGAAATGGGGATTGGATTTTTCTGTCGCCCGAGGGGCGATGCTGCTGCCCTCGACACCAGCCATTCAACGCCGTGCGATACTGGGAGTCGGTGAACCCCTGCGACTGCCCATCCTGGCCGAATGGCCGCGAGTTTCGCGAATCTTCCCGACCGGGAATCACCTGACCGTCATTGACCGATCGACCCTCCGGTTGCCCAATCCCTGGTGGCTTCAATCGGTATTGACACAAAACGAGCCCCGGTTTATCAGCGGGGCTCGTTCGCTTTTAAACGGGAGCACATAGCCATGATGCCGACGGTTAGAGCCTGGATCTGTTGCGGTTTGGCATTTGTCGCCGTGGTACTGCCTCGCGAATCTCCACAAGCAGAGGCACGCCCACTGCATCAAAAGGTGTGGTACGACGTTTATCCTGGCAGAAGAACTACGCTGGAGAAATGCGCCATCTGTCATTTCGGCGAACGAAAATCGGCGTGGAACGACTACGGAAAGGCCATCAAAGCGGCTCTCGTGGTTCAGAAAGTCACTGACGAAGATGCCATCCGAGCCGCGCTGATACAAGCCGAAGACAAGTTGCCTCCGTCAAATTAGCTGCTCCCTTCCGGATTGCGGATCTCACTTCAAACTGACTCACTACCGATTGCCACCAGTCGGCTGCGGACGTTGACCGCATCGGCTTCGCGTCGTCCACGGTACTCCGCCAGTTCACTTTCGACGGTCGCCCGGTCCGACGGGATGCCCGTCGTGGTGGCATTGTACGCTGGCCATGTCACCGGCCCCACGTCGATCAAATCGACGTCCTGCAGGATGCGGTATTCCGTCCCGTCGTCTGCCGTCTGCCATGCCACCGATCGAGTCATGAAACTGAATGAACTGCCAGGGATGTCTCCACGCCCCACCAGTTCCGCACAGTCTGCCGTGTCCGTTGTCTTCGGCAGGTCCGCTTCATACTTCAACCCGACTCCATCCACCGACAGCCGCAATGTGCCGCTGACTATTCGTCCCATGAATGAGTCTGGATCGTGATTGAACGAGCACACCACGTCCTGTGCGTCTGCAGTGCGTACAGTTCTCATGTCGGCGTGACACGATGATTTGGCGCCGGGATACGAGCGGGCTCCCCCTTGCACCCGCCGGAATCGGGCTGCGGTCTCCAAAACATCGCAGAGCTCAGAGGGTTCTGTTGCCCCCCATTTCGAAAAACTCCGTCAGGAGGCGCCCCGTCACGCCGTCGCTTCCCTCATTTCCTGCGTAGTTCCTCTGTCCGGAATTGGAAATTCTGTGACCGACACGTGCAACTTGTTCTACTCTCGTGCCATAATCTTGAGACTGGGTGGTCTGGGCTGACTATTTGGGCTCGCAAATCCAGTTTGAACCCATCCTGTAGGAATAATCCCTATGAAGCGCAACGTTGGTTGTATCGCATTACTGTTAATTCTTGTGGCCGCAGGCAGTTCGGTCGCACAGGCGCAGGCGCCGACGCCGTCGAAATTCGAGCAGTTGACGACGGGGACGAAGAAAGTCGAAGGACTGTGGACGGCGTACTTTAAGGACCAGCAGATCCTGGTCGATCTGAAGCAGACGCAGCTGGGCCAGGACTATCTGATGCTCAGTTCGATCGCCCGCGGCGTCAGCCAGGGGCTGGTCATTGGCGGGATCATGTGGGGGGACGAAGTCCTCTGGTCGTTCCGCAAGGTGGGTGACAAGATCCACG
>Ga0265327_10004231_pt1 | contig 12880 bp, 8 predicted proteins | sample 41621metaG_FD_202089 | JGI IMG/M metagenome (GOLD analysis project Ga0265327, IMG submission 202089) | Rhizosphere microbial communities from Carex aquatilis grown in University of Washington, Seatle, WA, United States - 4-16-21 metaG | ecosystem: Host-associated > Plants > Roots > Rhizosphere >...
CTCCACCGCCAACTCCTGTCGATACCAAAAGAGACATCATCCAGGTTCCCATACCACCACGCCCGCGCCCGCGAAATCCAGCGGAGGAACACCCCATCGCGCGCATGCTCAATGACTTGTTCGGCGTAAAATAATTTGCGAGAAATAACGACATAGCCACTTGGAGAATTTTCTGGAAGTGCCGCCACGACATCATTCCCGAACGTCTTCGTTTGGGTTTGGGCATTCGTGCCGATCTTGCCGGGATTTCGCTCTCTTGCGTATTTCGGTAGCAACCACGAAAATCCAATCCTTCACCTCACATTTCAAAAATAGTCGCGTTCAGTGATCTTCGGTCACTTCCAGTCATCTTGAATGCCGAGGTCGTCGCCTGCATTTCTATCCGGTGGGATCACCTTTGACCCCATCCGCCTACGACCTGGAAAAGTTTTGTTATGGGGTGAATTCCCCACGGGTTACTCCGAATAGAACGCGGCGCCTCTCCGCCCTAACGTCGTCACCGTAATTCACGCGGTGCTTTTCCAAAATGGAAATTCGTCTGGAGGGCTGTCGCCAACGCCAATCGCGGATTTGCACCAATAGAAAAACAAAACCATGACTACTCTGACCTCACCCACCTCGCGCACCGCGCCAGGCCGTTTCAGTTTCGCCGCGTTGCTGGCGGGATTGATGATTCTTTTATTCGGCGCGCCTTCAGCCCACGCCCACGCCTCGCCTCCTGGTTGTACCGGCTCCGGTCTCGGTATTTTGTTGTTCACCGATTCGCCAGATGTGCACATCGGCGACACGCTCAACTACAGCGTCACCGTCTTCAATGGCACCGGCAACGGACCGGTCGTTTGCGATGCCACGTCGATCACGGCGCAATTGACGACCCCCGATGGCGTGAACCACCCGATCACTTTGCGAAATACTTCGATGGTCAATGGCCAATCCGATTATTACAGCAACATTGTCAGCTACGTCGTTCGTGCGCAGGACGTGCAACCCGACGGCACTGTTCGCGCCACCGCGAGCGACAGCGGCGTGATTCACCAAAATGATACCGATAGCCAGGGGGGTGGTAATCAAGGCGTCAACACTGAGGTCAGCTTGCCTTGCATCCAGCTTTTGGTGCAATGCAACGGCAGCGTCGGAGAAAACGGCGCCATTACTTTTTCGGGGACTGTGACCAATTGCGGCAACAACACGCTCGTGGGTGTGACGGTGACCGAGTTTGTTAACGGCGGACAGTTCCCCGTGACGTTCATTACCAATCTTCTCGCCGGCCAGATCGCACCTTTCAGCGGCAGTTGGATTCCTTCCAACCCCTGCGCTTCGAGCACAGCGACCTTTACCGCCTCGGGCACCGATCAATTTACGACGCATCCGCGCACGGTGACAAATTCCGCCAGCACCACCTGTTCGGAAGTATTGACTCCCGGCATCAAAGTTACCAAAGCCTGCCCTGCGCAGCCGCCGTCCCCGGGACAGTTGCTCATTTTTTCCGGCAGCGTCAGCAATACCGGTAACGTTACTTTGACAAACATTGTCGTCGTCAACAATCAACCCGTCGCCAATACGCCGGTATTCACCTTGAGCTCACTCGCGCCCGGCGCGACGGCAAATTTTAGCGGAAGCTACACAGCACCGGCTAATTGCTCTGTCGCCGACACCCTGACCGCGAGCGCCACCAGCCGTTGCGGCGTGTTGGTCACCAGCACCGCTAGCGCAAACTGCCCGATTTTGACCACGCCCCAACTCGCCGTCACGGCTGCTTGCCCGGTTTCGGCAATCGTGCCCGGCGGTTCCATCGCCTACACCGGAACGGTCCGCAACAGCGGCGACATCACTTTGACCAACGTGAACATCTTCATCGATCGTCCCTCGCCCAACACGCTTGTCGCCGGGTTCGCCTCCCTCGCTCCTGGTGCCTCGGCCAACTACACAACAACAGTTTCCGTTCCTGCGAACGCCTGCACCGTTGCCACGACCTTCACCGCTATCGGCAGCGACATTTGCACGCTCAACAGAACCACAAACACAATTGTCACCACGTGTAACGTGACCACGACTCCGAATGTCGCCGTAACATTGACCTGTCCCGTCGTTTCCGCCGCTACCGGTGGTTTGATCACTTATACCGGCACAGTTCGCAATTCCGGCAACGTGACGTTGAACAATGTCGTCGTTTCCGACAATCAATCTTCCCCTTCAACTGTTTTGACGATCACAAGTTTGCCGGTTGGTGCGGTCAGTAATTTCACCGCCAGCTTCATCACGCCTCTCGATACTTGTTCTGTAAGCAGCACAGTGAGCGCCAGCGGCACCGACGCTTGCACAGGAGTATTTGTTACGACGAGCACATCGACGGTTTGCCCGCTCGTGACCACCCCGCGCATCGTCGTCACACAAAACTGTCCGGCCAGCCCCGCGAATCTCGGCGGAGTTCTGACCTATAGCGGCAGCGTGAGCAACTCAGGCAATATCACTTTGACCAACGTCGTCGTTACCGATGACCAAACGGGCAGCACGTCTGTGTTCGTCCTCGCCACGTTAGCTCCCGGTACATTCGCCAATTTCGTCGGCAGTTACAATGTGCCGGCCAATGCCGGTTGCACGATCACCTCCACGCTGACAGCGTCGGGAAGTGACAAATGCACCAGCACGCGTGTGAGCGCCACCGCCACCAGCACTTGCCCGTTGCAAGGCGCGGCACGAATTGTTGTTACTCTCGCTTGTCCGGCTTCAGCCGTTCCTCTCGGTGGGACGCTTGTTTATAGCGGATCGGTTAGCAACGCAGGAAATATCACGCTGACGAATGTTGCCGTGACCCGCGATATTCCTTCGCCGTCCACGGTCGTGTTCACTACGGCGACCCTCGCTCCTGGGACATCAGCCAACTTTACCGGCAGTTACACCGTTCCAACAACGAACGCATGTTCGAGCACCACATCTGTAACGGCCCGCGCCAATGACCAATGCGCCGGCGCAACCGTCGCGAACAGCACGACGATCACTTGTCCGCTGATTACGACTCCGCTCATTATCATCACACAGAATTGCCCAGCCTCGCCAGCGAACCCCGGCGGCGTCCTCATCTACACCGGCAGCATCAGCAACGCCGGCAACATTACGCTGACGAATTTCGTCGTCAAAAATGATCGCAGCGGAGCTACTCCGGTTTTGACGGGCCCCTTATTGGCTCCAGGCGCTACGACAAACTTCAGCGGCAGCTATAATGTTCCGTTGACCAATCAATGCTCCATCTCGTCCACCGCTACCGTCACCGCGTCCGACAGTTGCAGCGGCGTCTCGATTACGAACAGCATGACCAGCACTTGCCCACTGACAACCAGTCCGCAAATTCTAGTCACGTTGAATTGTCCAGTTGTGCCTGCGGCGACCGGCGGTTTGATCACTTATAGCGGTCAGGTCAGCAACACAGGTAACGTCACGTTAAACAACGTCTCGGTTGTTAATACGCAGTCGTCGCCGTCCACTGTCCTGACCGTTCCAGTTCTGCCACCGGGAGCATTTGCAAACTTCACCACCAGTTTCATCTCCCCGCTTAATTCATGCACCGTCACCGCGACCGTTACCGCTCGCGGCAGCGATGCTTGCACCGCCAACTTCGTGACGAACGTCGCCTCGGCCACATGTCCTCTGATCACGGCTCCCCGTTTAGTTGTTACTGAGAATTGCTCGGTGACTGCGGTCAGCCCGGGCGGGCTGCTCACCTACAGCGGCAGTGTCAGCAATTCGGGAAATATCACAGTGACCAATGTTGTCGTAATGAACGATCACAGTGGTTCCACTGTCATCTTCACGGTGCCCACTTTGGCCCCGCGTGGTTTTGCTAACTTCTCCGGCAGCTTCATCGCACCGTTGGACTCCTGCTCTGTCACGAGCACTTTGACTGCCAGTGCTAATGATTCGTGCACAGGAATTCCTCTCTCGACCAATGCGACGGCGACTTGCTCGTTGCTGACAGCTCCTGCGATTGCGGTGACGCAAAATTGTCCCGCAACGCTGACAGCGCCAGGCGGCACACTCACCTATAGCGGCAGTGTTAGCAATCCAGGTAACATCACTCTGACTAACGTCGTCGTCACCGACGATCGCACAGGCTCCACGCCCGTTTACACGGCAGCGACGCTTGCACCTGGAGTCACCGCAACGTTCACCGGCAGCTATGTGGTGCCGATCAATAGCGGTTGTTCCGTGACCTCCACACTGACCGCGCTCGGCAGCGATAAGTGCACCGGCTCACGTGTTTCGGCCACTGCAACCAGTAACTGTCCGTTGTTAACCCACCCTGATATCGAAGTGACGCTTAATTGTCCGAATACTCCTGCTCCGTTAGGTGGAACCCTTGTTTACACCGGCAGTGTCAGCAATTCCGGCAATATCACGCTCACGAACATTGTCGTGGTGAATAACCACACAGGAACCAACCTCGTCTTCACCACGCCGTCGTTGGCCCCCGGTGCACGTGTCAACTTCACTGGCAGCTATCAAGTGCCGGAAAACTGCTGCACCGTTTCCAGCGAAGTCACTGCAAGTGGCCGTGGTTGTGATGGCGTCCTCGTTAAGGACACTGCCTCGTCCGTTTGCCAAACGCTCACCTCGCCGGCGCTTGTCGTGACCAAACTCTGCCCCGGACATACCACGGCGCCGGGTCAACTGCTCACCTACAGCGGTACCATCAGTAACGCAGGTAACATCACGTTGGCAGACATCACCATCGTCAACAGCATCCCAACGAATAATTCACCAGTCTTCGGGCCCGTCACTTTGGCTCCCGGCGATTGGATGACTTACACCGGCTCGTATATCGTTCCTGCTGATTTCTGCGGGACCGACACCGTCACCGCTACAGGATCGATCTGCGACAAGACCGTTACCAACAGCGTGACGACCACCTGTCCGATTGCCGCTTACGCGCCGGGCCTGTCCGTCACCAAGAACTGTCCCGCAATTCCAGTGCCGCGCGGTGGCCTGTTCACCTACACCGGGACGGTCAGCAACACCGGCAACGTCACGCTCGTCAATGTTTACGTAGTCAGCAGCGAGCCAGTGGACAATACGCCGGTCATCGGGCCGATCACCCTCGCCCCTGGCGTTTCGAGCAACTTCACTGCGAGTTTCACAGCGCCCTGGTGCTGCTGCGAAGTCTTCAGCACTCTCGACGCACGCGGCCAGGACAAATGTTCCCTCGCGACAGTTACGGCCAGAGTTTCCGATGTCTGTGAGCTGCTCAGCACTCCTGGACTTTCGGTCACTGAAGAGTGCCCGTCGTCAGCCGTTGCAATTGGTCAGACGTATTACTACAGCGGCGTCGTCAGCAACACCGGCGACGTCTACCTGACGAACGTGTTTGTTTACGCCAACCATCCGGGAACCGGCACCATCGTCCTTGGACCAATGGAATTGGCTCCGGGCGAATACGAGGAGTTCGATGACAGCTTCGTTGTCACGACGAACACCTCCAACAATGTTCTCACCGCGAGTGGTGTCGACATCTGCCAGGCACGCACCGTGAGCGCCGGCGCGGATTGTTCCGGCCCGTTTGGCGGACCGACCGGCCCCACGATCCTCTCAATCACAACTTCGAACGGAGTTGCAACGATTACCTGGACCGCATCGGCTGGAACGACCTACACGCTGCAATATAAAGACCATCCGCAGGACGCGATCTGGCTCAACTTGCCCGGCAACGTCCTCGCCACTGGCGCGACCGCCACGAAGAACGACAACCTCGGCCCGCTGAGCGGTCGTTACTATCGAGTCATGGTGCAATAAACCGCATCGCAAAATCATCCAACCGAAGGCGCGGAAGAAATTCTGCCCCTTCGGTTGTGGTTTAAGCAGTGAAGCAGATGCGGTCGAAGATTAAGAGGTCTGTATGAAAATAGAATTTACACGCCGGGAATTACAAAACGTGTTCACGGTGAAAGACACCTTCAGTGAGATCGGTGCACAGAATTACTGCGTTACCATTTTAGATCTTACTGTCAGTCAGGTCGGCTGCCGAACCCTCGCTTACATCGTGTGTGGCGAGACGGTCCGGTGAGGCCGTGCGCGCCTCGCGCCCGCTCAAAACCGGGCGCGGGGAGCACTGCATAAGGATCCGACGAAACAGGTCGAGGGATCCCTGGGGTGTACACCCCATGGAAGAGCTCATCGGCGACGTCTATCCTCCAGCTAGTCAGAACGCAAATATCTTACGTCTTTCACGACGACCATTTTAACCAAATAAAAATATGACGAAACAAACACAAGCAATCAGTAACGACATGAGCCAGTTAGCCGATGACGCACGCGCGTTGATGGCCGCAACGGCAGATGTCGCCGGAGAAAAAGTTGGCGATGCGCGCAAGCGTCTCGTCGCCGCCCTCGACCGCAGCAAGGAAATCTGCGGCAACGTTCGCGATAAAGCAGTCGAGAGCGCAAAAGCGACTGACGAAGTCATCCGCGCTAATCCTTACCAGGCCATCGCCATCGGGGTGGGCGTCGGTGCGGTCGTTGGTTTCCTGCTCGCCCGCAGCTGTTCTCGCAATAGGGACTAGTAATATGGAAGAGAGCACGGCTAGTTTGGGAGCACTTGGCATCGCGTCGAAGCAATTTGCGCGGCGCCTGCTGACCATTGGCGAAAACCGGCTCGAATTGCTGGCAGTGGAAGTGCAGGAGGAGCGCGAGCGTCTTCTGCACGCCATTCTGCTGGCGCTCGGCATGGGAGCGTGCGGCCTGCTCATTGCCATCGCTTTTACCGCAGTCGTCGTGATTCTGTTCTGGGACGTTTCACATTTCGCAATACTGCTGGCGTTGATGGTGGTTTACGGGGCGGGAATGTTCTGGCTTTACCGCCAACTCACCTCGCTGTTACGTCATTGGAAAACTCTTCCGGCAACCCTCGACCAACTCAGAAAGGATCGCGCATGTTTAGACAACAACCTCGATTAAATCCGTTGCAGGCGCGCAAACAATTGTTGATTGCTGAGAGCGAAATCAACCGCGCCGAAATGCTCCACGAATGGCGCGAGATAACTGACGGCGTCCGCCACATGACAGATCGAGCGATGTCGGTTGGCTCACTGGCTTCAGCAGCGACACTGCTCGTGTCCGCATTTCCCCTTCGCAACCCCGAACCTTCCACCGGCAAATCGTCGTGGCTCAACACAATTTTTAAAGGCGCGAAGTTGGCGGGATCCATCTGGCTGGCCTACCGGTCACGCCGTCCATGATTTTTTATGGACGCCGAAATAATCCCACTCACTGACGCGAAAGATCAGGTCGCGATCGAGCCCTTCGTAGCCACTAAACCGCCGTCCTTGCAAGCCGTTTTGCTTTTACTTGGCGCGATTCCGTTGCTTTATCTCGCGCGCCCTGTGCTATTGCCCATTTTTCTCGCGTGTGTGGCGGCAATGGCTTTGAAACCAGTAATCCGGTGGATGTCTTATGGCCATCTTCCGCCCGCCCTCTCCGCCGCCATCGTGCTCCTTTGCCTTGTCGCCGCGGCAGGATTTGGTTTTTACAAACTCGGCCGACCTGCCGTTGCCTGGATCAACGACGCGCCGCAACACATGACCGACCTCCGGCAACGTGTCCAAAAAATTCTGCCGCCTAGCGCGCGTTTCAGCGAGGCTGCCGCTGCCGTGAGCAGCTTCGGAGCAACCGAGGCCGAAAAAAAAGCAGAACAAAAGAAAACGCCGACCGTCCAGCTCAAGAACACTTCTGCACCGACCTCCGTCCTCAACTGGACCGAAACTTTTCTGATTGGAATCGGCGAAACACTGGTCCTGCTTTATCTTTTGCTCGCCTCGGGTGATTTGTTTTTGCAGAAGCTGGTGCGAGTGATGCCGACGTTAAGCAACAAGAAAAACGCCGTTGAGATCAGTCATGAAATTCAGCAGAGCATTTCCAATTATTTTTTCTCGATCACCCTTATCAACATCGGCCTCGGAATACTTGTCAGCACGGGCCTTTACTTTACCGGCGTTCCCAACGCAGCGCTTTGGGGCATTCTGGTTGCTACCTTCAATTTCGTCCCTTACTTCGGCCCCGTTGCCGGAGTCCTGCTACTGGCTGCGGTCGGTCTCCTCACATTCGAAACATCCCTGTGGCACGCCCTGCTCCCTCCCGCCTGGTATTTGCTGCTCCATCTACTCGAATCAAACCTGATCACGCCCATCCTCCTCGGCCGTCGGTTCACTCTGAACCCCGTTGTCATTTTCGTATCACTGATTTTTTGGTCCGCACTCTGGGGGATTTCCGGCGCGCTCCTATCCGTTCCGATCCTCGTATCCATCAAGGTCATCAGCGACCGCGTCCCTGCGATGTCGCATCTCAGCGAACTGTTGGCCAGTTAACCGCTCTCAAATTCAACGCCGTCACGGCACTGAATTGACGCAACCAGCAACACTCAGAGCCGCTTGTAAGCAATCCACAGGGAATAGCCCCCAATTCAGATTCCATTGTATTGTATACTGAATAAGATAAACTTCAGTCACTGAATTCCAAATAGATGAAGCAGTGTATGAACGAGGGTTCAATCCCTTTCACTCGCTTCAATCTCACCAATCACTTACGAACGAGCGCAAGTCAAACTGCAGTCCGCTAGAAATGCTATGAACACGCCAAATGCTGCAGGGTCTTGGACCCCAGAAACCAGATTCACCGCAGTCAAGTCAATCACCCCCTCCCGCTCAAGGGGGGCTTGGAAATGGATAATTCTTTTGGCGATCCTCCTCTCCAACCGCGCTTTCGCCGATGGAAACTGGCTAAAACTCGGCACTTCCGCACCGGGTTCGGTTTCCTTCCTGCTCTTACTTTCAGACGGCACGGTCATGGCCGCGCACAACCCAATCGATAACTTTGGCGAGTTCGGTCAAGATTGGTATCGGCTCTCTCCTGATCCCAACGGCCACTACGTTTTAGGCGAATGGTCGAGCATTTTTCCCATGAATTACGTCCGCCACGCGTTCGCTTCGCAAGTGCTTCCTGATGGCAGGGTGTTCATAGCGGGTGGCGAACACCCCGAAGGCGGTGCCGGAGAAGCCAGCGCCGAAATTTACGATCCGCTCGTCAACCGTTGGTCCCTGGTCAATCCACCTGCCTCGATGATGGACGGAACACAACTGGCAGTCGGTATTTCGCCCCCCCGGAATCAAGGATTCATCGACTGCGAATCGACGGTCCTACGCAACGGCACAGTCCTGTTGGCACCTGTGGCTCCGAGCGCTACCAATGGCACATTGATCTACAATCCCGCGGCAAACACTTGGTCGCAGGGCCCGCAAACCCGGTTATGGCAGGCAGAGGCAAGCTGGGTGAGCCTGCCGGATGGCAGCGTTCTGACAGTGGATCCTAACACTAATAAGACCGAAAGATACATTCCGGAATTAAACCAATGGATTCGCGATGCGGATCTGCCGATTGACTTATGGGCGCATATGGGCCCGAAGCTTGTTAGCGAAATTGGCGCTGCTTTGATGTTGCCGAACGGAAAAGCATTCTTCCTGGGAGGGAGTGGGCACACGGCAATCTACACGCCTTCTGGCGCCACAAATTTCGGCCGGTGGGACGTCGGCCCCGACATTCCGAACGGCTTGAGTGCCGCCGACGCCCCGGCAGCGATGATGCCCAACGGCAAAATTCTCTGCGCTGTCGCCGGGCAGCCCTCGGGAGATAGCGACGGTAACCCCACTTTTCCCAGCCCAACGAGCTTCTACGAATACGATTACGCGAACGGCAACTACGGCACTTTCACACAGGTGAGCGGCCCTACTGGCGTCACCGATAACATTCGCCCGCAGGATGCCAGCATGCTCGTTTTGCCCGACGGAAGCGTACTCTACTGCCACATCGAAGAAGGAAACCTATTTTACGACACCTTCGGCAGCCAACTTTATGTTTACGTGCCCATTGGTTCACAAGTCGCAGCCGGAGCACCGAGCATCACGAGTATCGTCCCAGGCACCAATGGAACGTTTCACCTCACCGGCTACAACCTGAACGGGTTCTCGGGAGGTGCCGCCTTTGGTGACGACGCACAAATGGCCACGGGTTATCCCATCGTACAATTCTTAGACACCAATAATATGCATATTGATTATGCGCGCACTTTTAACTGGACCACCGGTGGCGGTGTTTACGGCGCGGGCTCCGTGGACTTCACTCTTCCCGCCGGTTTGATCCCGCAAACCTACCTGGTCTCAGTCAGTGCCAATGGCGTCATTTCCACTCCGGTTGTTTTTTCTTTTGTGACCCCATCTTTCCTGGCGTTGTGCCCCGGAGAAAGCGGCACGCTGAGCGTCATCACCGCGCCGCAGCCCGCCACCTATCAGTGGTTGCGCAATAACATACCCGTAAACAATCAGACCAACGCACAATTGCACATTGTCAACGCCACCACCAATAACGCTGGGATTTACACGCTCCAAGTAACCAGCGGAACCGGTTCCACCATCAGTTTGCCGGTGCCGGTTTCCGTTGGTGTAATGGAAGTCAGCCAGCCGCCTCCAACAAACAGCGCCGCTCTTTGTCAATCTGCGTCGCTCTCAATCGTGGCGCGCGGCAAAGGCACGGTCTCCGCGCAGTGGTTCCACAACGGCGCTTTGATAGCGGCCGATTCTCGAATCATCCTAACTAATTTTCCGGCGGCCAATGGTGCGACGCAATTCCTCCTTATCTTTTCCGAAGTTCACTACGAAGATGACGCAACGTATCATGTCGTCCTCACCGATGACTGCGGCCCGGTTACCGAACCCTCCTTCGCCCTCCGCGTCACTCCAAATCCGCCCTGGGTCAGAGTCGCTACCGAAGGTCCGCCTTCACGCCACGACGCCGCGATGTGTTACGATTCCGATCGCAAAGTCACTGTGCTGTTCGGCGGAGCAACCTGGGCGTCCGGTCCGGGAAGCGTTATTGGTGACACCTGGGAATTTGACGGCACCAACTGGACCCAACGTCTGCCCGCGACTTCGCCAGTCGGTCGGTACCAGGCCAGCATGATTTACGACACCAAGCGTCAACGCACCGTGCTTTTCGGTGGACTGCGTTATGATCAAACCTATGGTGTCCTTGTTTCCCAGCAGACCTGGGAGTGGGACGGTAACAATTGGGAACAAATTGTGACGGACCACCTCCCTCCCGAGACGGCCTACCCATCTGCTTCCTGCTATGACAGTGCCCGAGGTGAAATGCTGCTTTTTGGCTTCATGCACGATCCGTTGTGGAGCTACGACGGAACGGATTGGCAACCCGAAAACGTCGGAGGCACCGGGCCCCAATACTCCTCGGCAGATACGGCAATGGCTTTCGATGTAAACCGCGGGGTGGCAGTGTTACCCGTTCCTTCCGGCTATTCATTGGCGATTTGGGAGTGGAATGGAACCAACTGGATTGCGCCGCCGCAATCTGGGCAACAGCCAAACTTCACCACTACGGGCCCTTCCCTAACCTACGATACATTCCGTCAGGAATGCGTCTTTTTCGGTGAAGAGGCCGGGACCGTCGACGGTCATCAAACGACCGACCTCTATCCGCACCCAGACTACAATCGGTTTGTTTGGCGCTGGAACGGGCAGCAATGGCAAGCCGATCCTCCCACGCCCACTATTGGAGTTCCGTCTGAGATAAATCACACAATGTGTTTCGACAGCGCTCGCAACGCCCTCATCATGTTTGGAGGACAGGGTGAGGGCCAATTCGACGTCACGAACTACACCTTCGAGATTCTTTATCAGGATTCGCCAGCGGTGATCAAACAGCCCACCTATCAGAATTCCCTGCTTGGGCAAAACACGAGGATCACAGTCCTGGCAGCCGGGGCACCTGTAATAAGCTATCAATGGCAGAAAGACGGCGTACCCCTCGCCGATAGCGTTCATCTTTTGGGCTCCACTTCTAATAATCTCCAACTCACTTCTGTCACTCCTAGTGATATGGGTAATTACCTGCTGGTGTTAAGCAACATCTGTGGCACCGCGACCAGCCAGCCCATCCAGTTTGTCGTGACCACCGGATCGATCTCGACAACGAGAAGCAGCGGTACGAACGCTCCGCTGATAATTAGCTGGTCCGCTCCAGGGGTTGCCCTCCAGCACGCTCCCACCCCGACCGGTCCATGGACTGACGTAACGGGCGCAACCAGCCCCTATTCCGCAGCCATCGAAGGGCAGCAACAGTACTTTCGAGTTCGCAACTGAAAGGCTCCTTGCAACGAGGGTTTCGATCCCTTCACCCGCTCCAAACTCAAAGAACATCAATAAAATCAGGTATTTCTAGCATATTGCCTTCTTTTTGGATGAGAAAGTGAGAATAAAAGCGGGATTAACAAAGGGTTCATTCTCACCCTGCAACATAGGAAACCACTGTGTTTTCAACCTCGAACCCATAGTTACTTTGGTAGCTTAGGTAGGAATAAACTCCATTGAGCTCGCCAACTTAATTTACCGTTTTTCTTCCGCACTCCAGCTTACATTGTAATCGACGATTTTTCGGTTTCTCTTTTCGCGACGGTACTGGCTTCGTCTCCCCCCGTTGACTGCATGCGACGGCACCAAACCCATCGCCCGAGAGAGAACGGGTGCGAACTTGCAAATGCCAGAACAAGCAACCCGGCGATGTACAAGAGATTCACTTCATAGCCGGGCGGTCCAAATACCGGGCCGTCTTTAGTTAAACCAATGGTTTTGATTGCACTAAAGCCGTGCTTCAAATGAACCGTAAGCGCCGCAACCACCATTGTGACGATCAACGGCAGGCTCACCAACATCACGAAAACTCCGGCAAGAATCATCATGCCACCCAGGAGTTCAAGCAGCGTGACTACCCAAGCCGTCGTGCCCGGAAATGGAACACCGAGCTGTTGAAGCAGCACTCCGAACTTCTCGGG
>Ga0265327_10004232_pt1 | contig 12874 bp, 6 predicted proteins | sample 41621metaG_FD_202089 | JGI IMG/M metagenome (GOLD analysis project Ga0265327, IMG submission 202089) | Rhizosphere microbial communities from Carex aquatilis grown in University of Washington, Seatle, WA, United States - 4-16-21 metaG | ecosystem: Host-associated > Plants > Roots > Rhizosphere >...
TAACGGAACAGGTCGGTGACCGAGCGGGCGTTGGTGTCGTCGAGGAACTCGCGCGAAAGCACCGACATGTTGAGCGGCACCTTCTGGATTTCCATGCCGATCTTCGTCGCGGTCGCGGCGTTGGTCTTCAGGTAACCGTAGTCCTTGTCTTCCTTCACCTGGAAGGGCGAGAGGGTCTGCACGCCTTCGTCGGTTCCGAGGGAACCGGCGGTCGGGGCGGCCGTGGTCTGGCTGGTCGCGGCGGCAGGAGCGGCGGCATTCGACGCTTCGGCGTTGCCCTCTAGCTGGGCCAGACGCTTGCGCAGCGCTGCGTTCTCATCCTGCAGCTTTTGGAGGTCGTCACTGGCCGCGGCTCGCAAACTGGGAGTCGAGGCAGCAAGCAACGCAGCCAAACAGGCGACCATATACTTACTGGCGCCTGGCACTACATTACTGGTTCGTTGGTTCATTGGGTTAGGGTATGTTCTTTTTCTGCTTCGATCCGGCATGATTGCCGGACCAAAAGGGTTCCGTTAAACGGAAGGATGCGTGCGCGCCGCTCGACGAGCGGAAGATTTCAGGGGGTGGCGCAAGGGATGGGATTTCTGGGGGGAGCGGGGGGATGAAAGGGATCTCTGCGCCCGCCTACCGCCATTCCCGGAACAAACCACCCCCCGGTGGCATCCGGCCGGTGAAATCAGAAACCGGCCAGAAGGAGTTCTGAAAGTAGCAGCGGGGCGAGCGCAGAGAAAGTTGGTGTCGGAGCAGAAGAGAACTCGCTCATTCTGCCCGGTGCGCCGGCTCCAAGGTAGCGTGTAGATTACCTTTTATTGGGTATTGGATACCCTAATCTAGGTAAGCTCGTCCCGGAGATACGGATACCCACAGTCCTTGGGTGACGCCGCCTCTTTCACGGCGGCAAAAACCAAACCGGGACGGATGACTTTGCCGTCGGAAAGGATGCGCACAAATCCCAGGCGAATGGCCTCGCGCACCAATTTTGCGCTGCTCGAAATGCCGAGCTTGTGCATGAGGTTGCGGCGATGGGTCTGCACGGTCGCCTCGCTCAGCTTGAGCCACTGGGCCGCCTCCTCGTTGCCGGTGCCATCACCGATCGCCGAGAACACCCGGATCTCCGCCGGCGTGAGCTTCTGCCACACCACGCCAACCGGGTCGCGGTCCACGACGGTGTCGCGAAACACCTCGCTCACATACGACCGGCCGGCCGCCACCATGTGCAGGGCCTTCACCAAGGTCTCGACCGGCTCCTCCTGCGTATCCAGCAATCCATCAAACTGTGAGTCGCGGAGCGCCAGCAGGGTGCGCTCATCCCGCTGGTGGCACACCACCAGGACGCGCAGCGCCAGCCGTTCGTTGGCCACGGTCTTCAGCAAATCCACGCCGTGGATGTCCGGCATCACCAGCGCCAGCAGTAACAGGTCGGCTCGCTTGGCCCGCAGGCCCTCCAGAATCTTCGCGCCCGTGCAGCCCACGCTCACCTCGGCCCGGGGAAACGCGCGGCTGCAGCACGTCTGCAGCGCCTCGGCATAGGTGCGCCCCCACTGACCGACAACGATGCGACCCACCCACTCCAGCGGGCTCGGAACCTCATCGATTTTTTCCGTAGAAATTTTGTGCTGATTTTTCGCGTTCGGCATGCGGGGGGTGACACGCATTTGCTGGGTGGCTTACCAAAGTGCTGCGACCTGTGACGGCTGCAAACGGATGTAGGTTAAATTAACATTACCTAATTTTAGGTAGCCGCGTTCCCCTTCGCGCATCTCGCCGCCTGTTTTCACCGAGAGCCAGAGAATTGCAGCCATGCCGCCCCCACCGTGGTGAAATGAGCCTCCGGCTGCGCCAAACCGGGTGGCGGGAAACATTTGCCCCGCTTCCGCCCTTCGCCGAGCATGGCTGGGATGTTGCCGACCAACCCCTTGCTCCAGCTCACTCCCCTGCGCGCGCAGCGCGGGGTCGCCCGCCTCGCTGAAATGATCTGGCACGACGCGCGCCCGCTGCGCGTCGAGGCCACCGCGGCCCGGCCGGATCACCTTCCGCTCGCCAGCGCGCGCCGGCTCCCGCGCCGCGCCGTGCGCGCCGGCGAGAGCTGGGGCAAGCTCTACGACCAGCGCTGGTGCCGCGTGGTGATTCCCGCAGGCACGCCCGGCCGCTGGCTGCGCTGGGATGAGCAGGGCGAGGCGACGCTGTTCGTGAATGGCACGCCCTTCTACGGCTTCGATGTCGCCCATCGCACCTGCGAGCTGCCCGCCGGCGTGCGCGAGGTCTGGCTCGAGTGCCTCTGCGTGCAGGCCGCCATCTGGCACCCGGACGCCAAGGGCCTCGGCGCCGAGGGCTGCGTGTTCCGCGGCGCGCACCTGCTCCGCCGCGACGACGAGGCCTGGGCCACGTACCATGACCTCAACTGCCTTTATGAATGGATGATGGACCTGCGCACACGGGAATTCCCCGGCCAGCCGCGCGAGCCGTTCAGCCAGACGCTGCAGCCGCCGCTGACGGACGCCTCGCCGCTGTTCCGCCGGCTCCTGCGCGGCGTCGACACGGCGCTGGACGCGTTCGACACCGCGGGCGTCACCGCTATGCGCCGCGCGCTCGCCGCGGTCTACCGCGAGCTGCGCGACGAGCGTCCGCTGAGCCGCGCCGCGCTCACCGGCCACTCGCACCTGGACCTGGTCTGGCTCTGGACCGAGCAGATCGGCGAGGGCAAGGCCGTGCACACCTTCGCCAACGTGAACCGGCTCATGGCGCTGTACCCGGAATTCCGGTTCGCCTACTCCCAGCCCGCCAGCTACGAGGCCGTCGGCCGCCGCTCGCCCGAGCTGCACCGCGCGGTCAAGGCCCGCCTGCGCGCCGGCCAGTGGGAGGCGACCGGCGGGACCTACGTGGAAAGCGACTCCCACGTGGCCTGCGGCGAGGGCCTCGCGCGGGCGTTCACGCTCGGCCAGGATTCCTTCCGCCGCCTCACCGGCCAGCGCTCCCGCGTGCTCTGGCTGCCGGACCTCTTCGGCTTCAGCGCCTGCCTGCCGCAGCTCATGCAGCTCAGCGGCGTGGACTATTTCTTCACCACCAAGACGACCTGGAACACCGTCAACCGCTTCCCCCACTCCAGCTTCGTCTGGCGCGGGCCGGGCGGCCACGCCGTGGTCAGCCACGTGACGCAGGGCGTGCAGTTCAACAACACCGTCTCCGTCGAGCAGCTGCGCGCCGCCTCGCACCAGCACCAGCAGGGCGACCTGCATGACGAGTTCCTCATGCCGAACGGCTGGGGCGACGGCGGCGGCGGCCCCAGCGAGGAGATGTGCGAGCGGGCCCGGCGTCTCTCCGGCCTGCGCGGATTGCCCAGCCTGAAGTGGGACCAGCCGGAGGCCTTCTTCGACCGGCTCGCAAAAAAGCGCCCGCAGCTGCCGGCGCTCGACGGTGAAATCTACCTTGAGTACCACCGCGGCACGTTCACCACGCAGAGCCGCGTGAAGGCGCACTTCCGCGCCCTCGAGCGCGCCCTGCAGCTGCACGAGGCGGCGCTGGTCGCCACCCGCGGCGCGCCGGACGCCGGCCTCGCCCACGCCTGGCGGCGCATGGTGTTCGCCCAGTTCCACGACTACATCCCGGGCAGCTCGATCCCCGAGGTCTACGTCCAGGGCCTGCCCGAGCTCGCCGCCCTCGCCCGCACCCAGGCGTCGGCCGCCACCGCCACCCTCGGCCGCGCCAAGGGCGACCGCTGTGTCTTCAACCCGCTGCCCCTCGCCCGCCGCTGCGTCGTCGGCGGCCGGCTGCTCGACTTGCCGCCCCTCGCCGGCGTGCGCGTCGCCGACGCCGCCGTCCGCGGCGTCACCCCAGTCACCGTCCGCGGCCGCACGCTCGTGAACGGCCGCGTCGCCGCGCGCCTCGACGCCCGCGGCCGGCTCGCCGCGCTGAGCGTGGACGGCCGCAGCGTCGCCCTCGCCCCCGGCGCCGGCGAACTGGTGGTTTATCCGGAGCAGCCGGCCAACTTCGGCCCGTGGGACATTGACCGGCATTCGCTCTCGCTGGGCCAACCGGCGCGCGGCCCGGCGCGGATCACCGCGGACCGGCACGGCCTGACCGTGACCCGCCGCGTCGGCGCGGGCAGCACCGCCGCCGTGCGCTACTGGCTCGAGCCCGGCGCCGGCGTGCTGCGCGTCACGGTGAAGCTGGACTGGCAGGAGCCCGACGTGCTGCTGAAGCTGCATTTTCCCACCACGTACCGCGGGCGCGAGGTGCGCTGCGGCACGCCGTTCGGCAGCGTGCTGCGCCCGCAGCTCGCCACCACCCGCGAGGCCGAGGCCATGTGGGAATGGCCGATGAGCCGCTGGGCCACCGTGAGCGACGAGGCCGAGCGCGCGGGCCTGTTCGTCGTCACCGAGGCGAAGTACGGCGTCGGCATCCGCGACGGCAATCTCGGCGTCACGCTCCTGCGCACGCCGCGCCACGTCGGCTATGAGGAGCACGCCAAGGCCTACCCCGCGCACCTCAGCCGGCTGCCGGCGCCCGCCACGGTCCACACCGACCTCGGCCGGCACACCATCGAGCTTGCCGTCGGCCACTACGACGTCACCGCCCCGCGCGCCGCGCAGCCCGCGGCGCTGGCCGAGACCCTGTTCACGCCCGCCGTGCCGTACACCGGCCGACCCGTGGCGGGCGCCTTCCTCGGGCTCACGGGCGGCGAAACCCTCCTCCCGCACTGGGCGCAGCCGCAGGGCCGCGACCGCTGGGTGCTCCGCCTGCACGAGGTGGGCGGCCAGCGCGGCACCGCTCGGCTCCAGCTGGCTCCCGGCTGGTCCGCGCGCAAAACAGACCTGCTCGGCCGGCCGCTCGGCGGCCCGCTGCGCCACGGCCGCCTGGCCTTCGCGCCGTACGAGATCGTCAGCCTGCAGCTCGAGCGCCGCTCGAGCCGTTGAAAGTCGCGGGTTGAAAGTTGCAAGCCGGTGCGGTCGGGCCCGCCACTTTCAGCTCGGTACTTTCAACTTTCAACCGCCCCGCTTCGCGGGGCTATTCAGCTCGAGCTGCACCTTGACCACGAGCCGGCCCGAACGGCCGCGCTGCGTCAGGCTCAGCCGCGGCTGGGTTTCCGCATGCAGGTTGGCAAGGAGGTAGTGCTCCTTGCGCTCCTGCAGGACCTGCTTCCACACCGGCGCCTCGAGCGGCAGGTGGTCGAGTGTCGCCTCGAGGCCCTCGGCCCAGCGGAGCGTGGCACGGCCGCGGCGGCCCTCGATCACGGCCTGGCGCCGGGAAGCATCGAGCGAGATCGGCAGCGCCGTGGTCCAATGGAAGGTCACGCCGTCCCCGCGCTCCAGCGCCCAGTCGTCGGTGATGGTCAGCTCGGCCGGCGTGGGCGAGTCCCAGGTCCGGTCCCAGCGCGCGAACCAGCCCTCCCAGCCCGCGGCCAGCGCCATGGTGGCGTGGAAACGGGTCTCGTCGCCGCGGGCCTGCGGCGTGATGTCAGCCAGGATCGGGTTGGCCGGCTTCGGCCGCGCCTCGGCGCCGAGGGGCACGAGCATGTTGTGGCGCTGGCAGTGCTTGAGCAGGTCGGCGAGCGGGTTGCTGTAGTCGCAGCTGCCGAAGTCCCGGGCGAAGCTGTCGCCGGCGAACTCCAGCACGAAGGAGCCCTTGTCCTCGTGCGTGTGCGAGGCGCCCGCCTGGTTGCCCATGAGAAAGAGCTTCACCCACTCGCCGTCGAGGCGGCGGTGCGACGCGAGCTGGCCGATCGCCGGCATGGTCACCAGCGGCCGGAACGCCGGGCCCGACTCGGGCACCTCGCGGAGGAGGTTCTGGGCCAGCAGGGTCAGCGGCTGCCCGCCGCCGCGCGCGATCGATTTCCGGCAGACCGTCACCCAGTGCGAGTCGGGCATGAGCCAGGCGAGGAACGCCGCGCCCTCCTGCGGGATGTACTGCGCGTCACAGATCAGGATCATCTGGAACTCGTCCGCCGTGCTGACCAGCACCTCCGCCATCTGCGCGGTGGCCCGCATGGCGGCGGGGATCAGCTCGCGGGCGCTGCGGCCGCGGGCCCGGGCGTAGTAATAGCAGGTGAGCATCGCCTGGCGGGCCGTGAACGTGAAATACATCGGGCCCTCGGTGTAGCCGCCGTCGGGCAGGAGGATCTTGGCGAGGTTGTCGTAGAGGTCGGCCAGCGCGAGGTCGGTGTAAGGGGCGACGCGCGAGTGCTCCGGCCGCGGGTAGGGCGCCGACCGCCCGGGCATGGTGCGCTCGAGCACGAGGTAGGCGTACATGCGGCCGGGCATGAACCACGCGGTCTGGTTGCACCAGAAGAGGTATTCCCACCACCAGATGTTGTACGTGTTCGTGCCCTGCCCCTCCTCCGCGAGGCGGCGGAGGATCAGCTGGCGGCCGTAGTCGGTGAACCACTCGCCGCAGAGGTCGAGGATCAGCGCGCAGTCGTACATCACCAGGCTCGGCACGAACGCGCGGTGCTCCCACTTGCAGCCGGTCAGCCAGCTGAGGAACGACGGGTCCCAGCGCGTGCTGTGCGCCAGGCAGATCGCGTACCGGGCGGCGAGGCGGCCCAGGCGCGCGTCCCGGAACAGCACCGCCGCCTGCGCGGCGTTCGCGCCGTGGGTCAGCAGGTGCTTACCCGTGTCGCGCTCGCGGCTGAACCGCGTGTCGTTCCAGAAATTCACGTAGTCCGACATCATCCGCTCCGGCACCAGGCGCCGGGCGTCCGCCGCCAGCTCCCAGAGCGGCGACGTCTCCGGCCCGCCGGCCGCCGCCAGCCGCGCGCGCGCGTCCGCCAGCTCCGCACCCGTGAGGTGCAGCCCGTACGCCGGCTCGAACGTGGGCGCGAAGTCCTCGGGCTGCAGGTAGTCCGTCCAGCGCTCGTCGAACCGCGCGAGCTGGCGCAGGTGCCGCTCGAGCTGCGCGCCGTGCTGCAGGCCGATCCAGTTGAACCAGCCGCAGGTCGCGCCGGGCGTCTGCCGCGGGTCCGCGTAGATCTCGATGGTCAGCGCGCGCAGCCGCCGCGCCCCGGCCAGCGGCAGCAGGAGCTCGCGCTTCTGGTGCGCGAACGGGGAACTGCGCCGCTCCCGCTCGCCGGCATCGGTCCCGGCCCGCAGCACCACCTCCGCCCCGGGCGGCGCCTGCACTGAGCACAGCAGCGCGTCATGGTCGGAACAGTCCACGTCGCAGGCCCGGCTCAGCCGCAGCGCGGGGGCCGCGGGATCCGCCGGGGGCGCCTGCCAGTCGTACTGCACCCACGCCCAGCGCTGCGCCACCTGCAGGCCCGGCGCGCCGCCGGCGTGCACGGTCCACTGGGGCAGGCCGCTGAGCTGCTCGTCGAAGAACGCCTCGAAGATCGCCTCGGCCGAGTTGATGGGGGTGAGCTGCATGCGGCCCGCAAAATTTTCATTTCTTTTCACTAGTGGCGAGAGGCTTTCTCGGCTGTAAGCTGGGGTCCCCGCCGCCCCGCGGACATTCCTCCCCGCCGCCTTTCCCATGGCCACCCCCACGATCCGCTACGGCATCATCGGTGCCGGTGTCATCGCCAACCTCATGGCCCGCGCCTTCACCGAGGGCCGCGGCGCCGTCGCCACCGCCGTGGCCGACGTCAACCCGGAGGCCGCGCGGAAGCTCGCCACCGCCGCCGGCGCGCCGCGGGTCTACGCCGACTACCGGGAACTGCTCGCCGACCCGGAGGTGGACGCGGTCTACATCGCGACCCCGCCGTTCCTGCACCGGCCGATGACGCTCGACGCGCTGCGCGCGGGCAAGCACGTGTGCTGCGAGAAGCCGTTCTTCCTCACGCAGGCCGAGGCGCGCGAGGTCCTCGCCGCCCAGCGCGCCGCGCCGCATCTCCGGGTCACGTGCTGCTCGTCGCGCTACCACGACTCGGGCACCGCGCGCCGCGCCCGCGCGGCCGTCGCCGCCGGCGAGCTCGGCCGGCTCTACCGCGTGCACTACGAGCAGGTCACGCCCGCGGCGCGGCCCGGCGCGACGCTGCCGCCGTGGCGCAACGACCCCGCCAAGAACGGCGGCGGGATCTCGTTCGACTGGGGCCCATACGACCTCGACTGGCTGAGCTTCGTGCTGGGCGACCGCTTCCGGCCCCGCGTGGTGTTCGGCACGACGGGAAACTACTTCCCGCTGACGGCGGAACGCGTGCCGCCCTGCCTGGATGTCGACGGCCGGCTCGCGGCGGAGGTCGTCTGCGACGACGGCCTGTCGCTCCACTGGGAGCGCCGCGCCGCCGAGCACGGCCCCGCCCGGCACAACATCGAGCTGCGCGGGACCCAGGCCGGCCTCGACCTCTGCTTCCTGCCGATGGGCGAGAAGCAGGCACTGCACCGCTACGCCTACGCCGGCGCCGCCGACTTGGCGGAGGAAAAGCTGCCCGACGCGCCGCCCGCCTGGGACGACACGCTCGTGTTCCCCCTCCGCGACCTCACGGCCGCCATCGTCGAGCACCGCGCGCCCTCCAGCACGGTGGAGCACAGCGTGCGCATCCACGGCCTGCTCGACGCCCTGCTCGCCTCCGCCCGCACCCAGCAGGCGGTGCGCATCGTGGACTAGCTTGGAGGAAGCCCGAAGGTCCAAAGTCGAAATTCGAGGAAATTACCCAAGCATCCCATATCCTATAATCATCCCGCCCACGATCAGCTGTCCCCCGGCTTGGAATTGAGTCACTTACTCTTTCGTCAGCCCACTCCCGCGAAATTCGAATTTGGCCCTTCGGGCTGCCTCCACCGATGCCTTTCCCCAATCCCCTCTACCTGTTCAACAACCACTTCACGGGTCACCGGCGCAATTATCCCTACCGCACGCGCCTCGCCATCGCCGCCGACCTGGGGTTCGACGGCTATGAGCTGCACCCGATCGAGCCGGAGGACGACCGGACGTGGGACGAGGCCGCCGCGGCCTTCCGCGCGAGCGGCCTGACCAATGCCGGCATGTACCTTGTCGCGAAGGGCGCGACCGACGAGGAGTACCCGCGGATCGACGCCGAGATCGAGCGCGCGCGGCGCATGATCGCGCGGCTGCACGCCCTCGACCCGCACGCGTTCGTGAACTTCACGGTGATGAGCAACCCCGCCGGCCGCAGCCCGGCCGACTACCGCGAGGCCGGCTCGGCCACCGCCGAGGCGCGCCACTGGGAGCGCACCGCGCGGATCGTCCGCGCCGTGGACGACGAGCTGGCCGCCCGCGGGATGAGCGGCAACCTCTACAACCACGTCTGGTTCATCATCGACACGCCGGCCGCCGAGCTGCGCGTGCTCCGCGACGCCGGCGCGCGCGTGATCCGTCCCGGCATCGCGCTGTTCCATGCGTTCTTCCACCTCGGCGTGCCCGACCTGCCCGCCGTGATGGCCGAGCCCGGCCTGGAGCGGCTCGGCTACTTCGCCGTGCTCAACGGCTGGCCCAAGCCCGCCGAACCGTTCCGCACCCGCCCGCTCGACGATGGCAACATCGACGTCGCCGCCGCCCTGGGGCTGCTCTGGTCTCGCGGCTACCGCGGGCCGGTGGTCTCCCAGGCCTACGACCTCGGCGGCGACCCGTACGAGTCCGCCCGCCGCAGCCGCGACTACCTCCACGCCATCCACGCGCGCTTCACCCTCAACCCGGGCCTCAATCCCTTCCATCCCTAGCCCGCCGCGCCCATGAGCCAGATCACCCAGGTCGAGATCGGCCGCTTCGACTACGCGGTCGCCGGGGAATTCAAGTTCTTCAAGCCCGGTCCCGACGGCCGCGTCACGCGCCCGACGGTGCTCGTGCGGCTAACCGACGACGCCGGCCGTCAGGGCTGGGGCCAGGCGGTCCCGGTGCCAACCTGGACCTACGAGACCGTCGAGTCCGTCCTCACCACGCTGCAGCACCACCTCGCGGAGCTGATGCTCGGCCGCGACCCGGCGGACTTCGCGGGCCTGCACGCGGCGATGAACGCCGCCATCCGCCCGGCCTTCTCCGTCGGCCAGCCGCTCTGCAAGGCCGCGCTCGACCTCGCCTGCCACGACCTGGCCGGCCGGCAGCGCGGCGTCCCCGCATGGCAGCTGTTTCCGTCGCTCGGGCCGGTGGGGAGCCACCTCACGCTCAGCTGGACCGTCGCCTCGCCGAAGCTGGAGACCATCGAGCGCCAGCTCGCCGAGGGCCGCGCGCGCGGCTACCGCAACTTCAACATCAAGGTCGGCGCGCCGCAGTCCGCCGCCTACGACCTCGACCTCGCCCGGCGCGTCCGGGCCTTCGCGCCCGACGGGTTCCTCTGGGCCGACGCCAACACCGGCTACACGCCCGACGAGGCGCTGGCCATCGCGCCGCGGCTGCGCGACGCGGGCGTGGATGTGCTCGAGTCGCCCCTGCCCCCGACCCAGATCCGCGGCTACCAGGCACTGAAGCGGCAGGCCGCGCTGCCGGTGCTGATGGACGAGGGCATCCTCTCGCCGGTCGAGTCCGCCGAGTTCATCGCGCTCGGCATGCTCGACGGCATCGCGCTCAAGCCCGCGCGCAACGCCGGCCTCTGGCCCTCGGTGCAGATCGTCCGGCAGCTCCACGAGCACGGCCTGCTCGCGCTCGGCTCCGGCCTGACGGATCCCGACCTCTCGCTGGCGGCGGCCGCCCAGCTCTACGCCTGGGGCGGGCTCACCCGGCCCTGCGCCCTCAACGGTCCGCAGTTCCTCGCCGACCGGCTGTCCGGCGAGACGCTCGTGCCCCGCGCCGACCAGCTCGCCCTCCCCACCGCCCCCGGCCTCGGCCTCACCCTCGACCCCCGCGCCGCCGCCGTCCTCGAGACCGTGGCCCGGAGCTAGCGCCGGCCGCGGCGCCGCCCCACCATGCTCCACCCGCCCCGCCGCCTCGTGCTCGCCGCGAAATTCCTCGCGGGCCTGGTCGCGGCCGCGGTCGGCCTCACCGCCCTGATGCTTGGCACGGCGGCGCTGTTCCGTCCCAACCTTGCGCGGCCGCCCGCGGTCACGTCGCCCGCCGCCGCGGCCGCCGCCCGCGCGGCGCGCGAACCCCGGCTCGATCCTGCCCACCCGACGGTCATCTGGCGCGACGTGAATTATGCCGAGGGCGCCCGCGGCGCCTGGTGGCCGAAAGGCGAGTCGCCGCTGCTCGCCGCGCTCGTCCGCCAGGGCCGGCTTCCGCCCGTCGCCGTGCGCACCGGTCCCGAGCCCGTCGTGCTCGCGGGCGTGGACGGCGTCGGCCGCTACGGCGGCACCTGGTACCGGCTGGCCACCAATCCCGAGGATCTCGAGGGCATCCTCCATACCCGGCTCTCCTACACCGCGCTCGTCCGCTGGTCGCCCGAGGGCTACCCGATCGTGCCGCACCTGGCAAAGTCGTGGACCGTGTCGCCCGACCAGCGCGTGTGGACCTTCACGCTGCGGCAAGGACTGCGCTGGTCCGATGGCCACCCGTTCACCACCGACGACCTCATGTTCTGGTGGCGCTGGGAGGTGCAGTACTTCAAGGCCGGCTCCATCTCCTCCGGCGGCTCCGACTACAGCTGGATGATGCACGCGGGAAAGCTCGGCGAGATCGAGCAGGTGGACGCGCTGACGCTGCGGTTCAAGTTCCAGGACCCGAACGGGCTCTTCCTTGAGCGACTGGCGGGCGCGGTGGACTGCTTCCGGCCGGCGCACTACCTGCGGCAGTTCCACCCGGCGCTGGGCGACCCGGCGGTGATCGCGGGGCTGATGCGCGCGATGAACCTCCCGAGCCCGCTGGCGGTGTACATCCGGATGAAGCACCGGCTGAACCCCGCGCACCCGCGGATGTGGCCGTGGGTCTACCGCGACTACCGCGCCTCCGCGCCGCAGACCCTCGTGCGCAACCCGTACTACTACGCGGTCGACGCCGTCGGCAACCAGCTGCCGTACCTCGACCGGCTGGTGATCGACGTGCGCGAGAAGAGCCTGATCAGCGCGGCCGCCGCGGGCGGCGAGGTCTCGATGCAGGAGCGGCACATCGACTTCGAGGACTACACGCTGCTGGCCACCGAGGCGCCGCGGGCGGGCTACCACCTCCGGCACTGGTACAGCGCCACCCGCACCATGGCGCAGATCAGCCCCAACCTGAACCGCGCCGTGGACCCCGCGCGGCCCGAGACCGCGTGGAAGCACCGCCTGCTCAACGAGCGCACGTTCCGGCAGGCGCTGTCGCTCGCCCTCGACCGCCAGGAGATCATTGACGCGGTTTACTACGGCGTGGGCGAGCCGGCGCAGAACTCGCCCGGACCCGACTCCCCTTATGGCGACGCGCGGCACTTCCACGCGTTCACCGCCCACGACCCGGCCCGGGCCGGCGCGCTGCTGGACGCGCTCGGGCTGCAGCGCCGCGACGCCGAGGGCTACCGCACGTTCCCCGACGGCTCGCGCATGACATGGTTCCTCAACCTGGCCACGAGCTTCCCGCCCGACACCGCGCAGCTGGTCGCCGACCAGTGGGGCCGCGTCGGGCTCCGCACGCTCGTCCAGACCCACGTCCGCACGCTCTGGCAGGTCGAGCAGGCCGCGCGGGAGCACGACTTCACCTTCTGGCCCGGCCTCGAGGAGTTCATGCCGATGCTCGACCCGCGCTACTATGTTCCCACTGGCGGCGCCTCCTACTTCGCGCCGATGTGGGGCCGCTGGTATCTGCTCGGCGGCCTGCGCGGGCCGCCGACCTCGGTCATCCCCGGCCTCGAGGGCCCGCCGCCCGGCCACCCGGCGCGGCGCGCGATGGAGCTCTACGACCTCGCGCAGGTCGCCCCCACCGAGGCCGGGCGCCGCGCCTACTTCCACGAGATCCTCGGGCTGGCGGCCGACAACACCTGGAGCATCAGCCTCGCCACGCCCCCGCCCGCCCTCGCGGTCGTGAAGGACGGGCTCCGGAACGTCCCGGTCCGCGGCATCGTCGGCTTCTACTACATGACCCC
>Ga0265327_10004233_pt1 | contig 12874 bp, 12 predicted proteins | sample 41621metaG_FD_202089 | JGI IMG/M metagenome (GOLD analysis project Ga0265327, IMG submission 202089) | Rhizosphere microbial communities from Carex aquatilis grown in University of Washington, Seatle, WA, United States - 4-16-21 metaG | ecosystem: Host-associated > Plants > Roots > Rhizosphere...
CGATGATGCTTTCGATCTGCTCCTGAGACGGCGCTTGCTCGGCGTGAGCAATGATCTGGGAAGCAGCGAGCACGGCAAAAAGCCGAGCCGTAATTAGGAGGAATTTTAATCTCATTTCAGTTTAGCGGAATAGCGTCGCCTAAGTACGCCAGAATTTCAACTTAATGACAGGGTTTTCCTTACGAACGTTCAAATTGATTCCCTATTTATGTGCAGAACGTGTTGTCGGAGAACGAGGAAATTCTACAACCTTTTATTTTTAATAACGAAGATTGGCCATGTGAAATTCAGTTTTTACCTCACTTTACGGCCGTTTAAAGCGATTTATCTTAATCATGGAGGTTTTCATGAAATGGGTCCAAATTTCTATCTGCGCAGGTCTAGTCAGTATATCGGCAACTGCAGCCATCAATTCCGCGAGTCAAGACATCCTACGGATGGCGCAATCCGGGGTCAGCGAACAGGTCATGCAGGGCTACGTCAATAATTCGAGCGCGTCCTACAACTTGAACGCAGACGATATCCTGTATTTGCAAAACAATAACGTCCCGCAATCGGTCATTTCGTCGATGATTTCGCACGATAACAACATTGCGCAGGGACAAGCGCCGAATAACTCGCAACCGCCGCAAAACTTCACCGACAATCAGGCACCTCCTCCGGACCAAACGGCTCAAGTGAATCCTCCGGATGCTTATGCGAATCAGCAGGCGACTGGAGATCAATCGGCGCAGGTGATGCAAGTTTCGCCAGACCAAGCGCCGCCACAGGTTGCGTCGTTCTATAATGCGCTCAGTCCTTACGGCAGTTGGATCTATCTCGAAGGTTCTGGCTGGTGCTGGCAGCCGAATGAAGTTCGAACGGCATCGAATTGGCAACCTTACTGCGATAACGGACAATGGCTCTACTGCGACGACGGTTGGTATTGGCAGTCCGGCTACAATTGGGGTTGGGCACCGTTTCACTATGGACGTTGGTGGCAGGCATCGTGTGGTTGGGTTTGGTTTCCTGACACAGTTTGGGCGCCGAGCTGGGTCTGCTGGCGCAACACGGGAGATTATTGCGGCTGGGCTCCCTTACCTCCGAGCGGCTTCCGCGGCTATGGGCGGGCGGGATTTCATTTCGGCGTTGGAGTTGATGTTGGGATCGGTGCGGGATTGTTCACGTTCATCCATTTCGGAGATATGTTCCACGGCGATTATCGCCATCACGAAATCCCGCGCAGTCAGGCCACGCAGATTTACAATCGGACACGGGTCATCAACAACGTAACGGTGGTAAACAACAACTATGCGCGGAATCCTGGTATTTCACGGCAAACGGTCCAGCGATACACTGGCACCGTTCATGTGGCATCTGTGCGAACCTCGACGGCTGATCCGCGCGTCGCACTTCCTGGCGTGGAACGCAACGGATCGCAAGTGTCGATTGTTCGTCCACAACAAGCGCCTGCACCTGAGAGAACGACACATATTGTCGGCCATCGGTTACCTGCGAATGCTCGGTCCGTCCCGACAACTCCAATCAGGAACAATAACTCTCCTCGCGTGAACAATTCCCAAGAAACCATTAGGTCGCAGCGGCAAACGACCGCTCCAAGCGCTGCAACCGAACCGCGCAACACCTCCGCCCAACCGCGCGAACGATTGCAAAGCCCGAAAGCAACTGACACTTCTCGAGCGCAGAACCAACGAGGAGCGGAGCATCAGCAAACGACGACTGGGTCCACAGTCACCGAAACTCCACGAACAAATCCAAGAGTGACGGAAACTCCGCGAACGTCGCCTCCGAGCCGGACGCCTAACGTGACACAAACGCCTCATGTGAGTGAGACACCGCGGCCAACGACGCCGCGGGCCACAGACCTGCCAAGGCCAAACCCAACCGTGAAAGAGGTTCCGCATCCCAGTAACCCTCGCGCGAGCGAAATTCCAAACCCGAGTCCTCGCGTTACAGAAATTCCGCATCCAGCTCCCGCACCCGCGCCACGGGTAAACGCCGAAGTGCATCAAGCACATCCGACGCCATCACCCAGGATTGAAACGCCGCGTGAGCCTATTCATGAGCCCGCAGGAGCAAGAACGCCGTTAGAAGTCCCGCATGCTCAGTCCGCGCCACACGTTTCGGCGCCGCCTGCACCCCATGTCTCAGCCCCTCCGCCGCATGTTTCAGCTCCGCCGCAGGCGCATGAAGGACCACCTCCAGGACAACAACATCGACCTGACCACTGAATCAATTATCGATTGTCGTACAACAACACGGCCTGGACCGGATGCATCAATCCTTCAGCGCCGTGTTCAGGTTGTTTGGCCATGAGCTGGCGCGCCCGACCGATAACGTAATCCCATTGAAATGCCGGGCCGGGGTCGGTCTTGTTCGTCTGGACGTGAAAGTGGCCGAGCACTCCGTGGTAATTGTTGAGTTCTTCATCCGGGAGTTTGTGCGGGATTAGTTTGCCGTCTTTATCGTGCGGATAGTCGCAGGTGATTTTGGGCAACACCGTGCAGAGAGTTGCGGTGAGATGCGCGAGAGCATTGTACTGTTGTGGCGTGAAATCGTATTGTTTGAGCGGATGTCCTTGCGTGTTGCCGATGACCGGATCTTTACGAACCGGTTTGCCATGGAAATCCGGCGTACGCACAGGGTTCTTTCCATAGCGTTCGGGAATCGTCATAACAGTGTGGCCGCTTGCATCTTTCTTATACCACTCAGCCAGCGTCTTGTCGTCCTTGAGCGAGTAAGCGCCCATGTTGGCGATTTCGATGCCAACGGAACGGCCATTGGCAATGGTCGCTTGCCAGGCTTTTTCTTTGCAGTCGAGCGTTTGATAAATCGTGCCGTCAACATCGAGCATGAAATGCACGCTCAAATCGCGCGAATCGTGGAGGACTTTAAAACAAGTGCGAGATGTGCCAGCGACATCGAAGTGAATGACGAACTGGTCCACCACACGTTGGAGCGTTGGCAAATCCCAGCCGCCGCCACGAACCTTTTCAATTTCGGCGTCAGTCAGATCACCCTTGCGCATGGAATACCGGGCCGGCGAGTTCATGCCTTGGACTTTTTCCTTGGTCGTGTTCCAGTCCGAGTCAGCGATCGGAGCAAACCGGCGTTCAACGCGATAGGCGTCGTAGCCGCCCGGGTCAGTCCAGAGCACAACTGGCGTGCCGGTATGGACGTAGTTGCCCGCGACCACGATTTCATCTCCCTGACGCTTGGCGATAGTACCAGGACGCGTAACACATCCGCTGATAACGAGACTGAACAATAAAATGGGCCAGAGCAGGCGAAGTTTGGAGAGAACGTGTGTTCGCATAGGTCTGATTTGCCTGCGGGTGGGTGTTGCGGTCAAGCAACTTCCGCAAAAGCACTTGTGAGAACGACAATCCTTGGTTAAATACACAGAGCCGTTTTCAACCGGAACAACAATCTCAAATACAGTTATGGCATTACGTTTAGGCGATACCGCACCAAATTTCACCGCCGATACCACGGAAGGCAAAATCGATTTTCATCAATGGCTCGGCACCAGCTGGGGCATTTTGTTTTCGCACCCCAAGGATTACACGCCGGTGTGCACGACTGAACTCGGCGCGGTGGCAAAGATGAAAAAGGAATTCGACAAACGCAACGTGAAGACAATCGCCGTCAGCGTTGATCCGCTCGATTCGCACAATGGCTGGATCTGCGACATCAACCAAACGCAGAACACGCAGATGAATTACCCAATCATCGCCGATCCTGACCGCAAGGTCGCCGGGCTCTACGACATGATTCATCCAAATGCCGATGACACGTTCACAGTTCGCTCGGTGTTTATCATTGGACCGGACAAAAAGGTTAAACTGACACTAACCTACCCTGCCTCGACCGGTCGCAATTTTGCGGAGCTGTTGCGCGTAATTGATTCGTTGCAATTGACTGCGAACCATAAGGTGGCCACTCCGGCCAACTGGCAAAACGGTGAAGATTGCATTATTTCGCCGGCGGTGAAGGATGCGGAAATTCCCTCGCTGTTCCCAAAAGGTGCCCGGCACGTGAAGCCTTATCTTCGCTATACACCGCAGCCGAATGTTTAAGGTCAATCTGATGAAGCTATCGTAACAGCAGCGTTGACAGGACTTTTAGTCGAAAGCCCGAGTGCTCGCTGCATAGTGGCAAATAGGTGTATCGCGCATTCAGACTGACAAGAAACGCTGGTTGTCAATTACGCGAAGCTGTCTAAGCTTCGCGGGATGGACGATCGGGTTTTCATTCTCGTCGCTGAAGATCAGCCTGACGACGCCTTTCTTTTTGAACACACCTTCGCCGGACTCGGCATTGTTGATTACTACATCGCCACAGGAGGACCTGAGGCGATCTCATACCTTGAAGGAAGTGGCCAATTTGCCGATCGGCGTACGTTTCCGGTCCCGGACTGTGTATTGCTCGACTTAAAAATGCCGCACGTCAGCGGCTTTGAGATTCTTGAATGGCTGCGCAGTCATGACGATTATCGGCTCGTCCCGACGGTAGTATTTTCATCGTCTGAAGAGCCGGCTGATGTTCGCCACGCCTACGAACTTGGCGCTAACAGTTACTTTACGAAATCCACCAAAATACAGGACATGATTCGCAAGCTCTCGCTGATTGAGGAATATTGGGCGACGGCAAAATGTCCAAAGTTGAACCCTGCCGGCCGATGCGTTGTTTAGGGCGACCGGAACTAATGCCAGATTCGCAATGCGTGTTTTATCTTATCAAGATCGCCGGGACGTTGCGGTTTTGAAATGTAACAGTAGGCGCCAAGCTCGTACGTTTCAGCGATCGAACGAAAATCCTGTGAGCCGGTGACGATGATGACAGGCACTTCGACGTGGCCCGCATTTTTCAACCATCGCATCACGTCGACGCCGTCAAGTCCGGGCATTTTTAAATCGAGGATAATCAGGGCTGGATATTTGCCGCTGCCGAATTTCCCGATAGAGGCGTCACTCATCTGCTCAATCAGCTTTTGGCCGCCATCGAGCTTGACAATAGAATTTGGAAGCCCCCAGGAACAAATCGTCTCCTGGAGCATGGCCGTGTAATCCGGATCGTCATCGACGATCAAGATAGGTCCAACACCCTGGACGGAGCCTGTCCCGCTTTCGCTGCTCGGCGGATGGGGCATGCCTCTTCATACACAGGTGGATGCTCCATGACAAATATTTTTTGATTTCAAAGTTTCTGCACGGCGTCCGATTTTTCCATCAACTCGTTTAATTTTTTGGAGTCACCAAACAATGTGATTGCGCCGCACCGACGGCACATGAAAGCAGTGCTTGAAATATTGCTCGCTTTCAGCGTCCAAAATTTCGTCTTCTTTGGCTGGAAATAATTCAAGCCCGTTGACGAAAAAATCCCTTCGGCCATTTCGTTGCTATGGCAGACGGGACAAATATTTTTACTGTCTTCAACGCTGCGCTCGCTATGGAACACCTGCATGACCGCATCAAGATCCTCGCGCCAGAAGCGTGTTGAGTCACCGACTTTTCGATAGGTGATCTTTTTCTCGCGCATCCAACGGTAAAGGGTCGGTTCGGTAATTTCGAGAAACGCAGCCGCTTCCTGGATTGAATACCAACGAGGTTTATTCGCTTCGGAGGATGTGAAGTCGTCGTTCATACGCAGAATAGCTCATAACACTAAAAACAATTCTATGCAAGTTTATGCTTGCCAAGCCCACCCGAATGATAGTAAATGATAGTCAATGAAAGGAGACAGCAACTATGCAACAACCAGAGCCCGTTCCTCCTATTATTCACAACGCCGCTGATCGGTCTGAATCCGATTTTCGACGGATTGTTCGCTACCTACTTGCGGGCAATCCGTTTTTTATTTTGAGCGCAGTCCTTCTGCTTTACGCGATGCGGCGGCTCTCATTCGACGCACGATTGTTTTCCACGGAAGTGTCCCAACTCATTTTCAATTTCAGTTCATTTCAGTTTTACGAAATCATCCTCGTCGGGACCGCAATACTTCTAGCGCGCCGCAAGATCTGGTACGATTCCACCCTGCTCGTTTTCATCGAAAGCATGTTCGCGTTTGTGCCCTTGATGCTCGTCAGCCAGGCGTTGCTGGTCGAAAACTCCATCGCCTCAATCCTTTGTCTGGCGGGGGCAATGATGTTTGCGTTCCGGACCGGAACGCTCACGCGATCCATCCACTGCCTCAACTTTCCGTCACGACTTTTGATGGTCGCCGGGGTTCTTCTGCTAGTGAATGTTGCGACCCCCGTAGTGACACGGCATCTTCATCGCGAGCTAACTCTCGCGAAGTGGGACGACGTTGCCATGCGGCTCGCGAACGTTGAATGGTTCGTTGTCGCGCCAGCGTTGGCAGCATGCGCATTGCTCCTGCCTCGGCGAGCCAAGGAGTCGCCATCATATTTTTCGCGCACGGAATTTCTGTCACTGACACTGCTGATTTGGATCGCCGGGACAGCCGTGCATTTTTACTGCATCAATTACGTTTACTCTCTCCCACGTGGTGAACTGCGTCTGGCTCTGACAATTCCAACCGTCTGGACGGCGTGCTGGGTGATGTGGGCGCGTGCGGATGATGTAAAATGGTCATCTGTAAAATTCGCCCAGCTCTACGAACGGATATTGCTGACGGCCTCTGTGGTCGCGCTGATTATTCCGGCGCTCTCCAATGATCGTAGAATATTGATGACGTTGGGAGCGATCAATGTCGCGCTATTCACAGTGTTGAGTTTCAGGGCGCGAAGCTGGTTCAACTATCTGCTTCTTGCCGCCAGCGGCGCGGCGACATTTTCGGCTGTCCATGTGGGATCAATCGGTTCTCCGATCCCGGACGGAGAAATCCACATCGGCCAGACGCTGTTTATGGCGATCGGCGCGTTTCTGTTGCTCCGTTCGATATTCTCACGCGACCCCCGTTATGGATTCTTCGGCGGGTTGGTTGCGACAATAGCCGTAACGCTCTTCTACCATAGGTTCGAAAACATCTTCGATTTTGCGCAAATCGGACTGACGTTCGTTGTGTTGCACAGTATTCGATGGGACGACAGATTGGATCCGCATTCAAGACAGGCACGTGTGTTTATGGTCCTCGCCTGGTTGGGAAATTGCTTTGCCTGGCTTTGCACGGATGGCAGCACATCATTTTGGGGCGTGTTCATTTCAGGTCTCGCAGTGTTCGCGTCGGGCCTGACGACGCGTTGGATTTGCGGATTTTGGGCGCACCGGTTGATCCCGTTTGCGGCATTAGCGGCGATGGTCATGCCCCCGGGATTCAGGGCTGCAGAAATGCTAATGCGTGCGCCAGTTGGACTTATGATTCTCTTGGCCAGCTTTCTGCTGTTCGCAATTGGAATAATGACAGCATTAACACGCTCTCGGTGGCTGGCAAAGGCCGCTAACCGTCGAGCTGTACAAAATTTATGATTGCACAACCTCTTGAGCACGAGGCAAAACGGGTTTTTCTTGTAGAACCCGGTGCGCCCGCACATGCTAATGGTTCGGCGCCAAACACGATGCAATCCAGCCAGCCACATCCACGGGATACCTACAACAAAATCGCTGCAACCATCCAAAAGGTGATGCGCGGCCACAAAAATCCGATCCGCCACCTTTTGGCGGCTATGGCCAGCGGGGGGCATGTTTTGTTGGAAGATTATCCCGGCACAGGCAAAACAACTTTGGCCAAAGCTCTCGCTCGCGCGATTGATTCCGACTTCAAACGTGTTCAATTCACGCCCGATCTTTTGCCATCGGACATTTTAGGTGTTTCGGTTTTTAACCAACGCTCGCAGAACTTTTCGTTCCATGAGGGCCCCGTCTTCACGAATATCCTGCTCGCCGATGAAATCAATCGCGCCTCGCCGCGCACGCAATCGGCATTGCTCGAAGCGATGGGCGAAAGCCAGGTCAGCGTGGAAGGCATGCGCCGCAGTTTGCCGCAATTATTTTTCGTCATTGCGACCCAGAACCCAATCGAATTTCGCGGCACGTACCCCTTGCCGGAAGCGCAGATGGATCGGTTCGCGATGCAATTCAGTTTAGGTTACGTCAGCGTCGAGGACGAAGTCGCGGTGTTAAGCGCGCAGTTGCATAATCACCCGCTCGAAAACATTGAACCATGCGCGCATCTCGAAGAAGTGATGCAATTGCGCGAGGCAGTGCAACGTGTTCGCGTCAGTGAAGAGCTGAAGAATTACATCGTCAAACTGGTCACCAGCACGCGCACGGCCCCGGGCGTTCAACTCGGCGCCAGCGCTCGCGCTTCGATCGCCTTGATGAAACTCACCCAGGCGCTCGCGCTTTTTGACGGTGAAGAATTTGTCAGCCCCGAACACATCCATGAAATTGCTGTGCCGGTAATGGCACATCGTCTCGTGCTCGACCCACAGGCAAAGTTTTCCGGAGCAACCGCGCGCCAGGTTGTCGAGGACGTTTTGAAACGCGTGCCAGTTCCGGCGTAATCCAATGCTCGAGCGGTATCACTATTATAACTACCGCGCGTTTTCCTCCCTCAAGCCGCGCATCACTCGACGCATTACCATCGTCGGCTGGATTATTGCGGCCGCATTTCTCGCCACGGGCTCGATGGGCCTCGACACTTCGAATTCACTTTCCTACCAAACGTTCGCATTGCTTGCCTGCGTTCTGTTTGCGGCATTGCTGGGAACACGCGGCCGGCGGTTGAAAACGTCCGTGGAACGAACCTTACCGAAATTCGGTTCGGTCGGCCGGCGGTTGACGTATGAGGTCACCGTCCACAATAAATCGCAGCATACCGCGCGTGGGCTGACATTTTACGAACAGTTGCCTAATCCTCGCCCAACCTTTGATGAATTTGCGCTTTCGCGTGAACCGTACGAACACGAGCGCAATTGGTTTGATCGTTCGCACCGATATTATCGCTGGCGCTGGTTACTGACACGTAATGTCCGCGCAGGCGCGCGCGAGCGAGTATTGCCGGACATCCCCGCGAATCAATCACGGACCATTCATGCCGATTTAGTCCCACTCCGACGGGGCGTTTTGAGACTCGATGGCAGCGTGATTGCGAGAACTGATCCCTTCGGTCTGTTCCGTTCCCTACATCCTGTCGCTGCTCCGCAAAGCGTTCTAATTTTGCCGAAGCTTTACACCATGCCGCCATTCGAATTACCCGGGTCCACCCGCTACCAACAAGGCGGAGTTTCGCTGGCATCGTCGGTTGGTGAATCGGAGGAATTCGTTTCATTGCGCGAATATCGGCCCGGCGATCCACTGCGCAAAATGCATTGGAAAAGTTTCGCCAAAGCCGGCAAACCGATCGTTAAAGAATTCCAGGACGAATTCTTTGTGCGGCACGCGATGATTCTCGATACGTTCGGCGACGCCCTGCACACCGATATTTTTGAAGAAGCGGTATCCGTCGCGGCTTCGCTCGCCTTCAACATGCAGAACCACGACACGTTGCTCGACCTCATGTTCGTTGGACCTCAAGCCTATTGTTTCACAACTGGTCGCGGCCTGGCGCACATGCAGCAAATGCTGGAGATTCTGGCCTCCGTGCAACTTTGTCTCGACAAGAAATTCGAGGTACTGGAGCAGAGCGTTCTTGACCACTGTAGCCAGGTCAGCGGGGCGATTTGCATTTTCCTGCAATGGGACGAAACGCGTAAACGCCTCGTACGAATTTTGAATTCGCGCGGCATCCCGCTGCGTGTGTTTGTCATTACCGACGGAGAAATGAAATTGGACCCGGGCCCGCTCGCCCTTCAGCCGGGTAGCTTCCGCGTGTTGCCGGTCGGCAAAATCGGCGAGCGTCTGAATCAGCCGATGCCGAATGTTCAAATGGAGCGGGCGGCATGAAATTCCCACGCTTTTTACTCGCCGCGGCCCTGCTCTTTTGGGGATTCCAAACGCACACCCTGGTTGCGGCAATACCAATGGCACTTCTTCTGGAATTGCCGTTATTTTTGCGCGCGCGCTGGGAATTTTCTGATACAGACCTGAATCGCATTTGGGATTTATGCGCCGTGCTCGTCGTCGCCATGGGAATCATTGTCGCGTCGACAAACGACGCATCCAGCGCAAGTTTTCAATTCATTCAATATCTACCGTTTGTCTTCGTCCCCATCGTCGCGGCACAACGTTTCGGCACTCAGGAAACTTTGAAATGGAGCGTGTTCTCCTGGTTTTTGCGGCGGCAACCAAATACATCCACCGCGCGTCGTCGAGCGGATGTGAACTGGGTTTTCTTTGCGACCTGCTTGTTTGCAACGAGCGCCGCACACGATCAAAACCCTTTCTTCTATCCGGGAATGTGCCTGCTCGTTTCCTATGCGTTGTTTGCAATCCGGCCCCGGCGAATGAGAGTGACGCCATGGCTGATGTTATTTGTGATGATTACGGTTGTCGGATTTTTCGCGCAGCAAGGGCTCTTTACGTTGCAAAGCAAAGTTCAAAATATTTTCGATGAGCTCATCGCAGATTTCTTTAAGCGTGAACCCGACCAACGTGAAAGCCACACTTCCATTGGCAAATCTGGTCACGTCAAGCTTTCCGGAAAGATCGTCATGCGTGTCCATCCCGAGGGCTCGCCTCTGCCTCCGGCGCTCTTGCGCGAGTCCACCTACGATACTTACGCGAAGGGCGTTTGGCGAAGCGTGGATAGCCAGTTCGGCGACGTAACCATCGGGTCAGATGAAGCGGCCGCTTTGCTGCCAAAGAAGGACATTAGATATTCGGTGCGTATTGCGCGTTATGTTCCTTCGCGCTTTGCGCCCCTCGCCCTGCCACATGGGGCGTTTGGATTGCACGATGTCGGCACGCTGGTGGTCAAAACGAATCGGCTCGGCTACGCACGGTGCGAATCGGAATCCAGCTTCGTAAACTACCTGACAGACTACGGGCCGGGCCTGACCTTTGACGCCGCACCAACTGCGGTCGATACCAATGTCCCACCGAACGAAGAAGCTGTGTTCGAAAAAGTCGCAAAAGAACTTAAAGTCGAACACATGCCGTCGGTGGAAAAGATGCAGGCGGTCGTGGATTATTTTCGCCAAAACTTCAAATACACCACCGAACTGCGGGCTCAGAGCACTTCACACCATAGCGCCCTGGAATCGTTCATGACAAAGGTCCACGCTGGGCATTGCGAATATTTCGCCACATCAGCAACACTCCTGTTGCGCGAGCTCGGTGTCCCGGCCCGATATGTGACCGGTTATTCTGTCCACCCCTCCTCAACCAGCGGCGATACATTTCTCGTGCGCGCACGACACGCCCATGCCTGGGCCGTCGCTTACGATAGCGACAGAAAAATCTGGTTGGAAGTCGATGCCACGCCGCCAAGTTGGGATGAGACGGTAGACGCCGACGCTTCTTTCTGGGAACCAATTTCGGATTTGTTTTCGAATCTCTATTTCCAGTATTCGAAATGGCGTTGGAGCAAAGTTTCCTACACCAAATTTCTGCCGGGTTTCCTGGTGCCTTTGATCGGAATTCTTGTCTGGCGCATCGTGCGACAAAAAACCAGCACACGGGCCCTTTCCGCAGCGGCGTCATACGAACTTCATAATTGGCCGGGCCTTGATTCGGAATTTTTTGCCCTTGAAAGGAAATTGCATGAAGCTGGTCTTGGCCGACTCGAAAACGAACCCCTGCTTTATTGGCGCGAACGGTTGCGTCAGCAACTCCCGCCAACGATCACTCTGGACCGCACGCTAAATCTGCATCGCCGTCTCCGCTTCGATCCGAATGGTCTCAATACCGGAGAACGCGCCGAACTTCGCAACGAAGTCACTCGATTATTGGATGCGTTCGAAGCCATGCGACAGGCCAGGCAGGAAGCTGAGGAAAAAACAAAAAAAATCGCTAACGGTTCTCACCAGTAGCGATTGTGTTGCGAATCTCACCGACGTCGTCACCTGCGCGACAACGACCGCGGTTTGAAAATCTTAAGGGCGACGATTACTTCTTCAGCCAGGCGCGCAAACCGGCAAGACCGGCAAATGCACAACCGAGCAAGCCCATCGTGCTGGCAGTATCTGGGACGCGATCCGTCGACGCCATCGCGGTCGTGCTGAGGACGGCGAGAAGGGCAACGGCAACAACCAGGTATTTAGACATTTTCATAGTGTTAGTTCTTTTAAATTACTTTTTCAACCATGCGCGCATACCAGCGAGGCCGGCAAACGCACAACCGAGCAAGCCCATGGTGCTGCTGGTGTCGGGAACGCCATTCGTAGCAGGCGTAGCGAATGCGCTAGTGCTCAAGACAGCTAGCATTGCAACAGCGACAATCGAGTACTTCAGAAGTTTCATATATGGTTTGGTGACAAAGTTTCGCCATCGAATAACCATTATTTGTGCCACACAAACCAAACGCACAGCCGGTTGGCATGTAAGTGCCACAACATCAGCAGTTAGAAAAATTCTTCCGACCATCGAATTAAAGTGCAGACATGTAAAACGTGTGTCTGTTATGTAAGTTTAGTTTACACAACTCGCGGCAACTCTTCGAACGTACATCAACGCTGCGATCAACCCCACGAACCCGCCCGCGTAACTCGCGTTATGTATGTAAGCAACGCGAACGAACGACGGGACATCAATAACGTGAAGTTGGAAAGCAATCGGATCCCAGGAACTGTAATCTGCCCCGTGCGCCAATCCGAGCACGTAACCACAGCCGGTTCCTACAGCTGCAATCGCAAACATAATCGTAAACGCAATCGCGCAATGCCGGAATATCTGGTCACGTTTCATCTGTGGCACCGCTACTCGTCCGATAAACCAGCCGCCAAATAGCCCCACCCACCACGTCGCCAGAAAACCAATCTCGCCAATATAAATACGACGCGAAAAACCAAAATCGGCGTAGTGAAACTGAA
>Ga0265327_10004234_pt1 | contig 12873 bp, 9 predicted proteins | sample 41621metaG_FD_202089 | JGI IMG/M metagenome (GOLD analysis project Ga0265327, IMG submission 202089) | Rhizosphere microbial communities from Carex aquatilis grown in University of Washington, Seatle, WA, United States - 4-16-21 metaG | ecosystem: Host-associated > Plants > Roots > Rhizosphere >...
CCGTGGATATCCGTGTTTAATGGCTCAATCTTACCAAGGCCCATCCGGCGCCATATGGCCTCGGATCGAGGGCTATTCGGCTTTCACCCGATTGCCCTGTCGACTTGATCGGGTAGGCGTGCCTTTAGCGATTCTCATATGCTAGGATCGCCTGATGGCTGGTCTCTCCCCTTTCCAATTCTCGCGGTTCCGATTCACGTTCCGGCAGGCGGCTGTCGCCTATGCGCATGACATCGCCATGGCGACGCTGTCTTTCGGGGTGGCGCTGTATTTGCGGGTCGGGCATGCGATCGGCCAGTATCAGAGCATCCTCTTCATCGGCTCGGCGCTGATCGCCTTGGTCGCGGCTCCGGTATTCTGGAAATCGGGGCTCTATCGCGGGATTTGGCGCTATGCCTCGGTCAGTGATCTGGTGGCGCTGGTCCGCGCCTCGACCATCGTCGTCCTGATCTTCGTCCCCGTCCTCTTCGTGCTGACCCGCGCCGAGGAACTGCCGCGTTCGGTGCCGGTGATCAACTGGTTCCTCATGGTGGCGATGCTCGGCGGGCCGCGCTTTTTCTACCGGATCGTCAAGGACAATCTGCACGGGCAGGAGCGGGCCGATCAGGCTTCCCAGGCGATCCCGGTGCTGCTGATCGGGGCCGGAGACGGCGCCGAATTGTTCATCCGCGCCATCGGCCGGACGCGCGGCGGGCTTTACCGCGCCGTCGGCATGGTGACATCGGGCTCGGGCCGGGTCGGACGGGAAATCCACGGCGTCCCGGTTCTGGGCATGATCGACGAGCTTCCCGCCATCATCGGGAATTTAAAGCGCGGCGGCGAGCGCCCGCAGCGGCTGATCGTCACCATGGACAATGTGGACGGAGCCCTGTTCCGCAGGCTCCTCGACACCGCCGAGGCCACCGGCATGACCCTGGCGCGGCTGCCGAAGCTCACCGAGTTCAAGGAAGGCAGGGACGAGGCGGTCGAACTCCACCCGATCGCCATCGAGGATTTGCTCGGCCGGCCCCAGACCATCCTCGACCGCGACGCCATGCGCCGCCTGATCGAGAACCGCCGGGTGCTGGTGACGGGTGCCGGCGGCACCATCGGCAGCGAGCTGGTACGCCAGATCTGCAACCTCGGCCCCGCCGAAATCACGCTGATCGACGTCAGCGAGTTCAATCTCTACACGATCGACATGGAGACCGGCGAGAACCATCCGGATCTCCGCCGCCGCGCGCTCATCGCCGATGTCCGCGACCGCGCCCGGCTCGACCGCATCTTCGGCGAGGCCCGCCCGGAACTCGTCTTTCATGCGGCGGCGCTGAAGCATGTCCCGATCGTCGAGGCGAACCCATTCGAGGGCGTGCTCACCAACGCGATCGGAACCCGGAACCTCGCCGATGCCGCCCGCGCCGCCGGCGTGCTGGCCATGGTCCTGATCAGCACCGACAAGGCGGTCAACCCGACCAACGTCATGGGTGCCAGCAAGCGCATCGCCGAGAGCTATTGCCAGGCGCAGGATCTTCTCGGCAGGCAGGATGGGGAGCGTCGGGATGGGGAGCGTTCCACCCGCTTCATCACCGTGCGCTTCGGCAATGTGCTGGGATCGACCGGCTCGGTGGTGCCGCTCTTTCAGCGCCAGCTTCTGGCCGGCGGGCCGCTCACCGTGACCCATCCCGAGATGCTGCGCTATTTCATGTCGGTGCGGGAGGCGGTCGAGCTGGTGCTGCAAGCTTCCGTACTCGGCAGCGAGCAGAGCGAGGCCGGGCGGATCTTCGTGCTCGATATGGGCGAGCCCATGCGCATCCTCGACCTCGCCCGCCAGATGATCCGCCTCGCCGGCAAGCGGCCCGAGATCGATATCGCCATCAAATTCACGGGCCTGCGCCCCGGCGAAAAGCTGTTCGAGGAAATCTTCCACGGGGCGGAGACATTGCTGCCCACCGCCTGCCAGGGTATTCTCCTCGCCACCCCCCGCGCCACCGACGCCGCCGAACTTGCCACCGCTCTCACCGATCTTGCCGGCATCTGCGCCCGCAACGACCGCGACGGCCTCGCCCGCCTCCTCCGCCAGCTCGTGCCGGAATACGCCCCGCCCGAACCGAAAGAGGTGGATTCCGCGAGCGCCAAGGTGGTCAAGCTCGTCAAGAAGCGCGTTTGATACCAAGTGACCTGTCATCCCGAGCTAAGCGAGGGATCTCTTGCCGCTCCGATGGCGCCGATCCTGGTGCTGTTCATCGCGCACAGATCCCTCCTTCCGATGGTCGTCGGGATGACAAGGAGGCGTCCGTATCTTCAATGGTTGGGTTGACCACGCTCCAGCAAACCCACCACATCCTGAAGATTCGGGACGATCCAGAAATCATCCCTTAGCGTCACTGCCGCGACATCGGGATCGTAGAGGACCAGCGAGGCTACTCCGGCGGTGCGTCCGGCCTCCAGATCCCGGGGCTTGTCCCCGATCGTCCAGGACCGGGAGAGGTCGAGACCGAGATCGGATGCGGCCTGGAGGAACATGCCGGGACCGGGCTTGCGCCAGGGATTTTCGCGGCGATAGGGGCCAATGCCCTCGGCCGGATGGTCGGGGCAGTGATAGATGCCGGCGATCTCCACCCCCGCCCGCATGAACGCTTCCCGCATCCAGGCCATCAGACGCTGAAACTCCGCCTCGCCGAAATAGCCGCGCCCGATCCCGGTCTGGTTGGTGGCGATGACGATGGCAAAGCCGCGATCGGCGAAGACCCGCGTCACTTCGAAGATGCCATCAATGAACCGGCATTCCTCGATGCGGTAAAGATAGCCCGTATCGATATTGATCACGCCGTCGCGGTCCAGGATCAGGGCGGGGCGTTTCAGCTTTTCCTTCATGTCCATCCCTCCCCTGTCCCCGACACATCGGGACGGCGGCTTGCGCGTGGAACGGGAATTATTAAAAATGCGTTCATCCCCCAGGCGATCCTGTCAGGAGGATATCGGTCATGACGATAATTTGCGCGTGGAACGGGAATTTCGAAAAAAGCGTTTCTCCCATCGGCGATCACGCCAGGAGGATATCGGTCATGACCGTTTTCTCGCATCGAGTTACCGAACATCGAATCATCGCTGGCTTGGCCGTCATGATGGGGGCTCTGGCACTTCTTACGCGGATCGTCTGGGCGGATGAAAAGATTTGGGGATTTCCGGCCGGCGCCCTCCTCGCCCTCCTCGCGCTGACGCTCCTTGCGGGGCTGGTCGGGCATGGCGGGGAAGAGGAAGTGCCAGCCGCCAAAGATACCCGGTCGCCACGTCAGAACACCCACTCATATTCGAATTTGAACCGCACCGCTCCGTTTTCCGTCGAATTGGTCAGGCCGAAGAGATAGCCGAGTTCGTATTTGATCTTGCCGGCGGTATAGAAATTCCACTGACCGACGACCACCGGCCCTGCCCGGTGCTGCTCCACCGAAGCATTGCCGGCGGAAGCATCGATGTCGGGGGCGGTGCCGTAGAACTCGACACCAGGCTCGAAGGCCGGGTCAAGCCGCAGCCGCGATTGCCAAGCGTAGGAGAACTGGGTCGCATCGCTCCGGTTGTGGCCAAGCTCCTTGCCGAAGAACAGATTGACGGTGTGGAGCGTGTTGCCCCATTCCTTTTCCGCCATCGGGCCGAAAAGCACGGTGTTGGGGGCATTTCGTTGCGGTGAATAAGCGAATTCGGCATAGAAACCCGGATCGGCCCAATACTCGCCCTGTTCCGCAAGCTGGAAGTAATTCTCCGTAACCATGGCGCTATAGCGGAGGTTGCTGCCGGACGGGGCTTCCCAATCGCCTTCGATCTCGGTCTTCCACCACGGGGTGACGCCGTAACCAATGGCATTCGTGTAGCTCTGATTGTTGTTGAGCCCGGATTTGCGCTTATCGAAGCTGACGAAGCTGTTGTGCTCGACTTCGAGCTCGCCATATTCGACGATCGGCGAGCGCACGAAAATATCGGCCCGCGCCTCCGACACCATGAGCAGAGACAGGAGCCCCACGCCGGCGGCGAGCACCGATGGCTGGATCCGTTTGCGCCCCGGACCGGTCAGCCGCATCAGCCCCAGAATGACGACGAAAGTAACGGCATAGGCCAGGACTTGGATGCCCATCGGGCGCGAGACATAGCCGATCAGGGTGTGCAGCACCCGCCCCGGAATGCTGTCCTCGGTCAGGAAGGAAGAGCTGTCCCATACGGCGTCGCCCAGATTGGGCAGGAGATCCGCCTGAACCAGGAAGCCCACCGATTGGGAGGCGAGGCCGGCGGCCAGAAGCAGGATCATGCCGTTGGTGACGGCGAAAAGATGCCGCATCGGAATACGGAGCAGGCCGAAATAGAGGCCGGTGCCAATACCGGCGCCAAGCGCAAGCCCTAAAGCGGCCCCGCTCAGCATCGGCAGGCCGGCGCCGCCCGCCCCAGCGGCGATGCCGTAGAGAAAGAGAACCGTCTCCGAGCCCTCGCGCAGAACCGCGACGCCGATGACGATGGCCAGCGCGTAAGGCGGCTCCCCGCCCTCCTGCACCGAGCGGCCGAGCGTCGCTGCTTCCTTCGCATGCTCACGGGAATGCGAAGCCATCCAGATGTTGTGGAAACCGAGCATCACCACGGCAAGCCCCAGGATCGCGGCGTTGAACACCTCCTGGCCGACGCCTTCGAGCGAGGAGGCGATCGTACCGGCAAAGCCGGCGACGATGCTGGCCCCCGCGAGCCCTGTCAGCACGCCGAGCAGAACCCAGCGGCCCCGCGCCGGCACGCCCCGGCAGGAAGCCATGACGATGCCGATGATGAGCGAGGCTTCCAGAACCTCGCGGAAGGTGATGATGGCTGTGGCGAGCATTACTTCGCCTCCTCTTTGGCGATGATGTGGCCGCGCGCCGTCTGCGGATTGAAATCGCCGAAAAATTCATAGGTTCCGGGCTGCAGCGGGCCGATGAAGACGATGCCTTCACCATTGGCCGGAATGACCTTCTCGCGATGCAGCTCGATGCTCTCGAACTCCTCGGGCGTCGGATCGAGGTTCCGGACCAGGAGCCGCACCTTCTTGCCGGCCGGAATGGTGAGTTCGACCGGATCGAAGTGATGATCCTTGATGCCGATCGAAAAATCGCTCTCCTCCGCCTTGACCGGCGGAGCCTCCGACATGAGCGCGAAACCAAAGACAGCGGCGGCAAGAATGCGTGTGGAGGTCATAACCGATCCAATCCCATGTAAGGCGGTTTGAGAATGATAATGCGAACCATTCGCAACTTCAAGCCTCGGTTTCCGGATGGTGGCAAGATTGCACCAAAATTTCATAGGCCGTTTCATCAGGACGTTTCATAGGGCCTAAAAGCAGGAACCATGCCAATGGCTAAATCGACGCAGGCTTCAAGCCCCCGTTCCTTCTCGGAACGCTTGGCTCAGAACGCGTGGCCACGGGCCGCGCGCAGTTGCTCCAGGGTCAGCGTGCCGGTGTGGTCCTTGTCGGTCTCCACGAATTTGGCGCGGCTGGCGGCAAGATATGTCGCCTTGTCGACATGGCCGGTTCCGGCGCCGGTTCCCGTCTTGTCGAGTGCCTTGAAATCTTCCTCCGCCCGCTGCAGCGCCTTTTCGAGTCCGGGCCTGCGCCTCTCCCCGGCGCGGTCATGGGCGCGGTGGAGCGGGGCCAGATATTCGTCGAGGGTCAGCGTCCCATCTTGATCGGTGTCGAGCCGGTCGAAATAGGCGGCCATATATTGCTCCGCCTCCGCCGCCGAGATGGTGCCGTCATGATCGGCATCGACCCGGTCGAAAAAGCCCTTCAGCCGCGCCTCATGGTTATAGGGCTTATCTTGAGCCGAGGCCGGAACCGCCATGGAAAGGCCGAGCAATGCCGCCGCCATGCCAAGATGAAAACCATATGCCATTGTTCTGCCCCCCAAAAAAATCAACGGTGAAGACACTACAGGATGTTCCGGCGGAAGTCGCCGCTGCTCGCTGTGGGTTCGGCTATTCTCATTTCGGCCCGCCTTTTGGCGCCGGGCTGGATATCGGTGGTGCGTCCTTCGAGACGGCCCTCAAGGAGGCCTCCTCAGGATGAGGGTTTTTCTCAATGCCATCAATGATCCCCCTCATCCTGAGGAGCGGCCCTCTTGGCCGCGTCTCGAAGGACGCTAGGTGTCGTTGCAGCGAGGACGGGCGCCAAGCCCCTTGGCCAAAATGAGGCTACCGCGCTTCCCTTGCCGCAGCGGCGGCGGACAGATAGGCGGAGAGACTGGCCCGGTTCATGGGGCGGGCGAAATAGTAACCCTGCACCTCGTCGCAGCCGAGTTCGGTCAAGAGGGCCAGGGCATCGGCATTTTCGACGCCCTCCGCGATCGTCGTGAGGCCGAGGCTTCGGGCCATTTGGATGATGGCGTTGACGATCGCCTTATCATCGGGATCGGAGGCGATGTCGCGAACGAATGACTGATCGATCTTCAGCTTGTCGACATTGAACCGCTTCAGATAGGACAGGCTCGAATAACCGGTGCCGAAATCGTCGATCGAGAGCTTCACGCCGAAGGATTTCAACTGCCGGACGATGGCAAGAACGCCCTCCGCGTCCTGGATCAGGATCGATTCCGTCAATTCCAGCTCCAGGAGTTCCGGCGGCAGGCCGCTCTCCTGGAGGGCTCGGGAAACCGTCTCGACCAGGGTGCCCCGCGTGAACTGTGCTCCCGACAGGTTCACGGCGACGACACAGCTTGAAATGCCGTCCAAGAGCCAAAGCTTTGCCTGCCGGCAGGCTTCGAGGAGAACCCATTCGCCGATCGGGACGATCAGCCCGCTGTCTTCCGCAATGGCAATGAAGTCGCCCGGAAACACCAGCCCGCGCTCGGGATGGTTCCAGCGGACCAGGGCCTCCACGCCGATGACATCGCCGCTCTCCAGATCGATTTGCGGCTGGTAGTACAGTTCGAACTCGCCACGGCTCAGGGCCTGGCGCATTTCCTCGCGGAGATGGAGGCTCCGGCTGACATCGGCGTTCATCCGGCGGTCGAAGAAGCGATAGGTGTTGCGGCCCGCTTCCTTGGCCTCGTACATGGCCGTGTCGGCGCTTCTGAGCAGCTCGTCCGTGTTGCGGCCATCTTCGGGATAGACCGCGATCCCGATGGAAAACGAGGTCGTCAGGCTCTGCCCCTCAAGCGCGAAAGGCTTGACCAGAAGCGCCAGGATCTTTTCGCAGATTATGGAAACGGCCTCGTTGTCGCGCGTGTCCTGAAGGACGATCAGGAATTCGTCGCCGGCCAGCCGGCAAAGCGTATCCGTCTCGCGGAGGCAGCCTTGAAGCCGCCCTGCCACCGCCTGAAGCAGGGCGTCGCCGACCGCATGGCCGAGCGTATCGTTGACCAGCTTGAACTTGTCGAGATCGAGGAAGAGCGCCGCCATTTTCGTCTTCATGCGCTCGGCATAGGCGATCGCTTGGCCCACGCGGTCCCGGCCGAGCACCCGGTTCGGCAATCTGGTCAGCGGGTCGTGAAAGGCCAGGAATTCGATCCGATCCTGCGCCCTCTTATGTTCGGTGATGTCCGAGAACGAGGCGACATAGTTGGTGATGGCGCCCTCGGCGTCGCGGATGGCGGCGATGGTCAGCCATTCCGGATAGAATTCACCGCTCTTGCGCCGGTTCCAGATCTCGCCTTGCCACTGGTTCCGCTCGTTCAGGCTGGCCCAGAGGGAGTCATAGAACGCGGCATCGTGGCGTCCCGACCGCAGCAGGCGCGTGCTCTCCCCGATCACCTCTTCGCGGCTGTATCCGGTTATTAGGGAGAAGGCAGGATTGACGGAGAGAATCCTTGCATCGGCATCGGTGATCATGATGGCCTCGCCGCTATTGGCGAACACCTTGCCCGCCAATAGCAGCCGCATTTCGTTCTGCTTACGCTCAATCAGGTCGTTTTCGAGTTCTTTCGTATAGAGCTGAAGCTTCCCGGTGATGAGATTGATGGACTCGGCAACCTCGGTCAGCTCATCCGCTCCGGCCTCGTCCAGGCGGAAATCGAGATCCCCCTCGGCCACGATCCTGGCGCCAAGATGTAACGCCTCCAGGCGCCGGCTGATCAGCTTGACGATAAAAATCAACGTAAACGCCGTCATGAGCGAAAGCACCGCCACAAATCCCGCCGCAACGCCGATCAGATAATGGAAGGCATCCGTAACCCGGCGCTCGGAGTTTTCCTGCAGCACATTCAACCGGTCTTGAATGACCGCGACCTTCACCAGCAACTGGCTCATAAGCCTTTTTTCAAATTCCTGTCGCGTTTTCGTCTGTTCTCCGGACTCCTGAGTAAATACGGTGGGGATGGCGACGAGTCGTTCAAATACATTAGCAATTTCGCTGGAATTTTGTTCGATTTGGCGAAGAATTTCAGAATCGGTCTCGCCTTCAATCCGTGATTTTATATTGTTTAAAACAAGGATTAACTTGGTATTTTTTTCAATCCACTTTATTTTCGCGCGTTCCTCGCGAAAGAGGAAATATTGATCCCGGAGGGAAGCCCGCTCCAGGACCAAATCCCGGAGGGTGTCGATACTCTCATCAAAGGCCATCGCCGCCTCGAAGTTCCTCAGCGACAGAACGAGGATCGGCAAAAGCAGGATCAGGCTTCCAAATGAAACGATAGCAATGGCGCGTAGCCTCTGAAGGATGCTCACCGCCGGCTACCGCCCTATTCTGACCGAATTGGGTCTGACGGCTTTGAGTCCGTCAAAATACATATGGGAGAGGTAATCCGGCATGCCGGTGCTGCCGGTCAGTTTGTTGGCTATCGCCCAGCGGGTTTCATCTTCCAGCGTGATCAGCGTGATTTCGTCCAGGCCGACATGGAACTGGAAGTTGCTCCAGACGTCGCGGACAAGGTTCCGGTCGGTATTCGTTGCCGCCGCCATGATGCCTTGGGCCTCATCCGGATGGGTGCGGCAGAATTCCTCGGCAAGGATCAGGGCGCGGAGGAACTTCTCGACGACTTCCGGATGCGCCTTGGCAAAGGCTTCCGTCACGACGATGTTGTAGGTCTCCGTATAGATCTCCCGGTCGAGAAAGAGAACGCCCTGCGGCCCCAGCGCCGCCTTGATTTCCGAAAGCGTATAATTCCAGGTCGAAACGGCATCGACTTCGTTCGACAGTATCGCATCCTTCATTTCTTCCGGTTTCAGGGGAACCTCGCGGATGTCCTTTCGCGACATTCCCTGTCCGTTGAGAAGCGATGCCAGAAAGAAATCGGAGGTCGTGCCCGAAGTGAACCCGACCCGCTTTCCCCTTAGATCCGACAACCTCGTTATTCCGGCATCCGTTCTTGCGACCACGCCGTTATTCGAATTGCTCTCCACGATGTTCGCGGCTACGAGGATTTTCTCCCCCTTCAGGATGCTGAACATGATCGGCGTTTCGGCGGCGGTGGCAATCTCCGACTGGCCGTCAAGCAGCGCCTGCAGCGCCGCTTTGCCATAGGTGAAGCGTTTGGGGTGGAAGTCCAGGCCTTCTTCCGCGAAGAAGCCCTTGGCCAGAGCGACATGAACCAGGGCGCTTTGCGGTTGGCCGGTGAAGGCAACGGTGACCGGCGTAGCCGGCTCAGCCGGTTTCGACGGCGATTTGTCGCAGCCGGACAGACCCGCCAGAATCAAACCCGCCGGAATCAGGATCCTAAAACCGATCGTTCTCGCCCACATATTCCGATCTCTTCCCTGAATGGACGCGGGGTGTCCATAACTTCAGGTAACATAGGCGGAATATCTTCCGTGGGAAAGGCAAGGATTGCCGCGGCCGATCGTATTTAGAAATAATACCATCGATTGAAAATACTGGGCGTCATCGCGAGCCAATAGGCGAAGCGATCCGGGAGTGGCAGCGTGGTTGCTTCCGGATTGCTTCGCTGCACGCGCAACGGACGGTGTGGATACGGAATATGGAGCCCTGCGTCGCCGCGAGGCTGGCTATTGCCCGCGCGGAAGCTCTTTTCGGACACCGATGTTGTTGAGAATGACGATTACGTCCTTGCCGCTTTCCTTCGCGGCGGCGCGCCAGCCGTTTTCGACTTGGGCAACATCATGCACATTGGTATAGCCGCATTGGGAAATGATTTCCGCTGCCCGCGCCGCGTTTACGCCGCTCACATCCGCAAATGCCGGCAAGGCGACAGCCGATAGCGCCAGAGTGGCAAGGACGGCGGATTTGAAGCTGTTCATGGTTCTCTCCTCTTTTTCGGCGGAATGGCGAAATTGCCTATGTTTTGTTGTGGGCATGCTTTGACGCTGCTCAAACGCGCATTGCCGCCGCCGGTTCCGGCGCGCGGCTTGACCTGGGTCAAGGCATGCGCACGCGTTGAAAGAGCAAGCTCACACTTTGCCGGCGCCCGCTTCCGTGGCGCCGCTCTCCCCGGATCGGAGCCAACTATGCCGGGCGGTAATCCAACGGGACTTACCCAGATTGAGGCCGCGTCCAGGCTTAAGTCCGAGGGCTGGAACGAGCTGCCCCGCCCGGATCGGCGGGGCTTTTTCCGGATCGTCTTCGGGATCCTGCGCGAGCCGATGTTCGGGCTGCTGCTGGCGGCGGGGGCGATCTATCTCGTGCTCGGCAGTCTGGAGGAAGCGCTTCTGCTGCTGGCATTCGCCACGATCTCCGTCACCATCGCCATCGTTCAGGAAAGCCGGAGCGAGGCGGTGCTGGAGGCGCTGCGCGATCTTACCAGCCCCCGCGCTTTGGTCATCCGCGACGGCGAGCGCCGCCGCATTCCGGGCCGCGAGGTGGTGCGCGGCGATCTCCTGGTCCTGGCCGAGGGCGACCGCATTCCGGCGGATGCGGTTTTGCTGTCGAGCCACGGCCTGCGGATCGATGAATCGCTGCTGACCGGCGAGTCGGTTCCGGTGCGGAAATGTGCCCAGGACAACATCGAAAACGGCAAAGAGATAACCGCGCGGCCGGGCGGAGATGATTTGCCCTTCGTCTTTTCCGGAACGATGATCGTCGGCGGCCACGGCCGGGGCGAGGTGCGCGCGACCGGGGCCCGGAGCGAGATCGGAAAGATCGGGCTGGCACTGGGGGCGATCGAGACGGCGCCGACCCGGCTCAGCCTGCAAACACGGCGGCTGGTGCGGACGATCGCCGTCGCCGGGGTTGGGGTGAGCTTGGCCGCCATTATCCTGTACGGCCTGCTACGCGGCTCCTGGCTCGACGGGCTGCTCGGCGGCATCGCGCTCAGCATGGCCATGCTGCCCGAGGAATTTCCCCTGGTGCTGACGGTCTTCATGGTGATGGGCGCATGGCGGATCTCGCGGGCGCGGGTGCTGACGAGGCGCGCCGCCACGATCGAGACGCTGGGCGCCGCCACGGTGCTTTGCACCGACAAGACCGGAACCTTGACCCTGAACCGGATGTCGATTTCCGAACTGCGGAGCCAAGGCCGGATTTACCGGGGCGAAGCAGAACCGCCCGCATGGTGCCGTTCCCTCATCGAACAGGGAATCCTCGCCAGCGCCGTCAACCCCTTCGATCCGATGGAGAAAGCCTTCCACGACTTCGGGCGGGCGCATGGCATCGATCCGGGAGAACTCCATAGCGGGCGGAAGCTCCTCCGCGAATATGGGCTGCGCCCGGACCTCCTGGCGGTGACGCATGTCTGGTCCGGCGGCAATGACGAAGAGTCCCTCGTGGCGGCGAAGGGGGCGCCGGAGGCGATTGCCGGATTATGCCGCCTTGACGCCGCCGCCTCCGCCAGCCTGCGTCAGGCGGCGGAGGAAATGGCGGATTCCGGGATGCGGGTGCTCGGGCTCGCCACCGCCGGCACCACGGGCACTTTGCCGGAATTGCCGCAAGGCTTCCGCTTCACGTTTCAAGGCTTGGCCGGCCTGGCCGATCCGCTTCGCCCCGAGGTACCGGAGGCGGTCGCCGAATGCCGGTCCGCCGGGTTGCGCGTGGTGATGATTACCGGCGACTATCCGGCGACCGCGAGGGCGATCGCCGCTCAGGCCGGGCTCGACGCGGCGGAGGTGATTTCCGGCGAGGAACTGGAGCGTCTGAACGACGCGGAACTGGCGGCGCGCATCGCCCGCACCAACGTCTTCGCCCGCATCATGCCGGAGCAGAAGCTCCGGATCGTCGAGGCGCTGAAGGCCGCCGGCGAGATCGTCGCCATGACCGGGGACGGCGTCAACGACGCCCCCTCGCTGAAGGCGGCGCATATCGGCATCGCCATGGGCGGGCGCGGCACCGACGTGGCGCGGGAGGCCGCCGATATCGTCCTGCTCGACGATGATTTCGGCTCGATCGTGCGCACGGTCAGGCTCGGCCGCCGCATCTACGACAATCTCAGGAAGGCCATGGGCTACATCCTCGCCATTCATGTGCCGATCGCGGGCTTGGTGCTGCTGCCGCTGCTTTTCGGCCTGCCGCTCGTATTCGGGCCGGTGCATATCGCCTTTCTTGAAATGGTGATCGATCCGGTTTGCTCGATCGTGTTCGAGGCGGAAGCGGAAGAGCGCGACGTCATGCGCCGCCCGCCGCGCGGACCGGACAGTCCGCTTTTCTCCCCCTCCCTGGTGGTCTGGAGCCTCATTCAGGGTGCGCTCGCCATGGTTCTCGTCGTCGGGATCTTTGCCGGCGCCCTGTGGCGGGGCGTGCCGGAAACCGATGCCAGGGCGCTCGCCTTCGTGACGCTGGTCATCACCAATCTCGGCCTCGTTCTCGTGAACCGCAGCTTCGATTCATCCTTCGCCACGGCCTTGGGACGGCCGAATTCCGCGCTGTGGTGGGTGACGGGGGTAACCGCCACCATCCTGGCGATCATCCTCGTCTGGCTCCCCGCCCGGGATTTGTTCCGGTTCGGGCCGCTGCATCCGGACGATCTGCTGGTGACGCTCGCCGCCGGGACCGCCGTTCTG
>Ga0265327_10004235_pt1 | contig 12871 bp, 11 predicted proteins | sample 41621metaG_FD_202089 | JGI IMG/M metagenome (GOLD analysis project Ga0265327, IMG submission 202089) | Rhizosphere microbial communities from Carex aquatilis grown in University of Washington, Seatle, WA, United States - 4-16-21 metaG | ecosystem: Host-associated > Plants > Roots > Rhizosphere...
GGGATCTGGCCCTTGCCGATATACCGGAATTGCGACGGGTCCTTCAGCTTGAGCTTGTCCCGCGCCGGCACCGGCAGCGCCGCGGCGTCGGCCGCGACCTCGCCGTAGCCGAGCTTGCGCCCGGAGCTTTTGTGGACGATCTCGTGATTCTGCGCCTCGATCTCGGACTCCGGGACGTTCCAGCGCTTCGCCGCCGCCGCCTCCAGCATCATGCGGGCCGCCGCGCCGCACTCGCGCATGGGCTGCATGAAATGGCGCGTGCTGCGCGAGCCGTCGGTGTCCTGGTTGCCGTACTTCGCCTCGTCGCCGGGCGCCTGCGCGACCTTCACGCGCGACCAGTCGGCCTCCAGCTCCTCGGCGACGATCATCGGCATGCCGGTCCGCACCCCCTGGCCCATTTCCTGGCGGTGGCAGACGATCGTCACCGTGCCGTCGGGAGCGATCGAGACGAAGACGTGCGGGTCGTTGACCGTGCCGTGCGGCATAGCCGCCGCGCCGTACGCCTTCGGCCCTGCCCCCGATGCCGATTCGTCCGCGAACGCCCTATGGACCGGCGCGATGCGCGCGGCCAGCACGAGACCGCCGGCCGAGGCGAGACCGCCGAGAAAGCCGCGGCGGCTGACGTTTTCAAGAAGAACTGCGCTCATGTCACGCCCCCTGTCCCGCGGCCTGCTTGATCGCCGCCCGGATGCGCGGATAGGTGCCGCAGCGGCAGATATTTCCGGACATCGTGCTGTCGATGTCCTGATCGGTCGGGTTGGGCGCGTCCTTCAGCAGGGCCGCCGCCTGCATGATCTGGCCGCTCTGGCAGTAGCCGCATTGCGGGACGCCCAGCGCCCGCCATGCTTTCTGCACCGGATGGTTGCCCTTCGGGTCGAGCCCTTCGATCGTGACCACCTCGGCATCCGCCGCGTCCGACATCACGGTGATGCAGGCACGCGCCGCCGCGCCGTTGACGTGGACGGTGCAGGCCCCGCATTGGGCGATGCCGCAGCCGAACTTCGTGCCCGTGAGGCCGAGCTCGTCGCGCAGATACCAGAGCAACGGCATCGACGGGTCGCCGTCGAAGGTCCGGTCCTGACCATTCACACGCAATTTGACCATCTGATGTCTCCCACCGGAATGTCCGGTTTTTTGAGAGTTTGAAAGCCGCGCTTCGGCAAGCGAACCCGCCGACGGGGAAACCGAAAGGAAGATAGGATGCGGGATACCGACGGCGCCGCAGCCGGATCGGCGACGGGCCGGCACCGCCCGCAAGCATGCATCGGCCGATAGGGAGTTCGGCAAAAAGCTGAACGCACGTTGCCGCGGCGGGTTCCTGCCGCTGCGGCGGCGATCGATCCCCGTTTGATTGAGGTTATGATCTGATCGGCGATCCTGCCGCCGATCCGCCGAAATCTTTGCCGGGGCGCTGTCGCCGAGGCGTTGCGCGGCCGGCGGCAGGACGGATCGTGCCCGCAAAGGCGGCATCGGCCCGAACCGACCGCCCGGTGCATTCGACATATGCATACCTGACCGTCGCGCTGTTCGCCGCCCGGCGGCACCCGCGAGCGTTCCGTCGCGGCCGGGATTTGGTTATGGGGGGACCAGGAGGATCGATGACCGTCGAGACGACGCCGCCCCATGACAATAGGTCCGTCGCCGAGGTCGCCGCGGAGGCACCGGCAACGGGATCGGCTGCGCAGAGCGACTTGGCGCGGCTGCTGCCGCTCGTCCTCATCACCTTTCTCGGCTACCTGACCGTCGGCATGCCGCTGCCGGTGCTGCCGATCTACGTGCACGAGACCCTCGGCTTCGGCACGGTGACTGTCGGCTGGATCGTCGGGATCCAATCGATCGCGACGGTGCTCACCCGGCAATACGCGGGGGCCACCTGCGACGCGCGCGGATCGAAGGTCTCCGTCCTTCTCGGCCTGCCGGCGGCAGCGCTCGCCGGGCTCGCCTATCTCGTCTCCGCCCTGGCGCCGCTCGCTCCCGGACCGAGCCTGATCGTGCTGCTCGCGGGACGCCTGCTGCTGGGCGTCGCGGAAAGCCTGTTCCTGACGGGGACGATGACCTGGGGCATCGCGCGGATCGGCGCACGCAACGCCGGGAAAGTGATGTCGTGGCAGGGCATCGCCATCTATGCCGCGCTCAGCGCCGGCGCGCCGATGGGCCTCGCGATCCAGCAGCGCTGGGGCTTTACGGGCGTCGCGATCGTCACGATGGCGTTGCCGCTTGCGGCCATGGTCATTGCGCTGCCGCTGCCGCCCGTGCCGCCCACCTACGGCAAGCGCATGCCGTTCTACCGCGTGATCGGCCGGATATGGCGGCCGGGCGGCGCACTCGCGCTCGGCACCGTTTCCTTCGGCGCCATGGCCGCCTTCATCGCGCTCGATTACGCCGCGCAGGGCTGGTCCGGCGCCGGGCTCGCGATCGCGGCCTTCGGCATCGCCTACATCCTCGTGCGACTCTTCCTCGCCGGCCTGCCGGACAGGATCGGCAGCATCGGCGTGGCGGCGGTCTCGCTGGCGATCGTGGCGGTCGGCCAGGTGCTGCTCTGGCTGGCCGGCACGCCGCTCGCGGCGCTGGTGGGAGCGACCGTCACCGGACTCGGCTACTCGCTCATCTTCCCGTCAATGGGCGTCGAGGCGATGCGGCGCGTTCCGCCGGAAAACCGCGGGCTCGCGGTGGGTGCCTTCGTCGCCTTCTTCGACGTAGCGCTCGCCCTAGCCGGCCCGATCACCGGCGTCGTGGCTGGAAGCCTCGGCTACCCCTCCGCCTTCCTCACCGGCGCGGTGGCCGCGGGTCTGGCGGTGCTTCTGGTGCTGTCGATGCGCGGGACGGCGGCGCGGGCATCCTGAACCGCGCTGCTCCAGCATCCGCCCTTTTTGAATCGGGGATCGGGGAGATATCGAAAAGAGAACGCTTCAACGCGAAGGCCGCAAAGTGCACGCGACGATCGCAAAGGGAATGACTGCGCGCCTGTGGCGCGCAAAAAAACGTGCCTTCGCGTTCTTTGCGGACGCTTTGCGTCAAAGTGTGGGTTTTCTTTTTCTCTTATCCCCCGATCCCCATCATCCCCGATCCCCGATTCAAGGTTCCTAACGCCAGAGGGACCGCCGCGCACCGCCAGGAGATTGGGATCGGCGTCATACTTACCGCGGCGCTATCAGGCCAAGCTCCGCCCACTTCGGGAGCCGTCCCGCTAAAGCCGCTTTCTGCTCGGCGAAAGCGGCCCGGTGCGCGCCGCGCTCGGTGATCGCCCCTCCGCCCTTCCGTTGCAGCCATGCCTTGCGGGACGCCGCATACTCCCACGCCGAATCCGCCGCGTCAGCCGCTCCCGCCTCGGCGACGGCGAGCAGGACGAGCGCGTCGCCGGGGGCGACCGGGATCGCCGTGCCGGCCGTCGGTGAGACGGTGAGGACGAACAGATCGCTGCCGGCCGGCTCGGCGAGCAGCCGGCGGTTCAGCGGCAGCGGGATGGTCCACTCGGCGATCGGCCACTCCGCGTCCGCCGCCACCGGAGCGACGGAGCGCGCGAAGGGCGCCACCTGGAAGCCGAGGCTCATGACCTGCAACGCTTCGGCAAGGTCGAGCACGGAGAAGCGGCCGGCGAGCGCGGAGTCCGCAGCGGCGATCTCCGGCAGCCGGCGCGTGCCGCGCGCCAGCGCCTGCCGCAGCCCTTCGAAGGGTTGTCCCTCGACCGGCATCGGTCCGGTCGGCAGCGGCAGCACCCGCGCCAATTCCGGGCCGGGCACCTTGGCGCCGAACGGGAAGGCGGCGAGGAGCCGGCGCGGATCCTCGCGCGGCGCGTCCTCGGCTCGCCGCACGAACACGTCGCGACGGAAGAAAGTGTTGTTGGCGTAGTCGCGGTACAGCTCGGCGCGCTCGCGGTTCCGCTCCTTGGCGACCAGCGGATACAGCTCGGACTTCACCGAGGAGCGCGCGAAGTTCTTCGCCAGATCGGCGCTGCCGGCGAAGGAGAGCCCGATCCCGCGCATCTGCGACGACACCGCCGAGAACGGCAGCGGCGACCAGTGCGGCGAGTAGATCTCGTGCGCGACGTAGCGGATGTCCTTGGCCGCCAGCTCGTCGAGGAAGCCGCTCGCCGCCGGGTTGCGGACGAAATACTCCGCTCCCTTCGCGCGCAGCTCCTTCAGGTGCGCGAGCGTCGCCGCGACGTTGGCAACCGCGTCCGGTCCCATACCGCGCGTGTAGTCGAGGAAGTACTGCCGCAGCGGCGCCACCGCCGCCCAGCCCGGAAGGGCGTTGTAGCTGACATAGAGCAGCCCGCCCTCCGCCAGCCGGTCGGCGACGAGGTCGAGGATCGCCCGGCGCGCCGCCTCGCTGATCCACGCATAGACGCCGTGCATCGCGACGTAGTCGACGCGCCGCGGCAGGCCGAGCGACCGCCACTCCTCGAACCCGCCCTCGATCAGCTCGACATTGGAGAGTCCGCCGGCCGCCGCGAGCGCCCGACCCGCCTCGACGTGGCGCGGATTGAAGTCGACGCCGACGAAGCGGCTTTCCGGGTAGATCGCCGCGAGGCAGACGATCGTGAACCCGTCGCCGCAGCCGAGGTCGAGATAAGTGAAGGGCGCGTCCGCCGAACGATGCCCGCGCGGCACCCCGTTGAGCGCCGCGACGTAGTCGAGCGTCAGCGGCGTCTGGAAGGAATAGAAGCCGGAGGGATAGAGAACGTCGAGCGCGACCTCCTCCTGACGGCGCGCGTCGGTCATGCGGCGTCCCTTGGAGGGAGACGAACTTTGAATCGGGGATCGGGGGGATGATGGGGGATCGGGGGGATAGTAAAAAAGAGAACGCTTCGACGCGAAGGCCGCGACGTGCACGCGAAGGTCGCAAAGGGAATGGCTGCGCGCCTGCGGCGCGCAAGAAAACCTTTCGTAGCGACCTTTGCGGACCCTTTGCGTCCTTCGCGTTGAAGCATGAGTTTTCTTTTCTTCTTATCCCCCCGATCCCCCATCATCCCCCCGATCCCCGATTCAAAGTTCCTTTTCACAGCAACGCCTCCACGGTCGAACACAACCGCGCAAGGTCGGCCTCGGAAGAGAGGCGATGGTCGCCGCCTTTGACCAGCGTGACGGTCACGTCCGGGCTCGCGAGGTGACCGGCGAGGCGCAAGCTCAGTTCCCACGGCACGTCCTTGTCCTCCATCCCGTGCAGCAGGCGCACCGGGCAGGCGATCGGCAGCGGCGCGCGGAGCACGAGGTTGCGGCGCCCATCCTCGATCAGCCGGCGCGTGATGAGGTAGCCCCGCTCGTCGTAATCGGACGGGACGCGGATCTGGCCGTCGCGCATCAGCGCGATCTGCGCGGGCTCGGGAAACTGCGCCCACATCAGGTCCTCGGTCGCGTCGGGCGCGGCGGCGATGCCGACCAGCGCCTTGACCCGCTCCGGGCGCTCGCGCGCGGCGAGCAGCATGACCCAGCCGCCGATGCTGGAGCCGACCAGCACCTGCGGCCCTTCGGTGAGCGCATCGATGACGGCGAGCGCGTCGTCCTTCCAGCGGCCGATGGTCGCCTCGGCGAACTCGCCGGACGACGCGCCGTGCGCGAAATAGTCGAACCGCACGAAAGCCTGCCCGCGGGCGCGGCAGAACGCTTCGAGCGTCGTCGCCTTGCTGCCGGTCATGTCGGACATGAAGCCGCCGAGGAAGACCACTCCCGGCGTCCGGCCTGACGTGCGGTGATAGGCGATTGTCGCTCCATCCTCGCGTGCTAAGATCGCCGGCGCCGCCGATCCGCCCATCATCACGCCCTTCCTTCGCTGCTTTCCCTCATGACGACCGAGGCCGACCTTAGCACCCCGAGTCGGCCCGCAGAAGGTCGCGCCCCCTCCCCCGGTTCCGCTCCCGCCGTGCTACAGGTCGTGCCGCGCCTCGTCTCCGGGGGCGTCGAGCGCGGCACGGTCGAGGTGACGGCCGCGCTGGCCGCGGCAGGCTGGCGCGCCTACGTCGCCTCCGCCGGCGGACCGATGGTCGAGGAGGTCGAGCGCGCAGGCGGCGTCCATCTCACGCTGCCGGTCGCGGCGAAGAACCCGCTGGTCATGTGGCGCAACGTCGCCCGGATCGAGGCCGAGATCCGCCGGCACCGCATCGACATCGTGCATGCGCGCAGCCGCGCCCCGGCCTGGAGCACCTGGGCGGCGGCGCGGCGCGGCGGGACGCATTTCGTGACCACCTTCCACAACGCCTACGGCGCCGGCAACGCGCTCCGCCGGCTCTACAACTCGGCGATGGCGAAGGGCGAGCGGGTGATCGCGATCTCCGATTTCGTCGCCGACTACGCCCGGACGGTCTACGGCGTCGAGCCGGCGCGGTTGCGCGTCATCCCGCGCGGCGTCGACGTGACCCGGTTCGATCCCGCCGATGTCGCGCCCGAGCGCGTCGCGCAACTCGCCGCGGAATGGCGGCTGCCGCCGGAGCGCGGCCGGGTCGTGCTGCTGCCGGGGCGCCTTACCCGCTGGAAGGGACAGCTCGACCTGATCGAGGCGGCGGCGCGGCTCGGTCCCCGCACGGACCTGCTGTTCCTGCTCGTCGGCTCCGGCGCCGACCGGCCGGAATACACGCGCGAGATCGAGGAGACGATCGCGCGGCACCGGCTCGGCGACCGCGTCCGCCTCCTCCCGGCGTGCCGCGACATGCCCGCCGCGTTCCTGCTCGCCGACCTCGTCGTCTCCGCCTCGACGCGCCCCGAAGGGTTCGGCCGGGTGATCGTCGAGGCGCAGGCGATGGGCCGCCCGGTGGTCGCGACCGACCATGGCGGCGCGCGCGAGACGGTGATTCCCGGCGAGACCGGCTGGCTCGCGCCGCCGGGCGACGTGCCGGCGCTCGCCGCGGCGATCGAGGCGGCGCTCGACCGGCCCGCCGAGGCGCGGGCCGCCCTCGCCGCGCGCGCGATCGAGCATGTCCGGCGGGACTTCACGACCGAGCTGATGTGCGCCCGGACGCTCGCCGTCTACCGCGAGCTGGTGCCGGCGCCGGCAGTCGCGCCGGGCGCGCCGTGATGCCGGCGGTGGCGACGGACGCGGTGCAGCGACGGCCGCGCATCCTGGTCATCAAGCTGGGCGCGCTTGGCGACTTCGTGCAGGCGATGGGGCCGGCGGCGGCGATCAGGCGGCATCATGCCGGGGCTGAGATCGTGCTGCTGACGACGAAGCCGTTCGCCGATCTCGCGCGCGACTGCCCCTATTTCGACAAGGTCTGGCTCGACGAGCGGCCGCGCCTTACCGACCCGGCGTCGGTGCTGCGGCTGCGGCGCCGGCTGCGCGATGGCGGATTCGTGCGCGTCTATGACCTCCAGACGAGCGACCGGTCCAGCTTCTACTATCACCTGATGGCGCCGGGGAAGCGGCCGGAGTGGTCGGGGATCGCGCGCTTCGCCTCGCACCCGCACGACAACCCCGGCCGCGACGCGATGCACACGCTCGACCGGCAGGCCGACCAGCTCCGCCGCGCCGGGATCGCCGGCGTGCCGACACCCGACCTGTCCTGGGCGGCGCGCGACGTCACGCGGTTCGGCGTGCCCGAACCCTATGTGCTGCTGATCCCCGGCGGCTCGGCGCACCGGCCGGAGAAGCGCTGGCCCGTCGCGCAGTTCGCGGCGCTCGCCTCCCGCCTCGCCGCGGCAGGCGTCACGCCCGTCGCGATCGGCGGGCCGGGCGAGGCGGCGCTCGGCGCCGCGATCGCCGCCGCCTGTCCGCAAACACGCGACCTCACTGGCCGGACCGGGTTCGGCGAGATCGTCGGGCTGGCGAGCCGGGCGCACCGCACGGTCGGCAACGACACCGGGCCGATGCATCTCGCCGTGGCGGGGGGCAGTCCGGCGACGGTGCTCTATTCCGCGGCCTCGGACCCCGCCCTCACCGCGCCGCGCGGACGCGACGTGCGCATCCTGCGCCGGCCGCGGCTCGACGACCTTACGGTGGAGGAGGTTGCCGCGACGCTCGCCTTGGATTAAATGCGGACCATGCAGCAATCCGCCCCGCAGAGCGCAGCCGCCCCGAGTGCGGCAGCTTCCCATGCCGCCCCGGTCTCCGTCACCCTGCCGGACGGCAAGGTCCTGACCTTCCCTGGTCCGGTGACCGGGCGGGAGGTCGCAGCCGCGATCGGCCCCGGACTCGCCAAGGCGGCGATCGCGATGACGATAGACGGCGCGGAGAAGGACCTCGCCGCGACGGTCGACCGCGACGCCCGTGTCGCGATCATCACGCCGACCACGCCGGCCGGGCTGGAGATCCTGCGCCACGACGCGGCGCACGTGCTGGCCGAGGCGGTGAAGGAGCTCTACCCCGAAACGCAGGTGACGTTCGGCCCGGCGACGGAGACCGGCTTCTATTACGACTTCGCGCGCGACCAGCCTTTCACGCCGGAGGATCTGGAGAAGATCGAGGCGCGGATGCGCGAGATCGTGAAGCGCGACGAGCCGATCACCCGCGAGGAGTGGAACCGCGACGACGCCGTCCGCTTCTTCTCGTCGATCGGCGAGAAGTACAAGGCGCAGTGGATCGAGGAGATCCCGAAGGACGAGGTCATCTCGATCTACAAGCAGGGGAATTTCACCGATCTCTGCGTCGGTCCGCACCTGCCGTCGACGGGGCGTCTCGGCCAAGCCTTCAAGCTGATGAAGGTTGCCGGCGCGTACTGGCGCGGCGACGCGCGGAACGCGCAGCTTCAGCGCGTCTACGGCACGGCCTGGGCGAACGAGAAGGAGTTGCAGGCTTATCTGACGCAGCTTGAGGAAGCCGAGAAGCGCGACCACCGGCGCCTCGGGCGCGAGCTGGACCTGTTCCACCAGCAGGAGGAGGCGGTCGGCAGCGTCTTCTGGCATCCCAAAGGCTGGACGCTCTGGCGGATCATCGAGAACTACATGCGCAACCGGCTGGAGCAGGCCGGCTACCGCGAGGTGAAGACGCCGCAGCTCCTCGACCGCTCGCTGTGGGAAGCGTCCGGACACTGGGACAAGTTCCGCGAGAATATGTTCATCGCGCAGAGCGCCGACGAGAAGGTGCTGGCGCTGAAGCCGATGAACTGTCCCGGCCACGTGCAGATCTTCCGGCAGGGGCTGAAGAGCTACCGCGAGCTGCCGCTGCGGCTCGCCGAGTTCGGCTCATGCCATCGCAACGAGCCGTCGGGCGCGCTGCACGGCATCATGCGGGTGCGCGCCTTCACCCAGGACGACGCGCACATCTTCTGCACCGAGGACCAGATCACCGGCGAGAGCGTGGCGTTCTGCGACCTCCTGCGCTCAATCTACCGCGACTTCGGGTTCGAGGACGTCACGGTCAAGTTCTCCGACCGCCCGGCGGTGCGCGCCGGCACCGACGAGACCTGGGACCGCGCCGAGGGCGCGCTGCGCGACGCCGTCGAAGCGGCCGGGCTGCCATACACGATGAACCCCGGCGAAGGCGCGTTCTACGGGCCGAAGCTGGAGTTCGTGCTGCGCGACGCGATCGGCCGCGATTGGCAATGCGGCACGCTCCAGGTCGACTTCGTGCTGCCGGAGCGTCTGGACGCCAGCTATATCGGCGAGGACGGGCAGCGCCACCGGCCGGTGATGCTGCACCGCGCGATCCTCGGCTCGATGGAGCGCTTCATCGGCATCCTGATCGAGCAATATGCCGGTAAGTTCCCGCTCTGGCTGTCGCCGGTGCAGGTCGTGGTCGCGACGATCACCTCGGAGGCCGACGCCTACGCCGCTGACGTCGCGGCGGCCTGCGCCGCTGCGGGGCTGCGGGTCGTGCTCGACACGTCGAACGAGAAGATCAACTACAAGGTGCGCGAGCACAGCCTTGCCAAGGTCCCGGCGATGCTGGTGGTCGGCAAGCGCGAGGCGGAAACCCGTGGCGTCGCGCTGCGGCGCCTTGGCGGCAAGGAACAAGAAGTCCTTGCGCTGGAAGCAGCCGTCGCTAAATTGAAAGCTGAGGCGTCGTCCCCGTCCACGTGACGGGGGCGTTCGTCTATCCGCAAAATGAACTAGAGATAGGAGACTGCTTCATAGCTAGGCCACCGTTCAACATGACGCCGACCCGTGACGGGCCGCGCGTCAACGAGGAGATCAACGTTCCGCGCGTCCGCCTCGTCGATGCTCGCGGAGAGATGGTCGGTGTCGTCAGCCGCAACGAAGCGCTGACCATGGCGGCTGATTCCGGGCTCGATCTCGTGGAGGTCTCGCCCAACGCCGATCCTCCGGTCTGCAAGATCCTCGACTTCGGCAAGTTCAAGTACGAGGAGCAGAAAAAGAAGAACGAGGCTCGCAAGAAGCAGAAAGTCATCGAGGTCAAGGAGATCAAACTCCGGCCCGGCATCGACGACCACGATTACGACGTCAAGATGCGCAGCATGATCAAGTTCATCGAGGAAGGCGACAAGGTGAAGGTCACCATGCGCTTCCGCGGGCGCGAGCTGGCGCACCAGGACCTCGGAATGAACGTGCTGATGCGGGTCAAGGACGACCTCGACGCGATCGCCAAGGTCGAAGCCTTCCCGAGAATGGAGGGGCGGCAGATGACGATGGTGATGTCGCCCAGGTAAATAGGTGGACGGCTGCGGCGCCCGGCAGATCGGGCGCGCAGGCTCGGTCCGGAACGGTTCGGCGGCTGCGCATTGCCGGTGCGCAGCCGCCTTGCGTTCGGGCGGTCCGATCACTATAACCCGCCGCTCAACCCGGCGGCATGGCTTGAAGGGCATGCCTCGCCGCCGACGAACGATCGATCTCGAACCAAGGACGATGAAATGCCCAAGCTGAAGACCAAGAGCGGCGCGAAGAAGCGCTTCAGCCGCACTGGCACCGGCAAGATCAAGGCGAACGTCGCGCACAAGCGGCACCGCCTGATCAGCAAGCCGAAGCAGATGAAGCGCAAAGCCCGCGGCACCTTCGTGCTGGAGAAGGGCGACACGGATCTCGTGTTGACCTACATGCCTTATTTGAGGGGCTGAGCGGATGGCGCGCGTCAAACGGGGCGTCACGACTCACGCCCGTCACAAGAAGGTGCTGGAGCAGGCGAAGAGTTATCGCGGCCGCGCCAGCAAGAGCTTCCGCATTGCGATCGAGCGGGTCGAGAAGGGGCTGCAATACGCCTATCGCGACCGCCGCAACAAGAAGCGCGACTTCCGCGGGCTCTGGATCCAGCGGATCAATGCCGGCGTGCGCGAGCACGGCCTGACCTACTCGCAGTTCATCCATGGCCTGAAGCAGGCCGGGATCGAGCTCGACCGCAAGGTGCTGGCCGACATCGCCGCGCGCGAGCCGGAATCGTTCAAGGCGATTGTCGAGAGCGCGCGGGCCGCGCTCTCGCAGGCGGCCTGAGCGGAGCCGACGCCATGCAGCTTCCCCGCCCCGCCGACCGATTTAGCATCGGGACCTGTCGCTAGGCCCCGCCGGAAAGGCGCGGGCGGGACGCAGCACGCGCGCGCAGTCCCGCCGCATGAATCCAGGGGCCGACCTCGTTCGGCCCCTTTTCTTTTGTCCCGTTTCGTCAGGTGAAGAAGGGATGGAAAACCTCGATCGGCTGCGCGATGAGATCCTGCACCTCATTCAGGGCGCCAGGGATCTTCTGGCGCTTGACCAGATCCGCGTCGGCGCGCTCGGCAAGAAGGGCAGCGTCACCGCGCTGATGAAGGAGCTGGGGCGGCTCGACGCGGAGGCGCGCCGCATCGCCGGCGCCGCGCTCAACCGGCTCAAGGACGAGGTCGCCGCCGCGATCGAGACGCGGTCGGTCGATCTGGAGCAGGAGGATCTGGCGCGCCGTCTCGCGAGCGAGCGGATCGACGTAACGCTCCCGGCGAAGCCCGAGCGCGAGGGCCGCATCCACCCGATTAGCCAGACCATCGACGAACTGGTCGCGATCTTCGGCGAGATGGGATTCGGCGTCGCCGAGGGACCGCACGTCGAGGAAGATTTCTACAACTTCACCGCGCTTAACATCCCGCCGGAGCATCCGGCGCGGCAGGAGCACGACACGTTCTATCTGCCGGAGAAGCCGGACGGCTCGCGCCGCGTGCTGCGCACGCATACCTCGCCGGTGCAGGTCCGCACGATGCTGGCGGAGAAGCCGCCGATCCGGATCATCGTGCCCGGCCGCACCTTCCGCTGCGACCATGACGCGACGCACTCGCCGATGTTCCATCAGGTCGAGGGGCTGGTGATCGACAAGAAAACGCATATGGGGCACCTCAAAGGCTGCCTCATCGAGTTCTGCCGCGCCTTCTTCGACATCGACGACCTGCCTGTACGCTTCCGGCCGAGCTATTTCCCCTTCACCGAGCCGTCGGCCGAGGTCGACATCGGCTGCTCGCGCGAGGGCGGCGAGCTGAGGATCGGCCGCGGCGGCGACTGGCTGGAGATCCTGGGCTCCGGCATGGTCCACCCGAAGGTGCTGGCGATGAGCGGCATCGACCCGAGCGAGTATCAGGGCTTCGCCTTCGGCATGGGCATCGAACGGATCGCGATGCTGAAGTACGGCATCCCCGATCTCCGCACCTTCTACGAGAGCGACCTGCGGTGGCTGCGGCATTACGGCTTCGCCGCGCTCGACGTGCCGTCGATGGTCGGAGGGCTTTCGCGATGAAGTTCACCCTGAGCTGGCTGAAGGACCATCTCGACACCGACGCCGGGCTCGACGAGATCGCCGCCAAGCTGGTGATGCTCGGCATCGAGGTCGAGCACATCGCCGACCGGGCGAAGGATCTGGCGCCGTTCAAGGTCGCCTATGTCCGCTCCGCCGAGCCGCACCCGAACGCCGACAAGCTCCGCGTCTGCACCGTCGAGACGGCGGACGCCGGGACCGTCCAGGTCGTCTGCGGCGCGCCGAACGCGCGCACCGGGATGAAGGGCGTCTTCGCGCCCGTCGGCTCGACGATCCCGCGCAC
>Ga0265327_10004236_pt1 | contig 12863 bp, 12 predicted proteins | sample 41621metaG_FD_202089 | JGI IMG/M metagenome (GOLD analysis project Ga0265327, IMG submission 202089) | Rhizosphere microbial communities from Carex aquatilis grown in University of Washington, Seatle, WA, United States - 4-16-21 metaG | ecosystem: Host-associated > Plants > Roots > Rhizosphere...
TCGACGCCGACGTCGACCCCACCGGCGATCGGCACGCGTCCGTTGACGCGCAGCTCGGTTTCGGTCGTGAAGAAGGTGACTTCGAGCTCGCCCGTGGCCGCGACCTCGATCGCCATGCTCGCGAGCTCGTCGAGCGCGACCCGGAAGTTCTCGATCTCCTCGACGTCGAACCCGAGGCGGCTCGCGACACCCGATCCCGTCAGCCGCACGATGCGGACGTACTCGAGTGCGGCCGGGACACTCAGCCGGACCGCGTCTGCGCTCGGTTCTGCCGGTTGCATGGCCTATGACTCCACGACGAAGTGATCCGTCAGCCCGGCGATGTCGAGCAATCTCTGCACCGTCCGGCTCGGCGCGCGCAACACGAACTTCGCGCCGAGGTTGCTCACCGCGCCTTCGGCGGCGAGGAGCGTTCGCAGGCCGAACGAGTCGAGGAAGTCGATCGCGGAGAGATCGAGGACGAGCTCGGAGACGCCGTCGGCGAGCAGGCGCTCGACCTCCTCGTCGACCGTCTGGGCCGAGTGGGCATCGAGCTCGCCTCTGACCGCGACGACGGCGCGCCCGGCCGCGCGATCAGTGGTAAGGGTCAAATTCGGCTGGACCACTTGATCTTCCACGTGGATCCTCCTCGCCCGCGTTCGCGGGAACCTACCGCATTGGTCCTGAATCCAAACCCGGGCGGACCGGCCGCTCGGCCGACGTTCATTGCTCTATGGGAAGCCGATGTTCATTGCTCGATGGGAAGAATGTCGTCGAGGCCCGTGCATTCGAGTATCCGGCGCACCACCGTCGAGGGGTTGCGAATCGTGACGAAAGCGACACCCGTCACGACCCGCAGCAACATCGCGATGCCGGCGCTATCCATGAACTCGAGCGCGGACAAGTCGATGACGAGTGTGTCGGTGCCGGTTCCCACGACGTGTTCGAGCGTCCGCCCGATCTGGTGCGCGTTGGAGATGTCGATCTCACCGATGAGTTTCACGACCGGCGCGCCCGACGCGTCGATCGTCTGCGTGACCGTGCACCGTGCGCCTCCGTTGCCTTCTAATTGCGCCATCTCATCCCCAAGATCGCGGTGTCGTCGTGTCCTCCCACGGGTGTCATCACGCGTAGGAGACCGTCGAGCAGATCGTCGAGCGATTGTTCGCCGCCGGCAGCCTGACGCAACCGAGCCAGGCCGACGTCCGGGTTCTCGCCCCTTCGTTCGAACAGTCCATCGGTGTACATCAACAGCGTCGCCTCCGTGGGTATCGGCACGCTCACGGCCGCGTAGGCGCCTCCCGGTACACCGATCGGTGGTCCGACCGTCGTCGTCACGAACTCGGCGCCGGTTGCGTCGATCAGCAGCGGGTTGGGGTGACCGGCATTCGCGAGCGTCAACGAACGCTCCGCCGCTTTCACCCGGCCGCACAGGACCGTTGCGAAGTGACCGTCGCGGACGATGTTGATCAACTTCGCGAGTTTCACGAGGATCACCGCGGGATCGTCGCCTTGCACCGCGTACGCACGGATCGCGTAGCGCAAGGAGGCCATGACCGTGGCGGCGCGCAGCCCGCGGCCCGATACGTCACCCACGACGAAGATGATGTCACCGCCGTCGACGCCGATGACGTCGTACCAATCGCCGCCGATCTCGACGCCGTCGGCTCCGGGTACGTATCGGACCGACAGCTGCAGACCCGGGAACTCGGGGAGGGCCTCGGGGAGAAGGCTGTGCTGCAAGGTCTGCGCAACGCTGCGCTGCTCGCTGAACAGCCGGGCGTTCTGTTCGGCGAGGAACTCGGCGTGCGTGCGGCGCCGCACGAGCCGCTCGGTCATCAGCGCCGCGGCGAGCGCGATCAGGCTGCCGATCCCGCCGATCAACCAGGGCAGGCGCGCGAGGAGCTCTCCGCCGAGCTGGCGCCGGGGCGTCATGACGATGCGAAGTGTCGTGTCGCCGAACGGCACGCTGTCGCTCGCGGTCCGGCCCGTGAACCGGGGATCGACCTTGCTCGTCGCGAGGAGATGCGCCGAGTCGTCGTTCGTCCCGACATAGATCGCGTAGTCGAGGTCGGAGAATGCCGAGTTGCTGTCGACGGAAGCACGCTGATTCTGCGGCAGCGACGATTCGGCGTAGACCACATATTTCGCGCTCGGCCCGACGCTGTACGCATAGCCGAGGCGCCGGTTCGGCGCGGCGAGGAGGTCGAGCACCGAGACCGTCTTCTTGTTGATCGAGTGGGCCAGGAACGTGCGGATCTGGGCCTCCGGCCGGCCGGCCAGCTCGGGCGGAGCCCCTTCGACGATCAACGGTCGCGGATCGGACGCGTCGGCCGGCCACACCGACACCGAGACGAAGGGGCGGCCGGCGGCCAACGGCGCCATCAGGCTCGTGAACGTGGCGCGATCCGCATTGGTCGCTTCGGCCAGAACCGCGCCGGACGAAAGCGGCGTCTGCAGGTTCGGGATCGCCGCGCTGAGCACTGCGCCGGCCTCCGCGACCCGTTGGCGCAGCAGGTGGTCCTCGTTGTCGTCGTGCAGCGAACGCGCCGTCAGTGCCAGCGTCGCCGTGACGGCGATGCCCAACACGAACACGACGACGGAGACGGTGTGCAGGATCCGCCGGGGCTCCCGGGGCTGGGACTCGCCCTCCGCCGACCCGTTGGCGTCGCGCCGCGCGGCGGGTTCGGATCGGCCCGGGCGAAGCGCGATCTCGCTCTGGACCACAGCTCCGTCCCCCCTCTCGGTCGCCGCCTGCCGAGAGAAGATTACCGACAGTCCGTTCGGGGGAAACCTCCGGACGTCACTCTTTTGGGTGAATCCCGAGATACCTCCGAGATTCGGTGGAGCCGCTCGCCGGCGTCAGCGCAGCGCGCGCTCGAGCTGCGCCTTCGTCATGCGCGAACGACCGCTGATGTTTCGCCGCCGCGCTTCTTCGTAGAGCTGATCGCGCGTGCGGCCGCCGCGCCCACCGTGTGAGCGGCGGTAGCCGGCGCGCGCTTGGGAGGAGATGTCGGTCTTCGACAGCCGCGAGGGACGCTTCGCCTCGCCGGAGCGAGCGCGCTGCTTGTTGACTGTGCGTGCGGCAATCTCCTTGGCCCGCTTTGTCCCGACGCCGCGCTCGCGTTCCGCGTCGAGAATGTGTTCGTACTGGCGTTCGCGTTTCGGTGAAGACCCGCGCGGCATGATCCCTCCTTGCCTTCGTGCTGCTGCTGTGCCGGTTGCAGCGCCTGTCCTACCCGGTCGCATCGTCGCCCGAAACAGAGGGTCCGATCGGGCCCGTCGAACCATGGGTCCGGTCGTCTGCGGGCATACCGCTTCGACGCGTGGTTTACTGGAGACCATGCCGGCGTTTGAGCGTGCGCCGCGAGGGCGGCTCGTCGATCTCGGCTCCGAGATCCTCGATCGGGTCGATGCCGCAGTTCTCGTCGTCGACCTCCGCGGGTTCGTGTTGTACGCCAACTCGTATTGCGGTCATCTCTATGGCCGCACGCCCGAGGAGTTGCTCGGCGACCAGTCGGCCCGGTTCATGATCGAGCCGCTCTCCGACGAGACGCGCTCCCAGATCGGCGCCCGGATCATGAGGGGCGAGAGCTGGGAGGGCGACTTCGCGGTCATGCGGTCCGACGATCGGATCGTCGAGGTCCATTCAGTGAACTCGCCGGTGTTCGATGATGCCGGTGCGGTCTCCGGTGTCATCAGTCTCGCGTTCGACGTCACCGCGGAACGGGCCACCAAGGAACAGCTTCGCCAGATGCTCGCGATGGCTCAGATCTTGCGCGACGTCGGCCAGACCCTGGTTTCCGAGCTCAACGCGGAACGCGTCATGCAGACGGTCACGGATGCCGCGCGCCGGCTCGCCGGTGCTTCGGTCGGCGCGTTCTTGCGGACACGCGGCGACGATCTCGCGGTCGCCGCGTTGTCGGGCCGGGTCACCGCGCCGGCCGTCGGCCACATCGTGGTCGCAGGAGCGGTCGAGCTGCAGCATGCACTCGGCGAGCCCAAGCCGAGCCGCATCGACGATCTGTGCGACGGGGAGCACGATCCCGGCCTCATCGAGGACGTCGTGACCATTGCCACAGGTCGCGCCCGGAGCTGTGTGATCGCGCCGGTTCGATCGCGTACCGGCAAGGTGGTCGGGGGGATGGTCCTCGCGCACACCGAGCCCGACCGATTCACTCCCGTCGACGCGCAAATGCTCGGAGACATCGCCGAACAAGCCGGGATCGTTCTCGACATCGCAAGCATCTTCCGCGCGGCGGAGCGCGAGATCGCCGCGCGAAAGCGCGCCGAGGAGGTCCAGCGATTCCTCGCCGAGACCAGCGCGCTGTTGTCGTGGTCGCTCGACTATCCCGAGAGTTACGAGCGGCTCGCTCGGTTGTGCGTTCCGTTCCTCGCCGATCTCTGCCTGATCGACGTCGCCGACAACGGTGGTATTCGTCGCCGGGCGGCCGTACACGCCGAGTCCGAGCACGCCGAGCTCGCCCGGCTGCTCGAAACCCAGTTCGCCCCGGATCCGTTCGGCCCGCATCCCGCGGCGAGCGTCGTCCAGGGCGGGAGCTCGGAGATGGCCGAGGAGATGACCGACGAGTTCCTGCGGGCGACCACCCGCTCGGAGGAGCATTACCAGGTCGTCAAGGCGCTCGACTTCACCTCGTACATGTGCGTGCCCTTGACCGCGCGGGGCCGGAACCTCGGCGCGCTGACGCTGGTCTCCGCGGGATCGGGCCGGCACTTCGACGGTTCCGATCTCGCGCTCGCCGAAGAGCTCGCGCGGCGCGCGGGTCTCGCGCTCGACAATGCCCGGCTGTTCGCGGAACGTGACCATGTGGCGCGGGCGCTGCAGTCGAGCCTGCTGCCGCCGCTGCTGCCCTCGATTCCCGGAGTTCGACTCGCCGCGCGTTACCGCGCCGCCGGAGAGGGCAACGAGGTCGGTGGTGATTTCTACGACGTGTTCCAGGTCGGCCGGAGTGCGTGGACCCTCGTGCTCGGTGACGTGAGCGGTAAGGGACCGGAGGCCGCCGCGATCGCCGGGCTCGCGCGCCACACCTTGCGCGCGGTCGCGATGCAACAGCGCGCGCCGCGCCGCCTGCTCGCCGCGTTGCACGAGACCCTCGCTCACGGCGAAGGCCAGGGCGAGTTCTGCACCGTCTGTTGTGCGCTGTTGCAAGCGAGCCCGCAGCGCGCGGGGGGCGCCCGTCTCACTATCGCGTGCGCGGGTCATCCGCCGCCGGTCGTTCGTCGTGCCGACGGTGGCGTCGAGCTCGCCGCGAGCACCGGTCCGTTGCTCGGTCTGCCGCTACGCGAGATGAGATTCCGCCAACAGACGTTCGACCTTGCGGCCGGCGACACTGTCGTGATGTACACCGATGGTGTGACCGAGGCGCATCACCGCACGCAGGAGCTCTTCGGTGAGGAACGGCTCATGGAGACGATCCGGACGGCGCCGACCGATGTCGACGGGGTCGCCGACAGCATTCTCGACGCGGTCACCTCGTACGGGCCGAGCGATCCCCGCGACGACGTCGCGGTGATCGTCGTTCAGATCGGCGCATGACGCAATGACGGACAGGAGCGGTGTGAACGAGTGGGATCTGGTGTTCGAGCGCAGCGAGCAGGGTGGTCACCCGGTTCTCGTGGTGGAGGGTGAGGTCGACCTCTCGGTGGCGTCGCGTTTCGCGCAGGAGCTCGAGAACCTCGTCGGCGGCACGAACCACACTGCGGTCGTCGATCTGTCGGGGGTCGGCTTCATCGACTCGTCGGGCGTGCGGGAGTTGCTCAAGGCGCAACACCGTGCGCAATCCTCCGACGGTGAGCTGGTACTGCGCGCGCCGTCGACGGCGTGCCGGCGCGTCCTGCAGGTGAGCGGAGCGTGGGTTGAGTTCACGATCGCTTGAGCGGACACTTCGTAACCCCAGTCGCCAATACTGCGCGCCCATCGGTTGTTCCCGCTCGGGAGCGGGTATCTCATTCATGCGCAGCCGCTACAACGGAAGGGAGAGCTCGGTGCCGGTAGAAGCCCGCGAGCCCGTCGCTCTTCTCGGTGATGCGCGCTAAGGGAGCAAGTGCCGTGTCCACGATTCGCATCTCGCTTCCGCAGACCGCGGCAAGCCCGGCTCAGGCGCGGCTCCAGGTCAGCCGCTTCGCGGCCGAGCATGATCTGATCGGTCAAGCCGGAGTCGCGCTCCTCGTGCTGAGTGAGCTCGTGACGAACGCGGTTCTCCACGCGTCCGAGCCGATTCAAGTCTGCGTCACCAGCGAAGGTGACGGGTTGCGCATCGAGGTCTCCGACGGCGACACGCACACGGCGTGGATCACCTCGCGATCGCCGAGAGCCGTCGATCAACCGGGCGGGCGCGGACTCCAGATCGTCAACTCGCTCGCCCGCCGGTGGGGTGTCACGCAGAACGCCGACGGCAAGACCGTCTGGGCCGAGGTCGGGCTCGAGAGCGACGACGACGACTGAATCCGGGTCGGGCCGGCTACGCGGGATCCTCGCGCACGACATCCCGCGGATCCTTGTCGCTGCGCAGACCCCGGAACGTCGGATGACGGATGTTGCCGGCCGTCGTCCACTCCGTGAAACGAACGTCTACGACGAGGTCGGGTTCGACGAAGCGGACGCCCTTGGGAACGCGGCCGGCGCCGAATGGGCTGTCGTCGCGTGACCGCGGCGCAAAGAGACCCTCGAGCTCGCTGATCACCGGGCCGGACAGCCCGCTGCCGACCTTCCCCGCGTAATGCAACACGTCGCCGTCGTAGTAACCAACGAGCAACGATCCGATGCTCCCCGTGCGGCCCTTCTCGCCCGGCTGCCATCCGCCGACGACGAATTCCTGACCGCGGTGATTCTTCACCTTGAGCCACGCGCGCGAGCGCCGTCCGGATTCGTATCGGGAATCGATACGCTTCGCGACGACGCCCTCGAGACCGAAGCGTTGACTGACCTCGATAGTCGCGGCGCCGTCACCTTCTTCGTTCGGCGGGGTCTGCCACCACGCGCCGTTCAGCCCGAGCTCGACGAGCAGGGCGCGGCGCTCGTTGTACGGTCGCGTCATCGTCGAACGGCCGTCGAGCCAGAGCACGTCGAACAAGACGTACGTCACCGGGATCTCGTTCGCGAGCCGCCGTATCGTCGACTCGCTCTCGACGTGCATGCGGCGCTGCAGCAGCTCGAAGCTCGGGCGGCTGGATTCGTCGAACGCGACGATCTCGCCGTCGAGCACGACATCGCGCGCGCCGAGGGTCTCCCCGAGCTTTCGCAGCTCCGGGTAGCGCCGCGTGACGTCGTTCCCGTTCCGGCTGAGGAGCCGGATGCGCCCGCCGTCGACGTAGCCCAGCGCGCGGATACCGTCCCATTTCAGCTCGAACGCCCAGCCCGGGTCGCGCGGCGCGGCGGCAGACGGCGTCGCCAGCATCGGCTTCAGATCGTTGGGCGGCGCGTGGCGGTCGGGATCTTCGGGTGGGTCCATCCGGTGGATCATCCACTGCTTGTCCCGAGTGCGGAAAAGTACGTACCGCCCGCGCACGCGCTCGCCGTGGAAGGTGATCATCACCTCCCGGTCGTCCCACTTGTGTGTCTCGAACGTGCCGGTGTCCCACACGCCCATCGCGCCGCCGCCGTACTCGCCCGCCGGGATCTCTCCGGTGAACGTCAGGTACTCGAGTGGGTGGTCCTCGGTCCGGACGGCGAGGTGGTTGCGTTTGGGGTCGACCGGTATCCCCTTCGGCACCGCCCACGAAGCGAGGACACCATCGCGTTCGAGTCGCAGGTCCCAGTGCAGCGCGCGGGCGTGATGCTCCTGGACGACGAATCGCAGGTCGCCGCGAGCGCCGGCGGCGGGACGGGCCACGCGGGGCGGCGGCTCCGGGGTCGCGGCGAAGTCGCGCTTGGCCTCGTACTCCGCGAGGTCGCGCTTGCGCGCCATGCTCGAAACGGTACCCGTCGCCACAGAGCGGGCCGGAGGCAGCGAACCGGGGGGAACGTCGAGGCCGGGCGGCGATCCTCGACGTTCCCGAACCGGTGCTGCAGGGAGTCCGAGCACACCTGCGGGGGATGGTGCTCGCGGACTCGGGAGTGTCGGTACCCGAGCGAGAATCGCGCTAAACGAATCTCTGACATTTTTTTTCGGTCCCGTTTTTTCGTCCGGGTTCTTCGCGGGGCGGTCGAATCCCTACTGGACTTGTCAGGAATAGGGACCTACCGTGGCCGTGAGGAGATCCGCCCGACGCGCGAAAAGGATGGGGATCATGTCGAACCAAGCCTGGGGGCTCGAGACCCGACTCGTTCACGCCGGCACCGAGCCGGACCCGGCCACGGGCGCTCGGGTCACGCCGATCTACCAAACTTCTTCGTTCGTCTTCCGTGACACCGAGCACGCGGCGGCCCTGTTCGGCCTGCAAGAGCTCGGCATGATCTACACCCGGATCATGAATCCGACGCAGGACGCGTTCGAGCAGCGGATGACCTCCCTCGAAGGCGGCGTCGGCGCGCTGGCGACGGCGAGCGGACAAGCCGCCCAGACGATCGCGTTGTTGAACCTCGCCGAGAACGGTGGACACATCGTCTCGAGCGCATCGCTCTACGGCGGCACCTACAACCAGCTGCACTACACGTTCCCCAAGCTCGGCATCGAGGTCTCGTTCGTCGACGACCCCGACGATCTCGGGGCATGGGAGAAGGCCGTCCGCCCGAACACGAAGGCGTTCTACGGCGAGAGCATCGGCAACCCGAAGGGCGACATCTTCGACTTCGAAGGGATCTCGAAGATCGCGCACGACCACAAGATCCCCCTCGTCATCGACAACACGCTGGCGAGCCCCGCGCTGTTGCAGCCGCTGCGCCACGGTGCCGACGTCGTCGTGCACAGCGCGACGAAGTTCATCGGCGGTCACGGCACCTCGATCGGCGGGATCATCGTCGACGGCGGCGCGTTCGACTATCCGGGGAGCGGCCGGTTCCCCGGCTTCACCGAACCCGACCCGAGCTACCACGGACTCGTGTTCGCCGAGCTCCCGCCCGAGTTGCGGCCCGCGATGTTCGTGTTGAAGTGCCGTCTCCAGTACATGCGCGACCTCGGCGCCTCGGTCGCGCCCTTCAACTCGTTCCTGTTCCTGCAAGGGCTGCAGACGCTGAGCCTGCGCATGGAGCGGCACTCGCAGAACGCGCTCGCGGTCGCGGAGTGGCTCGAGGGACGCGACGAGGTCGAGTGGGTCGCATACCCCGGCTTGAAGTCCAGCAAGTGGAAGGCGCGCGCCGACAAGTACCTGCCGAAGGGCAAAGGCGCGATCGTCGCGTTCGAGTTGAAGGGCGGTGTCGACGCCGGGCGCAACTTCATCGACAGCCTCGAGCTGTTCAGCCATCTCGCGAACGTCGGTGACGTGCGCAGCCTCGCGATCCACCCCGCGAGCACCACGCACAGTCAGCTCGAGGTCAATGAGCAGCTCACGACCGGCGTCACGCCCGGCCTCGTACGACTCTCGGTCGGCATCGAGACGATCGACGACATCCTCGCCGATCTCGAGGCGGGGCTGCGCGCCGCGAAGTCGTCCTGATGCGGTGACCGACTCGCCGCCCGTCACCGGGGCCTGGCGCGTCGGCGATCCGCCGGGGCGTCGGCAATTCGCGACGTTGTTCGCGGACCGTTCCCTCACCTTGCGCGCGGGCGGAACGTTGTCGCCGGTGATCGTCGCCTACGAGACGTGGGGGACGCCGGCCGCCGACGCGTCCAACGCGATTCTGCTTCCTCACGCGTTGACACTCGACAGTCACGCGGCCGGCGCCGTCGGTCCCGGACACTCGCAGCTCGGGTGGTGGGAACCGTTGATCGGCGCCGGGCGCGCGATCGACACCGATCGATTCTTCGTCGTGTGCCCGAACGTGCTCGGTGGTTGTCAGGGCACGACCGGGCCGTCGTCGATCGATCCGGAGACCGGCACTCCTTACGGGTCACGCTTCCCGGTGACGACGATCCGTGACCAGGTCGACGTGGAGGCCGCGCTCGCCGATCACCTCGGCATCGCGCGTTGGTACTCGGTCATCGGCGGTTCGATGGGCGGTATGCGTGCGCTCGAGTGGGCCGTCAAGTACCGCGACCGCGTCCCGCGCGCGGTCATCGTCGCGTGTGGCGGGGCGGCAACCGCGGAACAGATCGCGCTGTGCTCCTTGCAGATACGTGCGATCGAAGCCGACCCGTACTTCCACGGTGGCGACTATTACGACGCAGACGTTGGTCCGTGGCAGGGTCTGTCGATCGCGCGTGGGATCGGGCAGGTGTCGTATCGATCGGAGATCGAGCTCGCACAACGCTTCAATCGCGGCCACCAGAACGACGAGCACCCGTTCGAGGGTGGCCAGTACACGGTCGAGTCGTATCTCGAATACCACGGCGAGAAGCTCGCACATCGCTTCGACGCCAACACGTACATCCTGTTGTCGCGGGCGATGAACCATCACGACGTCGGCCGCGGGCGGGGAGGAGTCGCGGAGGCACTTGCACGAGTGACGGCGGAGGTGACGATCGCGGGCATCTCGAGCGACCGCCTCTACCCCCTCCGACTCCAGCACGAGCTGGCCGATCTCATTCCCCGGAACAAGGGCGTCGACGTCGTGCACTCGATCGGTGGGCACGATGGATTCCTGACCGAGCACGAAGCGCTCGCCGACATCATCGCGGGCGCGCTGGCCTGATGTAGGCGAGACTTCGGCAATGGTGGCGGACGACGACGATCTCGCGGCGCTGGGTCCGCGGCAATCGTCCAACCGGCGCACCGCGTTCCGGTTGCCGACGGTGTTCGAGGTGCGCGTCCGCAGCGCCTCCGGCGCGCCGAAGGGCACCGAGGACTGGGTGCGTTCCGGCGCCGAGCGCGTCCTCGACACGGTCTCCGAGGACGTGTCCGCGGGTGGTCTGCGCTTCCGGGCGCCGGCGGTTCTCGCACGCGGGACGCCGCTCGCGCTCGCGTTCGCGCTCGACGAGACGGCGGTCGACCTCGAAGGATTCGTCGCGCACGTGGGCGCCGACGAGTTCGGCGCCGGCATCGGCGTCTCGTTCAGTGGGATCGACGGGGCGACGACCTCGCGTCTCGTGCGCTACATCACGGCGCGCGAACGACTCCGGCTCCCGACCGTCTCGATCATGTACTCGGTCATGTGTCACGTCGAGCGCGACCGCAGGGAGCTCGACGGCGCGACCGAGGAGTGCTCACCGAGCTTCGTCCGGCTCCTGTTGTCGCGTTCGGTGCGGCCCGGCGAACGCGTCGGGCTGCTCGTCAACGTCGGCCGGACCGAGATCCGGCTCCGGGGGCGCGCGGTGAGCTGTCGTCGCGCGGATCAGTTGTGGAGGACCGAGGTCGAGCTCGAGGATCTCGCCGACACCTTCGGCTCGCAGTGGCGCGAGCTCGTGATCCGGATCCGCGACTCGTCTCGCTGAAGTTCGCTCCCTGAAGTTCGCTTGCTAGTTGCGTTCCCAGATCTTGGCGGCGCGGCCCTTGCCGGAGTGCTTGGGGTCGTCGATCGGATCGGTGAGCGTGCCGGCGGCGGCGAGCTCGTCGAGCACCTTGCGGACGGTGGCGGGCGATCCGCCGACCTCGCGCATGATCCCGGAGACGGTCAGCCACGTTCCCGGCGACTTCGCCGTGATCGCGTCGGCCAGATCCTTGGTGCTGACCCGCGGTGCGCGCGTCGTGACCGGCTTTGCGCGCGCGGCTCCGCCGCCGAACGCCGCGTCGAGGACCCGGCGGCTGATGCCCAGCGCCGCGAAGTCTTCGCGGTCGTAGTCATGGATCTTGGCCCAGACCTTTGCGTATTGGATGAAACCCTCCTCGGCGGGATCGCCGAGAACGATGTTTGCGACTCGTTCGCGTTCGGCTTTGATCGCCTCGAGCTTGGCGATCGGGTCGGTGATGCCTTTGGTGGCGGCCTCGTAGTCGGGCTTCGGCCGGGCCTGGCGGCCGCGTGGCTTCGGTTGTCCGCTGGTTGCGAGGTATTCCTTCACGGCCTGTTCCGCTTCTTCCGAAGCAGACACTCTGATCTCACTCTTCGCAACTGTTTTGCGCGGCATTCTCCGACCTTCCTGGCGAATTGAAATCAATATTTCGGGGCGGTCGCCAGTTGTAGCACAAATGTCAAAAGTGGCTGCTCGCGGCCTTATTGCTTTAAAGCAGAAGGCGGGGCCGAATGATTCGGCCCCGCCTTTTGCAATCTGTGATCGTCGCCGGGCGCTACCAGCGCTGCGGGTCGGCGAGGACGCCCAGGTGCGTCTTGCCGACGATCTCGTGGACGAGCTTGGCGTTGGCGGGGGCGGCCTCGGCTTAGAGGCCTACAGATGGCCCGGCCGCGGCTTTTGCGCATCCGTGAACACCACGAATCGCCCGGGCGAGATCTCGCGCCGACCGCGGGTCGGTGGGCGAATTACGCAGATCGCGCCCTTCACCGGGCTGTCGATCCCGGCCGGGCCAATCGTCGTTGTGATGGAGCGGCCCGCCAGGACCGACGACGGCGAACTCGGAGGGGAGACGCAACATGGATCTTGTCGAGGCGTACACGGTGGCCGCGGGCCGGACCGGAGCGTTGATCGGGGCGACGCGAGCGGATCAGCTGGAGTCGTCGACTCCGTGCCGCACGTGGACGGCCCGGGCGCTCATCAATCACATCGTCGGAGGGCAGTACCTGTTCGCGGGGGCCGCGTCCGGCGCGCCGCTTCCCGACCTGTCGGCGGGCACGCCCGACTTCGCCGCGGGCGACCCCGCCGCGGCGCAGCAGGACGCCATCCGTGCTCTGGCCGCGGTGCTGGCGGATCCCGGACTCGGCGAGCGCATGGCCGAGCTTCCGTTCGGAACCTTGCCCGCAGGCATGGTACCGGGGCTCGCGTGTTTCGAGCAGGTGG
>Ga0265327_10004237_pt1 | contig 12862 bp, 11 predicted proteins | sample 41621metaG_FD_202089 | JGI IMG/M metagenome (GOLD analysis project Ga0265327, IMG submission 202089) | Rhizosphere microbial communities from Carex aquatilis grown in University of Washington, Seatle, WA, United States - 4-16-21 metaG | ecosystem: Host-associated > Plants > Roots > Rhizosphere...
CTCGAAGCTGCGGTCAAAGCCCTCTGAGGCAAGCCAGGCGTTGAAGTGCTCGAGGCGCGGTCCGATCAGCTCGCGCGCCGCTCGGACGGCCCGCTCGGCGTGGTCGTCCTGCTCGAGCGGGGCGCCGAAGACAGCCATGATCCCGTCGCCCATGTATGCGATCAGCGTGCCGCCCGCGTCGAGGATCGCCTCGGTCATCTCATTGAGGTAGTGGTTCACCACTTCGATGACCCGCGCCGCGGGCTGGGTCTCCGAGAAGCTGGTGAAGCCACGCAGGTCGGAGAACAGGACGGTGCAGTCCCGCTCGACGCCGCCGAGGCGGAGGTTCCCATCCGTTGTCGCGAGGACCTCCTCGACGACCTCACCCGGCACGAAACGCGAGAAGACGTCGCGGACGCGTTCGCGCTCGATCGCCTCGCCGACGTAGAGCACCGCCAGCGTGCCGAGGGTCCCCAGCGCCAGTGCGAGCAGCGGATAGACGAAGGCGAGAATTCGACCGTTGTTGAATGCGAGCTGTGTGGCGAGGGTGAAGACGACGGCCAGCGCGGCCGCATCGAGCATCGAGCGCCAGCGGCGCAGCCTGAGGCTGCCCAGCGGCACGGCGACACCCAGCAGGATGATCAGGAGGATGTTCACGAGGCCCGAGGCGTTGCGCAGCGGCACCCCTTCGAGCAGCGTGGCGGCGGCGTTGGCCCAGATTTCCGGTCCGGGCATGACCGGCCCGTAGGGCGTCGAGTGCAGGTCCTGGAGAATCGGCGCCGAGGCGCCGACGATCACGAGCTTGTTCTTGAAGGTCCCCGGAGGAGCTTCGCCTTTGAGGACCTTTGAGAAGGAGATCGAGTGGAAGGTTTCGATCCCGCCGGCGTAGTCGATCGGCACGGTCCCCGAGCTTTCGAAGGTCGAGGGCGCGATCCGCTTTCCCATCATCACTTCCGCGGAGACCTTGGCGAAGGTCCCCAGCTGGTGGTATCGGCTCGCCACCCTGCGGGCGGTCCCGTCGGTGTCGAGTGTCAGGACTACAGCCGCCGGCCGGGCTCCGATTTCCCGCAGCAGGGCGGGCGAGCCGCCGAAGATTTCGGTTTCGCCGTGGGGCCCGACCCGTGAGGCTCCAAGCACCACCTTCCCGTGTGCCCCTGCGATCGCTTCGGCGAGCGCCAGGTCGTCCTTTTCATCGGTGCGCCGGGTGAATTCGATGTCCACGGCGATCGTCTTGGCGCCGCCTTCGTTGATCTCTTCGATCACCTTCCCCTCGTATTCCCGGGGAAAGGGGAACTGGGAGTGGAACCTGTGATGTTCGAGTTCGGGGAACGTCGCCGAGTCGATTGCCACGAACTCGATGTTCTCCGGCGCCGGACGGGTTCCCCTGATCGAGAACCGGGCGTCGATCGTCTGGAGCTCGCTCCTCTGCAGCAGGCCCGTTGCGTAGGCCGCGATCCCGACCCCCGATGCCAGAGCCGAGACGGCGAGCAGCGAGATGATCTTGCGTCTCCTGCTGCGCGTGGCGCCCATGCGAGGTCCCGCCGGCCAGGCGGTCAGTTGCAACCGGTGATGCCGCCGTCGAGCGGGATCACCGTGCCGGTCATGTAGGCGCCGGCTCGCGAGGCGAGGAAGAGCGTGAGCCCGGCGACGTCGTCGGGCCGCCCGATCCGCCCGAGGGGGACGCTCTGCTCGATGGCCCTGCGCGAGTCGGGATCGGCCAGGGCGAAGGCCATCATCTTGCTCTCGAACGGCCCCGGGGCGATCGCGTTGACGGTGATTCGCTCCCCCGCCAGGCGCTTCGCCAGGTGTCGCGTGAGCATGTGCACCGCGGCCTTGCTGGCGCTGTAGCTGTAGTTCTCGACCGAGGGCGTCCGCAGGCCGTCGATCGAGCCGATGTTGATCACACGTGCCGGGTCATCCTCCTTGGCGGCCGCCCGCAGGGCGCCCAGCAGGCCGACGGTCAGGTGGAAGACGCCCTCGACGTTGGTGTGCGCGACCCGATCCCACCCGCTGGCCGGGAACTCCTCGAGCGGTGCCCCCCAGACGGCGCCGGCGTTGTTGACCAGGATGTCGAGCGCCGGGAAGTGGGAGCTCGCCGCCGCGGCGAGCTCGGCTGCGCCCTCCGGAGTCGAGACGTCCGCGGGGATGGCCACGCACTCGCCGATCTCCGAGAGCTCAGCGGCCGCGGCCTCGACGTCGGCCTGCTTGCGCGAGGAGACGATCACCTTCGCTCCGGCACGCACCAGGCCCGTGGCGATCATCAGGCCGATGCCGCGCGAGCCGCCCGTCACCAGGGCCGTCTTGCCCGACACGTCGAACAGGTCGCTCATGGATCAGTCCGCGAACTCGGCGGGGCGCTTCTCGAGGAAGGCGCCGATCGCCTCGGGCGGAGCCGCACCGAATGTGGCCATGATCTGCTGGCGGTCCTCGTACTCGGCGGCCGTCTGCTCGCTCATCTCGAGTGCCGACCACATCCCCTGCTTGGTCAGCTGGACGCCCCAGGGGGCCAGCGCCGAGATCTGCTCCGCCGCCTCGAGCGCCCTGGCCTCCAGTGCCTCCTGGCTCAGGACGTCCGCGACCAGGCCGATCCGAAGCGCCTCCTGGGCATCGAAGCGCCGTCCCGTCAGCATCAGCTCGTGTGAGCGCGAGGCGCCGATCAGCCGAGGCAGGAGCCAGCTGGTGGCCATGTCGCAATTGGAGACGCCGATGTTGATGAATGCGGCCCGGAAGACGGCCTCCTCGGCGGCGTAGCGGATGTCGCAGCCCAGGGCCAGCGCCAGGCCGAAACCGGCCGAAGGTCCGTTGACCGCGGCGATGAGGGGCTGGGGGAGGGCGCGCAGACCGAGGATCAGGCTGGACATGTGGCGCTGGTTGGCAAGGCGGTCGCGGGACTCGTCAGTTCCCGTGTTGCCCGGCGCGGCGCCATATCCGTGGAGGTCCAGGCCGGCGCAGAAGCCCCGCCCGGCTCCGGTCAGGATCACGGCGCGGCAGGACCGCTCGTATGTCAGATCGCGAAGCTGCTCGTGGAGCGCCTCGCAGAGCTCCGAGGTCATCGTGTTGAGCTGCTCGGGCCGGTTCAGCGTCAGTCGCACCACGTGGGGTGCAGGTTCGTCTCGCAGCAGGACCTCGGCCATCGGGCAATCCTATGTCGTCGGTCCGCTCCGTGGATAGTGGAAGGCCTGGGTCTGGGTCACCTTCGCGACGAGCTTGCCGTCGTCGCGAGCGATCTCCGTCTCGATCACGATCATCGTCCGGCCCCGGTGAAGCGGGCGGGTCGTGGATGTGACACCACCGTCGAGCACCGCTCGCAGGAAGTTGGTCTTCGACTCGATGGTCGCCGTGCCGATCGTGCCCTCCGGCAGGTTGAAGAAGGCGCAGGTCCCGCCGCACCCGTCGGCCAGGGCCATCAGGGCCCCGCCGTGCATCAGCCCGCCCGCCGTGCATCGCTCGGGTGCCCACTCCATGCGACCTCTGACGAGATCGGGGCCCACCTCGAGCAGCTCGGCTCCGATCAGTGCCGCGAAGGGCATCATGTCCCGTATCTGCGCGGGTGTCGGCTGCCCGGTCATGAGTGCACCGCCGTTTCCAGGCGGTCGAGCACGAGGCGACGCCCGAGGTCCGCCGCCTCGAGGCCGCGCTCGGCATCCTCGTCGGCGACGCGCAGGACGATGTGCCGGGCTCCGGCCTGCACGTACGGCTCGAGCCAGCCGGCGAGGCCCTCGGGTGTCCCGGAGTACATGGCTTGGATCATTCGCATCAACTCCAATGGTTGTTCGTAGTAACGCTCGATGTTGCGCCGCAGCCGCTCCTCCGCGGCGGCGGGCGACTCGTCCAGGCAGACCGTCAGGTAGAGCCCCGCGACGGGAGCCTCGTCTCGCTCGGCCTCGGCGGCCGAGGCTCTGACCCGCGCGAGGCCCTCGGCGTAGAGCTCCGCCGTCGGCGGGTAGGGCAGCCAGCCGTCGGCGATTCGCCCGACACGGCGCTCGGCCGCCTCCCCGGCACCGGCCAGCCAGATCGGCGGGCCTCCCGGCCGGTGAGGCCCCGGCTGCAGGGCGATCTCCTCGAGCCGCACGTGGCGACCCTCGAACGAGACGGGCTCCCCTTCGCCGGACCAGAGCGCCCGGACCGCTGCGATCGTCTCGGCCAGTCGCCCGACCCGCCCTGCCCAGGGCACGCCCACCGCCTCGAACTGCCGTTCTGTCTCGAGGTAGGGGAACCCGGCTCCCAGCCCGAGGATCAGCCGCCCTTCGGAGATCAGGTCGAGCGTCGCCGTTGCCTGGGCGAGCAGCAGGGGTGGGCGCAGGGCTCCCAGGAGGACGCCCGTGCCGAGTACGGCCCGGTCGGTCCGCGCGGCAACGGCGGCGAGCAGGAGCAGAGCGTCGTGGCGTGCGCGGGCGAGCGGGCTGTCGCCGACCCAGATCGCATCGAACCCGAGATCCTCGGCGTGCTCCGCGAGCGCCAGCAGCGGTCCGGTCTGCGGGCGCCCGAGGGTGATCGCGTCGCGCGTCGGGAGCAGGTAGCCGATCGACAGACGGCTTGGGTCGAGCGTCCGCATGGCGGATATAATTGCACAGTCGTACAAGAAATGACATGGCTCGGCCTATAGACAAGGCGCGACGCGCCGAACTGCTCCAGGGCTCGATCGACTACGCGGTCGAGCACGGCCTGGCGGACCTGACCCTCAGGCCGCTCGCCGAGGCGCTGGGCGTCCAGCCGAACACGCTGGCCCATCACTTCGGGAGCAAGGAGGAGCTGCTGAGCGAGATCCTCAACGGCGTCCGCGACAGGCTTCGGGCGACGCGCGCCGAGGTTGCAGCCGACCCCCGGGGCGATCCGATCGAGGCTGTCTGGCGGTGGACCGCCGACGAGCGCCACGAGCGGTTCTTCCGGTCCTTCTTCGAGGCATATGGGCTTGCCCTTCGCAGACCCGAGCGTTTCGAGCCGTTCCTGGCACGGGTGGTCTCGGATTGGGTCGGGCCGGCCGGCTCCCCGGCGGCGACGCTCGAGCTGGCCGTGCTGCGGGGACTGCTGCTCGATCTGCTCACGACAGGAGAACGAGAGCGCGTCGAGGAGGCCCTCCGCCTTTACATCCGACGCGCACCGGCAAACGCCTGAGGCCCGCCGGCAGGAGGGTTTCTGTGAGACTGGCGGGCGTGTCTCCCGGAGCCCTGAGGCTCGCCGTTGTCGGCCACGTCGAGTGGGTCCAGTTCGCCCGTGTGGATCACGTGCCCGTGCCCGGCGAGGTGGTCCATGCGAGCGACACGTTCGAGGAGCCGGCAGGCGGCGGCGCCGTCGCGGCCGTCCAGCTGGCACGCCTGGCGGGCGCCTGCACGCTGATCACCGCGCTGGGAGACGATCAGCTTGGAAGGCGCTCGGTCGAGCGCCTGAGCGAGCTGGGGGTCACGGTCCGCGCGAGTTTCCGGGATACGCCCACGCGCAGCGCCGTGACGCTGCTGGACGCGGCGGGCGAGCGGACGATCACCACCTTTGGCGAGAGGCTCGACCCATTGGGCGGCGATTCCTCCGGCTGGGAGGGCTTCGAGAATCTGGACGGGGTCTATTTCACCGCCGGCGACCGCCAGGCCCTTGAGCGAGCCCGGTCGGCGGCTCGGGTGCTGACCGCCAGCCCCAGGGCACGGCATGCCCTCGGCCAGGGCGTCGAGCTGGACGCCCTGGTGCTCAGCGGCCACGATCAGATCGAGCTGCGCGCCGCTCAGCCCGCCGAGGCGGATGCGCGGCTGCTCATCTACACCGAAGGAGGCCGGGGCGGGCACTTCCGCTACCGGACCGGCTCCGAGGGCCGTTGGGATGCGGCTGAGCTCCCGGGTCCGCCGGTGGACTCATATGGATGCGGAGACTCGTTCGCGGCCGGGGTGACCTACGGGCTGGCGGACGGCCGTGAACTGCCCGAGGCGCTGGCCGTCGGCGCCCGTTGCGGTGCCGCCTGTCTTGCCACGCGCGGCCCCTACGGAGGCCGGCCGGGGCTGGGGGCCCGGAGCTTCGAGAACTGACAGGATCCCGCCCATGGACTTCGAGCAGATCACCACAGAGACATCAGAGGGCATCCTCACGATCACCCTCAACCGCCCCGACCGCCTCAACGCCTGGACCGGGCGGATGGGGGAGGAGCTGCGCGCTGCGTTCGACCTCTCCGACGCCGATGACGACGTGCGGGTGGTGATCATCACGGGCGCCGGGCGTGGCTTCTGCGCGGGAGCCGACCTCGAGGGCGGCGGCGACACCTTCGACTACAGCAAGCGGGACACCGCCGGCATCGCCGGACGGGACGGCGGCGGTGAGTTCACGCTGCGGATCTTCGATTCCAAGAAGCCCGTGATCGCCGCGATCAACGGACCGGCAGTGGGCGTCGGCGCGACGATGACGCTGCCGATGGATGTCCGCCTGGCCGCCGATGACGCCAAGCTCGGCTTCGTCTTTGCCCGCCGGGGGATCATCCCCGAGGCGTGCTCGAGCTGGTTCCTTCCGCGGGTGGTCGGCATCAGCCGGGCGATGGAGTGGGTCTCGACGGGGCGGGTCTTCAGCGCGCAGGAGGGCCTCGAGGCCGGGCTGATCCGCAGCATTCACCCCAAAGACGAGCTGATCGGCGCGGCCCGCGAGCTGGCCCTCGAGATCGCGCAGAACACCGCCCCGGTCTCGGTCGCGCTGGCCCGCCAGCTGATGTGGCGGATGCTGGGCGCCGAGCATCCGATGATGGCGCACCGTGCCGACTCCCGCGGGATGGTCGCGCGAGGCCAGTCAGCCGACGTGGTCGAGGGCGTCACGTCGTTCCTCGAGAAGCGCCCGGCTCACTTCACAGACAAGGTGTCCGAGGGTCTGCCCGACGTCATGCCGGGCTGGCACTCGCCCGAGTTCGAATAGGAGGCAGCGATGTCCGGGCAGAAGAGCTTCACCGCCGAGCAGGCAAGGAGCGTCGGCGAGCAGATCGGGATCGACTGGGGCAGCGCTCCCTTCGATGTCGAGCAGTTCCGCAAAGGGATGGACGTGGAGCTCGAGCACGGCTTCACGGACATGGTCACGAACGTCACCGACGACGATCCGGTCTTCACCGGCAAGATCGCCCTTGCGCACCTCAACGAGTTCCCCGACTACTACACGCGGCTCCAGAAGATGGAGGAAGAGGCCGAGCGCGGCGACTAGGCCGCGCCTCCTCAGAGGCTCGGCAGCTGCTGGCGCTTTGAGAGGACGGGGGCGAACAGGTCGCCCAGGCGCTCAACACGCTCGAGCAGCGCCGGCGCCTCGAAGCTGAGCGGGCCTGCGTCCCCGGCCTTCAGCGCGTCGCGGATCTCCTGCCATTCCAGGGGAGTCGAGGCTGTGGGCCGCGAGAGTGCCCGCAGCGAGTAGACGCAGACGGTCGTCTTGCGGGCGTCGTTCTGACTCCAGTCGATCAGGACGCGCCCGGTCCGTCTCGTCTTGGTCATGCGCGAGACCACCAGGTCGGGCTCGGTCTGCTCGAGCAGCTCGGCGACAGCCTTGGCGAACGGCTTGGTCTGGGCGTAGGTGATGGCCTCGTCGTTGAGGGGCAGGTAGATCTGCAGCCCCTTGGACCCGGAGGTCTTCGGGTAGCTCGCCAGGCCGAGGCCCTCGAACATGCCGCCCAGGAGAACGGCGACCCGGCAGCACTCGAGCAGCCCGGCGGGCTCGCCCGGGTCGAGGTCGAAGACGAGTGAGGTCGGCCGGTCCATCGCACCGGCCCGGGCCAGCGGCGTGTGCAGCTCGATGGCGGCAAGGTTGGCCAGCCAGATCAGCGTCGGCAGATCGTCGGCCAGCGTGTAGTCGATCGGCTTGCTCGAGCTCGGCACCGTGGCCGTCCGAACCCAGTCGGGCCGGTGGGCCGGCGACTGCTTCTGAAAGAAGGACTTGCCGTTGACTCCGTCGGGCCAGCGCGTGACGGTCAGAGGGCGGCTTGTCAGGTGGGGAAGCAGGGCGGGTGCGATCGCCGCGTAGTACTCGATCAGCGCTCGCTTCGCGAACTGCGCCTCCGGGTAGATGACCTTCGCGAGGTTGGAGAGCTTCAGCTCGCGCCCGCCCACTCTCGCGATAGCGCTCTTGGCGCTGAGCTCCTCGATCTCCAGCGGTTCGCCTGATGCGCGCCGCTCGCCGAGCGCCTGGCTTCCCCCAGGAGCATCCGAGGTGTCCTCTCGCACCACCAGCTCCGCCGGCTTGTCATCCCGCAGGCCCTTGTAGGAGGGGTGGCGAATGTTGCCCGCGCTGGTCCATTCGGCGAACTCGACCTCGGCGACCAACCGGGGCTCGCAGAAGAGCGACTCCTTGGGCGGCTGCCCGGCGGAGAAGGGCGAGGAGTCGCGGGCCAGTCCCCCGAGCAGCGACTGGAGCCGGTCGAGCTCGGCGTCGCTGAAGCCCGTCCCGACACGCCCGACGAACCTCAGCGCCCCGCCCGGGTCGTGGACGCCCAGGAGCAGCGCGCCGATGCTGGAGCTCCGGCGCCCCTTGCCGGGAAGCCACCCACCGACGACGAACTCCTGGCGGCCCATCGTCTTCACCTTCAGCCAGCTCCCGCCCCGCGCGCCCGGCTGGTAGGTCGACTCGAGGCGCTTGGCGACGATCCCCTCAAGCCGTTGCTCGACGCTGGCCTTCAGCAGATCGGCGCCGTGGCCGAGGAGGTGCTCGGGTGTCTGCCAGCTCTCCCCTGACAGGCCCAGCGCGGCGAGGCGCTCGCGGCGCTCGGCATAGGGGAGATCCATCATCGAATGCCCGTCCAGCCAGAGCAGGTCGAAGACCACATAGGTGACGGGGGTGCGCTTCGCCAGCTTGCGGGCCTGCTCGCGCGAGGAGACATGCATCCGCTGCTGCAGCGAGCCGAAGCTGGGCCGCCCGGCCTCGTCGAACGCGACGATCTCGCCGTCGAGCACGGCCCGGTGCGAGCCGAGGTCCCGGTCGATGCGGGCGATCTCGGGGTAGCTGTCGGAGATGTCGTTGAGATTGCGGCTTTCCAGCCGGACCTCGCCGGGGTTGCAGTAGGCGATCGCCCTGACCCCATCCCACTTGATCTCGAAGCCCCACCCGGCGTCCTCGGCGGGAAGCGTCCCGGTACGGGCCAGCATCGGCACGATTCGCTCGGGCATCGGCTCGCGGGACACGTCGGCCGGAGGGTCCATCCGGTGGATCATCCAGTCCTTGGGCGGGTCCTCCTTGTCGATCGGGAAGAGGGCATAGCGGGCCTCCAGCCGCTCGCCGTGGAGCAGCACCTCGATCTTGCGGGGCTCCCACTTGATCAGCTCATAGGTCCCCTGGTCCCAGATCTTCATCGTCCCGGCCCCGTAGTTGCCCGCCGGGATCTCGCCGTGGAAGGTGAGGTACTCGATCGGGTGATCCTCGGTGGCGGCGGCGAAGCGGTTCTCCCCGGGCTCCTCGGGGATCCCCTTGGGGACGGCCCATGACGCCAGCGCGCCGTCGTGCTCGAGACGAAGGTCCCAGTGCAGACGGCGGGCACTGTGCTCGTGGATCACGAAACGCGGCAGTCCCTCGGCGGGCCGGCCCTCAGCGGGCGCCGGCTCGGGGGTCGCCGCGAAATCACGTTTGCGCTCGTAGCGGCCGAGCTTCTTCTCCTCGCTCGAGGCGCGCCCTGCGCCCCTCTCCCGCGGGGAGGGCACCTAGCGTTTGGCTGTGGCCCGCGAGCTGCTGCGTTTGGCGGTGGTCCCCGATTTTTTGCTGCCGGCGGATTTCGGGGCCCCCGATTTGGCGGCTGCTTTTTTCGCGGTTTTGGCGGCGGCTTTCTTGCGTTTCGCCGGTTTCGTGGGGCTGTCGTCCTTCCCCTCGCGGGCACGGACGGCCTCGAGGCTCGCCTTCAGCGCTCCCATCAGGTCGGGGGCCGGGGCCGTGACCTCCTCCGGCTCGGGCTGGATGGCGATCTCCTTGCCCTCGGCCTTGCGCTCGATCAGTGCCAGGACCTCCTCGCGGTAGGTGTCCTTGTAGCGGCTCGGATCGAACTCGCCGGCGAGCGAGCCGACCAGCTGCTTGGCGATGTCCAGCTCTCGCTTGGTCGTTTTCACGTCCTGCGCCTCGGAGATCTCGTCGATCCGATCGGCCGGCAGGATTTCGTCGGCGAAGATCATCGTCGCCATCCCCAGCACGTCGCCCATCGGGCGGATCGCGACGAGGTTCTCCTTCGAGCGGATCACGACCCGCGCGATCGCGACCTTGCCCGTCTCGCGCATCGCTTCGAGGAGCAGCCGGTAGGGCTTGGCGCCACCGGGTCCCGGGGCGAGGTAGTAGGGGTGGTCGTAGAAGACGGGGTCGATCTCCGAGAGCTCGACGAAATCCTCGATCTCGATCGTTCTTGTCTTCTTCGGCTGGAGCGTCTCGAGCTCGCCCGGCTCGATCACCACGTAGCGGTCCGGCGCCAGCTCATAGCCCTTGACGATGTCCTCGTAGGGGACCTCCTGCCCGCTCTGCGGGTCCACGCGCTTCTGGGAGATGCGCACGCCCGACTTCCCGTTGAGCTGGTGGAAGCGAACGGTCTTGCGGTTGATTGCGCTGTAGAGCTTGACGGGCACGGTGACCATGCCGAAGCTGATCGCGCCGGTCCACATAGAGCGGGGCATGTTTCAAGTGTTACCACGCCTGGGCGCCCGCAAACAGCTCTGCAAAGGGCCATGCCGGACGGTGGCTCGATGCGCGAGACTGTCGCGGTGATCTCCCGCCCCCTCCAGGACGACCCGACAGAGCTTCTGGCGCAGCTGCTTCGCTTCGACACGACAAACCCGCCGGGCAACGAGCGGGAGTGCATCGACTGGATCCGCGGGCTGCTCGAGGGGCTGGGCCTGGAGGTGAGGATCGTGGCGAGCACACCCGAGCGCCCGAACCTGATCGCTCGGCTCCCAGGCGCGGGCGTGTCCTCGCCGCTCCTGCTCCAGGGCCACGTGGACGTCGTCGCGGCAGTCGGGGAGTGGCGTCACGATCCGTTCGCCGGCACGCTCGATGACGGCTACATCTGGGGCCGGGGCGCCCTGGACATGAAGGGCGGCGTGGCGATGATGCTGGCCGCGTTCATGCGCACCGCCGCGACCGGCAGGACCCCGCCGGGGGACGTGATCCTGTGCCTGATGGCCGACGAGGAGGCCGGCAGCGAGCTGGGGGCCGAGTTCCTCGTCCGCGAGCACCCCGAGCTGTTCGAGGGGGTTCGCTATGCGATCGGCGAGTTCGGGGGCTTCTCGCTGCCGCTGGCGGGACGGACCCTCTATCCGATCATGGTCGCCGAGAAGCAGCTCTGCTGGACACGGGCGACCCTGCGCGGTCCTTCGGGGCACGGCTCGATGCCGCTTCCGGACTCCGCCATGGGGCGGCTGGGCCGGCTGCTCAGCAGCCTCGACGGCCGGCGGCTGCCGGTCCATGTCCCGAGCGTCACCCGGGCGATGGTCGAGGCCATCGCCGACGAGCTGCCGCCGCCGCTGGCACTGCCGCTGCGCGGCCTGCTCAAACCGGCCCTGACCGATCGCACCCTTGATCTCCTGGGGGACCGGGGGAGGCTGTTCGACCCGCTGCTCCACAACACGGCAAGCCCCACGATCGTCTCGGGGGGGCACAAGATCAACGTGATCCCCGATGAGGTCACCATCGAGCTGGACTGCCGGCTGCTCCCCGGCTACGGCCCCGAGGATGTCTTCGGCGAGCTGCGGGCTCATTCGGGAGTGGAGATGGAGTTCGAGGTCGTCCGCCACGACCCCGTGGCGGCCGAGCCCGACCTGGCGCTGTTCGGGATGCTCTCGGACACCCTGCGTGAGCTGGACGCCTCGGCGCGGCCCGTTCCGATGCTTCTCCCGGGGGTCACCGACGGGCGCTTCTTCTCTCGCCTGGGGATCCAGACCTACGGCTTCCTGCCGATGCAGCTGCCCGAGGACCTTCGCTTCATGTCCTTGATCCACGCTCCTGATGAGCGTCTGCCGGTGGCCTCGATGGACTTCGGCACCCGCGCGATCGAGCGGGCCCTCGAACGCTTCCGCTGAGCTCCGCTCAGTGGTTGCTGGTCCGCACGCTGCAGTGGGCCGCATGCAGGGCGCGACAGACAGCCACGTAGCCGGGCCGAGGCCTGTAGTGGGAGTCCATCAGGCCCGCGTCGAAGCGGTCCCTGGGCTTGGCGCCGGTCCAGTCGAACAGGTAGAGGCGCTTGATCTGCGAGTGCTCCCCGGCGACGCCGAAGACATATTTGAGGACCCCCGCGGCGCGGCGCAGGCCTTCGCCCCCGATGTTGGTGAAGAGCGGCGAGAGACTCACGATCCCGCCGGTCTCGGTCAGCCAGACTTCGCCGCCCAGGGCGTGGATGAGTTCGCGTGTCCGCCAGCTTTCCAGGCGGTTGACGTCGGAGTAGTTGTGCAGCCCCCAGACCCTCGGCATGATCGTCTCGAGCCTGCCGATCTCATGCTTGAATTCGGCGATGTAGCGGAGGGTGGGGGCGATGTCGCGAGCGTCGAGGATGTCGAGGCCGCTGACGCTGCAGCCCTTGCACACGCGGATCAGGGCCTGGTAGTAGCGCGCCGCGGCTGCCGCTGAAGGGCTGGCGAGGGCACCCCGGATGTTGCCGCGGTTGGCCTCGTCCCAGGACTGGTATTCGCGGACGTGGGGAAACAGGCGGACGAACTTCTGGACGTCCCGCTGGTAGCCGGCCACGCTGGGCAGCGTCGTGGGCGTGTACTCGGAGTGGTAGAAGGACACGAGGATTTTCTGGTGGCGCGCTTCGGCAGCCCTGATCCAGGCTGCCGCCTGCATGAGCGAGTAGGGCCTCACGGCGGCGTCGTAGGGGGCGATGTATCGAGCGATCTTCGTGTGGAGCTGCTGCCAGAGGGGGTTGGTGAACATCTCCGGATGCTCATCCCCGATCCCGGTCATGAAGAACGAGCTCGTGTGG
>Ga0265327_10004239_pt1 | contig 12857 bp, 12 predicted proteins | sample 41621metaG_FD_202089 | JGI IMG/M metagenome (GOLD analysis project Ga0265327, IMG submission 202089) | Rhizosphere microbial communities from Carex aquatilis grown in University of Washington, Seatle, WA, United States - 4-16-21 metaG | ecosystem: Host-associated > Plants > Roots > Rhizosphere...
TCAATTCACCGTTCTTAAGCTCGCGCTTCTTGTCACGGTGCTTGCCAGCAGCGTTCCGCTTGTCCGCCAAGACTTGATGGGTGCTATTACGAGGCTTTAGGCTTGGAATGAGCAGCGGCTTATCGTTCTTCACTTCTGCACCTTTGGTGCGGTGAAATCACCGCTCTGCTTGAACACATAACCAGCTTTGGTTGCTTGGTGAATTATTTTTCTTGCTTTGTCGAGTTCAATGCTATTGATCGGTTGCTTGCCATAAACAATCTTGGCAGCGGCCGTAATGTCTTTTAACGAGGGTGTTGGGCATTCTTTGGTCATACCGAATGCACCTTCTTTAAGGCTGGCACCGACGACTTGGTACCCTTCTTTCTCAGCCTTCTTCATGGCGTCTTTCTTCGTCGCTGCCTTGACCACCACTGTTTTAGCATCTCCAAGACCATTCACAATGTGTACTTCAAAACTCTTTAGCCGAACTGTGCACTCCTCGGCAACGAATGTGTTCTTGTCGTAGTCAATCCGATACCGCTTACCATCGACTTTTGCATAGTCAACTTCTTCGCCATTATGATCTTCAACGGAGGCCATTTGCATACTGACGCCGCTAAGACCAATGCGCTTCAGGTATGCCTTGTCGCTTGGAGACGCGGGAACCCACTGAATTACCAGGTTGCTGTCAGTTTCGAAGAGTTCTTGTAGTTTCATGTCAGGTTCTCTGAATTTAGTTCTAAGTATTTAGGCCGGCTGCGAACGCTTACTTGATTTCTCTAGTGTCCGCGTCGACTGAAATCATGCGTAGGATTTCTTCACGGGTTGCAACAATCGTGTTGTTCGTAACCTTACCACCCATGCCTGGGATGAACGCTGTTGCACGCTTACGATCAGACTTCACGCGCGCCTTTGCGGAGGCAGCCTGCAATGCCAGGTTCAAGAAGTTCGCGGCAACTTCAGCATTTCGAGCGGCGTACCTTGGCTCGATGATTTCGGTATATGCCATCTGATTATCAAAGGCATCTTTGGCTGCTGTGTACACTTCATCAAAGCGCTGATCGTTCTCAACATCTTCTTCGTCCTTTTCGGGAACAGGTGGAGTTGTAGTCAGGGCTGTTTCCGCTGCCTGCTCGTATTCCATCATTGCATTATCTTCCGCCATCTCATCTTCGGAGATGTCAAACAAATCATCCAATGGATTTTTAGTTTGCAGAGGTTTCATTACTTGTTCCTTACAAAGTGGTGCGTGATGTTTCCATCTTTATCTCGAACCACGACCTTAGCACCAGCTTTAAGATCATTGTCTCTCAACCACTTCTTGAGATTTGTGACTTGAATGTGTTCACATTGAGTGGAAACAAGCTTCCATGTTTTCACATTTCGTGCTGATCCTTTGAGGGACTCTGAGATATTTAGACGCGCTTGCCGGTACCACGGGTTAAAAATAAAGTTTTCTCCGTCACGACCCGAAAACTCATTCCTTGTTGTGCGGCAAAATCTGCCGCAGCTTTCCACTTTGCCATGTTCACTGCTAACGCGTACTTATCTCGGTCTGTAGCGCGTGGTGTTAACACCGTTTCTTTGTACGGCTTAATCTCAACAATCTCTTTGCGAACATTTCCAGTCTTGTCTTTGTAGATCACCAATGCATCTGGGTAATACTGGGCAACACGCTTTTCAAATGGGTGCATATACGGAATACTGAACTCTTCACTGGCCCACTGCAACACGGCAGGTGTTGTGTCTAACCACTTGAACAGCCGAACTTCCCATGAGCTGCGAAAGATAATTCTTGTTGGGTCACCAAGATACTTTTGTGGATTCTTGGGAATGAATCTTCCCTTCATCGTAGTACGGGCCTTTGTAGCCGGACGTGAAGTGGCCATTATGCAACTCCGTTATCAGCGCCTGGCTGATCTGCGCCGAACCCACCAGTGCTTGACGTATAGTCTGCGTGAACTTGAGACACGACCGTTGAATCAGAAATCACATCGCGCGCTGGTCTTGCTGATGATTGTGTAATTGAACTCGCCACACTTCCCAACGTACCGACAGCACTCTTCGCAATTCCCTGTGAAATGCTGCCAATGGTGTCGGCAACCGAGCCCAGGCCTGGAACCTTACGAATTTCACGTCCAATGGTTTCACTCGTAATCTTCTGGGCAGCGCTGCCCGCTACACCCGCGATAATTGCTGTATAAGGATCTGAACCACTCTGAGTGATTCCAGTGTTGTACGGGGTTACGTCACCTGGTGCGGAGCCTGATGGAGAAACCATCTTCTCTGCAGAGAGCTTCTCCATCGGATCTTGGCGGCTCATGACCATGAAGTCAAAGTCAAAGGCCATATTGAACGTGTTGTACTCAGATGCTGAATGATCAAGCTCATCAAGATCAAAGGAGACAACACGTGGGTTAATGAAGAAGAAGGACACTTGGCGAGTTGCTGTGTCGATCTTGTTCGTTTGATCGAGGAAAAGCTGCGTGACCTTAATGGCTTGCAATGGAGAGCCAACGTCGGTATTCACTACACCGCGTTGCGCGTAATCGTTCGTCTGGCCAAGACCTTCAGTGAACTCCATACCAGAACCGTTCAAGAACGCCTCATGCACGTCTGTGATGTTCTGAGACGTATAAATGGAGCGGCGAGTGATTGGAGAGTGCACCATCATCATGAAGCGGAAGAACTCATACACATTGTTCCCAACGTCATCAATGAACGACATGGACAAGTCTTTGTGTAGGATTCTTTTCAGAACCTTGGTTCTGAAGTTGTACTCATTGATCTCTTCGTATTCAAAGTCTACCTTCGGGCGATCAACCTTTGAAACGAGGAATGTGAAGTTTCGCTGCCAGTTCGCACGACCAAATTGCTCGAGGACCTTGTCTTTGAACAGGAACTCGACACGGAACATGAACTTCAGCTTTGGCCGGAAGTGTGAGTTAGCCAGAGATGCAGCGTATGATGTGGCATACCAAGACCCATCATTACGATTGACTGATGGATCCTGCGGTTGCCCGGAAAGTGAACGCAGAACATCGTTCAGCGGATTAGCGCCGAATTGTTCAACTGCCATACCGAACAGGTCAGTAGCTGTTCGCTGGGCGTCAATTCCAGAGGCTTTGACGAGTTGGGAGATGTCAGGCATTACTCATTCCAATTGACTGAGCACAGTTACTTCTTTGCCTGTCTTCTTGACCTTGACGCGTTGTCCCCTTTTGAACTTCTCAAAGTCAGGCGCTACTGACTCAAATAACTCCGCGATCTTCATACGACCCCTTCATGCCTTGAAGACTATTTAGCCTATCCTGGTCCTGAAACAAAAGAGGGACCCTAATAGGGTCCCTCTTTTTTGGTAGCGTGAACGCTTAATTGCTATTACCACCCAAGGCCGTCCCGAAACCTTCACCTGAGTCAATCGTGTGTGCGTGGTCAAAACGCATCGTGACTTGAATCGTTACCGCTTCAGAGGCCGAGTAATCCAATTCTTGGAAGTCAACGGCTTGGAACCAGCAGCCTTCAAGTACCCAGGTTTCAACAACAGTTTCATCACCGTCGAGTTGTTCAAGCTTTGCACTGAACTTATAGTCGGAACCAGTGGCGGCGGTGTTCAACCAGCGGCCATCAAGGTCAACGCCAACGAGACGTTGTTGCGTTTCCATTTGACCCTTGATAACCTTGGTTGCGAGACCAGTGATGTCATCTTCAAGGGTGAGCTGCATCGCTTGCCACTCATGCTTGCCAGCAACGTACGCAGTACTGTTGTAACGCTCAATCTTCACTTCAGTGTGTTCGAGCGAGGGGCGGGCGATAGTCGTAGTCTGCATCGACAGGTTACGGCTATTTTGACCTGGAACAAGACGACCAATGTCATGGAAAGTCACGCGCCATTTGTTCTTTAGTTTTGGATGGAGTATCCCAGAACCAACGCCTGGAATTCCGAATTGCGAGAGAGTAGCCATATTTGCTCCTTGTGAACCTACTTGATATTTACTACTTTGCCGGGTTTATGGTACATTTTGATTTGCTAAATAAAGAACATATGGCACGCACTCTAGACGATTACCTGCAATTGCAGCTCAAGAACAACCACTTCAGGTACATGCCTGAAAGTGTTAAAGCAGAGCTCATTGCCAGCACTCCAAATTGCAAGACGGAGTCACTAGCTGAACGAGCATTCTGGCTACAGACTGGGCTTACCGCATATCCAAACTGTGCACGCTGTGGGTCTCCCCTAAGTTCTGCGAACTGGTACCCGTCAACAACAAAGGCCCGCATAGCTAAGGGTGAACCACAAAAGGGATATAGGAAATTTTGTGGTAAAACATGTGCTATGAATGACGAACAAAAGCACACGCGCACTCGTCAAACAAGCATTGATAGGTACGGCGTACAACATCCTTTGATGTCAGAGTATGTCCAGGCTAAACGCAAGATTACAAACCTTGAGCGATATGGCGCTGCGAACCCAATGGCTTGGAGCTCTGTGCGGTTCAAAGATACGATTGAGGCGCTGCATGGTGTGACCGCGGTTAGGCACATTACCGGTGTTTCAGAGAAAATCGCTGCAACAAAAAAGATACAGACCCGTGAACTGTTAGAAGTTCGTGCCGCTGAACTTCAAAAGCTATTTGACGTTGAACTACAATCTGAACTTCCTATTACACTTGATCGGCTATATGATGTTGAGCTGCGGTGGAAGCATACATGTGGTCGAATCTATGAATCAAATATCACATCACGCGGTCTGAGATTCTGTCCAAGGTGTTCGAATGGGTCTTCACGAGCAGAACGCACTATTGGTGATTGGCTTGAGTCTAATGGCGTCACCGTGAAACGACGTGACACCTCATATGGATTTGAGATGGATTTGTTTTTACCTGAACTCAAGATTGGCATTGAGTACGACGGTACGTACTGGCACTCTGCTCGATTTGTGAGTAAAGAAAAGTCAATGCAAAAGCTTGAAACTGCTGAGGCGCTCGGTATTCAGCTCATAACCATTCAAGAGCATTTATGGTTGTTGGCGCCGGATAAAATCAAAGCCAGGTTAAGTTCAGTGTTGAACTTGAACCCCGCGCGGGTGATGGCTAGGAAATGTAGTCTTTATGAGCTATCAAAGAACGAAAGCAACGCTTTTTTCGATAGTTCTCATTTACAAGGCGCGGCGAGAGCAGCTGTCACGCTTGGCCTGTTATATGGCGGTGAAGTTGTTGCTGCAATGTCATTTGGTAGGCCACGCTTTGCTAAAGCATCAGCTGATTGGGAGCTCATTCGATTTGCAGTGAAACCAGGAGTATCAGTTCCTGGTGGAGCAAGTAAGATTCTGAAGGCATTCCGAAAAACCTACCCAGGCAGCATTATCAGTTACGCTGACCGGTGTTGGAGCACTGGTGGTCTATACAAGACTTTAGGGTTCACGTTCTTGAGGAATTCCGATCCATCATACTTTTGGGTTTCCGGAAATCATATCTTCTCACGTTATCAAACTCAAAAGGGGAAGCTTAAGAAGCTCCTTGGCGATCTGAATTTGGAGTTCGAGCCTTCTCTAAGTGAAGATGAGAATATGCGGGCGGCGAAGTTCTTGAAGGTGTATGATCGCGGGAATTCAGTTTGGCTGTTGAAATAAAAAGGGAGCATTGCTCCCTCTTTATCTGCTTGCAGGCGGTGATTAAGCACCTGTCGATTGCAGTGTGATTGGAATGTAGATGAATTCAGCCGCTTTCACTGGTTGAATAGCAATGTTCAGCCAGAGCTCGTTCGCGTCAATAAGAGCCGGTGTATTGTTGTTCGCGTCACACTGAGAGACGAAGTCATACAAACCACGCTTTGACATGATGTCATTGAGCTGTGAATCAGCCATTGCCTTCAGACCGTCGCGAGTGATCTGGTCATTTGGCTGGAAGACGAACGGTTGACTGCCCTTACGCAAAGCACGACGCAGGTAGCAAACCAACCGGACAACGTTTACACGATCAGTTGCGGATGCAGCTGGTGCAGAAGTCTTCTGACCCCAGACGATGATACCACGTCCTGGGAAGAACACGATTGGGTTGATGTTCTTGTCGTATTCGTACAGGTTGTCACGTTGACCATTGTTCAAGTTTGCTTCAACGAATGTTGTTGCAGTTCCTGGTGTACCAGTGATATAACCTACATTGGAGACACCAGCAACAGTACCACGCTGGATACCAGCTGGTGCTTCCCAAACGTATGCGGCTTGGTCAGACACAGCGTATGTACGCAACGCAATTCCAGATGGAGCACCAAGAACCAGGCGACCATCGAGATTCGACATCAGACCCCATGGATAGTAGTATGCAACGTTCTCAGACGAGACACGGTTTGAAGTCAAAGCCCACTGAGCTACTTGGTCTGGAGTACGGTTCGATGGAGTATCAGCAACCACGAACGCTTCAAACAAAATTGAAGCAGCAAGAGAAGACAACTCAGTAACCACTTCCCAGTATCCTGGGCATGCGATCAAGTTGTATTCATACAATTCGGAGCGAACGTCAACATTGCTATTGATCGAAGCACGAAGTGCCGTCACGATCGAAACGCGCTTTGCAGCATCATTTGCACCGAGAGGAGCACTCACTGTTACTGTTGCAGCAGTAATCGTGAACTCATCACCAGAGATGAATGGAGTTGTACCAGCATTGATGATGAATGATACACGGCCATTGTCATACGAGGAACCGACTGTTCCATTTGCCGACATACCAGAAACCGTGCCGTTCACTGTGAACGCTGACGACGAAGTCATTGTCACTGTGATAGTTTCTGGAACTGCCAATGTGCCAGGGAGCAAGCTTGTCAGTGCACCATTTCCTGTGTTCGCACCAGGTGTTGCCTCATAGGCAAGGTTGAACGTGAATACGTCACCAGCCGCGTACTGAGTTGAACCGCTGTTCACTTGCATCGAGAGCTTTGAGCTTGTGAATGGGATGTCAACAGTACCAGTGCCAACGTAACCGGTAGCTGAACCAGATACTGAGAACGTGGTAGAAGTTGTGAACACAACACTAATTGTTTGTGGCTTCACCGTATTGTCTGCTGCAACCACGTTCGTGATTGTGCCGTTACCAATGCCGTCGTATGCCATCGAAGACTGCAACAGTGCTGGAACACCGAGCGTAATGAAGGTGTCTGGTTCATCTGTTAAATCGATGTCGGCGCGGACAACGTAAGCAATGTTTCCTGCGGCGAGGAAGTTGTTCAGCGCGAGAAGACCGTATTCATTGCGGCAGTCGCCATGGAACTCATTGCCAGAGACGTCGTTGTGGAAGAATGGAATGCCGTACAACTCAAGTGATTGAGAGAGCGAAGTCACTGTGCGAACGACGTTTGCTTCCAAGGTGCCAGCAGCTGGCGTAACGCCGTCAGTCTGAAGCTTGCCAGAACGGGTAGCAACGAAGAACAGCGGAACTGTTGGAGCAGTTGCAGGGATGAAGAAGCTTTCGTTAGTAACAGATACACTTACGCCTGGTGAGACTAATGTTGCCATCCTAGTTTCTCCTAAATAGATGGGAATTCGTTTTATACAATCTATTTAGGGAGACACCGTAAAGTATGTGGACATTTGAAGCACTTTCAGCGGAAATTCTGAAGAGCCTTTGCGAAGATGGATCTTGGAACCCAAGAAAATGGAAAAAGTACAAGCACCTGAGACTGGCGCTGGATGCATTGGTGGTTCCTGGGTTCAATACACTAGAAGAAAAGATTTGGGCAGTTCGCGATGGATTATCGTCAAGGCCAATCTGTGCTGTTTGCCATAAGCATACCGCTGTGAGCCAGGTTGGTTTTAGGAGAACGTGCAGCGTTAAGTGCGCAGCAAACGATGCTACCACGAAGGCCAAAACTAAAACCACACAAATTGAAAGATACGGTGCGCACCACACCCAGAACAAAGAGTGGGCCGTGAAGCAAACGCGCATCAATCATGAAATTGGAACCTATGCTAAGGGGCAACAAACGCTTAAAGAGCGCTATGGTGTGAGTTCTGTTTTTGCGTTAGAACCAGTAAAGCAGAAGATAAGAAAGACAAACCTTGAGAGATACGGTGTCGAAAATCCAGCTGGCGTTCCAGATGTCATCGCTAAGAGAAAAGGCACTTGTGTAGAGAGGTATGGAAAGACAACCGGGTTTCCGACATACTTTGGTGACGAAAACCCAATGACTAGCACTGCCGTCATTTTTGGGGGGCGGTGTGTTAAACTTTCACAGGTACCATGGGAAGAACTTCAAGATTCTTGTAAGAAAGATTTCATTTACATTTCTATCCTAGGTGATGAACACTTAGCCAAGTGCAGACTTTGCTCAAAAGTATTCAATGCGACAAGAAGAAATGCAAAGTGCGATTGTGTAGATACGTCAATGGAAAAAGAACTTTTTGATTACGTAAGATCGTTAGGCGTGAATGTAAAGAGGAAAGATCGAAAAGTCTTAAGCGGATTGGAACTTGATATCTTGTGTCAAGATCAAAAGTTTGCCATAGAGTTGAATGGTGTGTATTGGCATGGGGAATTGACTCTGTCTAAGCGTGCAGACGCAAAGACCTATCACAGAGAAAAGTACTTGAGAGCCAAAGAAAACGGAATCTCATTGCTTCAAGTAACCGATGTAGATTGGAAATACAAGACTGATCTTGTGAAGTCGATGATCAAAAGTAGATTAGGACTTTCTAAGAGAGTTTATGCTAGATCCTGTGAAGTCAAAATCTTACCTGTAAATGTTGCCAGAGAGTTCTGTGAGAAAAATCACATTAGTGGATTTGTATCTGGAAAGCACTACTACGGTTTGGTTCATCAAGATGAATTAGTAATGCTTTGTTCCATTGGAACAAATCGTTTCACAAGTGGAATTGAGCTGCTAAGAATGTGTACCGCACAGGGTATGGCGGTAGTTGGTGGATTCAGCAAGTTAATGAAGGCTATCAACACTGATCTAAAGATAGATCAAATCACATCGTATTGCGACTTGCGATATGGTAGTGGTGAAGCTTACATTAAGGCCGGGTTTAGATTAGCATCTGAAAGCGGGCCTGGCTATTGGTACATAGATTCAGACAAGACCAAGGTCCATTCTAGATTGAAGTACCAGAAACACAAACTTAAGGAACTTCTAGAAAACTTTGACCCCTCGCTTACTGAATGGGAGAACATGAAGAATCATTCCTTTGACAGAATCTGGGACTGTGGTCAAAGGAAGTTTATTCTAGATTTCAATGCTGACCATTGATCACTGCACTTTGAAATTCTGCAGGAAAAGCTCTACGTCTTTTCTGTTCCCAATGTTAAAATCCTGGATTTGTTTGTGCACGTCTTCGATTGTGATGCCGGCATTGCGCATGATCTCTTTCAGTTCCTTGATCTGCCTAAATGAAGGTCTATAGTCCTTGAAGTGTGCGCCAATGGCCGCAAGTGCTCTTGCAGCTGTATCACCTTTTTTGGACCTAAGAATTTCAGTCCAGCTCTGGCTAACGCGCTTGAACAGATCTAACACCGACATTTCCTTGTCGTTTTCATTTGACGGCGGCTGATTCATACTGAAGAGAGCTGCAAGCTTCTTCACGTACTCTTTGCGGTCAGCGTCAGGATCACAGGCCAGGTCAATTGCGTTCATCCAGCGACCAACTAGGTCCTCGATGACCGTGATATCACCATGATAGTTCTTGCCGCCAGCGGCTCTGAACTCCAGGTATCCATCCTTAAGCTTGTCAAGATTAACTGCCGCGTACTTACCAGCCTTGTTCAAGTAATCTTGAACGATACGATCAGTGAGCTCCTTAAAACCCTGAACATCTGATGGGATCTTACCAGTTTTTTCAACTGCACGGATAACAGTGTTAGTCAGTGGGCGGGACATAGAGTTTCCAAGACGACCAAACTTCTCAAGCACATGCTTATCAGCCATGAACATCACAAGCTTCAGTGCATCCAATTTGTCCTTGATCCTTGGAATGGACACATTGATGTGTAGGCCAGTGCTTGCGTTTGTTTGGAAATCATTGTCATCGATCCAATTGAAGATCTCATTCAGGTGCTTCAACGCCGTGGAAATTGGAAGTGGAGGAGTAACAACCTCAAAGCCAACTCCATGCTGATTTCCCTCACCATCATCAATCGAACTGTCTGGAACAATGATGAACCTATCGCCTTCACCATGCCCTGGGTTGTCACGAACGACCACTTTTTCCTTCAGCCGCTTTGAGAGCGTATCAGCAGCCTGCTCAGCAGTGTCATGGTTCCAATGGTGATAGTCTTTGGGCGCCTCAGAGTATACTTCTGAGTTCTTTCCATCTTCATGTGCCCAGCCGTATTTTGGTTCCAGCCCGTATGAGCTCACAAACTCGTAAGCGTTCCGAAATTCTTCATTGAACCAATTTGTAAATGAGACCTCACCTTCATCGAAGTCTTTAAGAGCACGCTCTTTCGCACGCACCATTTCACGGTCTGGATCATCATCGTAATCACTTGCATCAACATGCTCACGCCAGTTCTCGTCTGCCCACTCTTTCTTCTTCTCTTCAGCCCACGTCTCATGGTCATTGTCAATACTAATGCTATCACTATTCCGAATTGTGAACAGCTCTCGGAACTCATTGAAGGTGTCAAGACGCCGAATTGAAACAGCATCAGTAGGATTGGACGGAGCGAGGTCGTGGCCTCCTGGCACATAGACCTCAACCTCAAACCCAGCGAGTGCGTCAGGGTGCTTCTTGAAGACCTGGCGATAGGTCTGCTGATTGAATGCTCGTTCGGCTAGGAATTGCTTAAATGTGATCATGGCAGTTCTTTAGGCTCTGGAGGAACTGGACCAACGGGTGGTGGTAGATCTCCCTGTGTTGTGTCAATCACAACATCCGCTGGAATAGGATTTCCGGCTGCATCATGTGCAATGATCATTGGTGGGCCGAACGGCTGCAGTTCACCATTCTCATCAACTTCATTTACGTTGATTTGATTGAGATTCGAGATTTGAATAATGACCTTACGAACCAAGTCATCCTTAATACCCATTGGGACTGACAAGAAGATCGGCATCTCAAAGTTCAGAGTCCAGATCGTAATTCGCTTGTCTTGCGCAGATGGAAAGTTTTCGTCGTTTGTGATGTCTGTAAGTTCAACCTTTGTGATCTTCGTCCAATCGAACGGTCCATCACTCTTTTGAATTTGAATGTCTGGATTGAACAGCACCAAGATCTGTTCGAGGATCTGATGCATTTGCTGTGTGTTCGACGCCCAAATTGAAAGCTCAAGTGACGCGTTGTACGGAACTGGCATCGCACGCTTAACAACCGTTAGGTCATTTGGGAAGACCCCACCAACGGGCATTGTCACTCGTTGATCCACGTACGCTTGCACCTTCCGACGCTCTGGCGCCAGTGAAAGCCCCGTCAAGTATGCGGACATAGTTGGTAAACTGAACATTCTGTTCTGAGTGTTCCCAGCATGAAGGGCTGCAACAACACGATCTTTGTTCCCAATGACACAAGGAACTGTAATGAACTGCGCTTCATCGCACGCACCTTTGCCAGTTTGGACTTGTAGGCCTTGAAAAATCGTCACGAACTGCAATAGGTAGGAACGCAGTTGAGCGTCATACCAATAGTTTTGGATCATACTTTCACCGCCCGCCTCATAAGATTACCAGGATTCCGAGTGATGAACCAAAAGGCATCGCCTGCGTCGTACACACACTTTGCAATTTTGTCAAGATCTCCATGCACCAGCACGAAATCATATTCATCTACCAAGGAACGTACTTCAGGGTGCTTCTTCTCCATGTCCCCAATTGGAACTACGCCAAACACAGTTCCATCTGTTTGTTGTGTAAGTCTTGTCCAAACTGAGGCTCCACCTTTTGTTTGAAGTGAAGCACTGAAAACGTTCTGACCATTTGACACCAGAGTCTGATATAGAGCTACTACCAGTCCCTTACCACGGTATGTGATATTTGAGGACAGTTGTTCAGTCTCAAGACCAATGATGTTACCACCAGGTACCGTGTACTCGCGCTTTGAGCACTCAATGTGCACCGCAATTGCATCCGTCTTATTATCTAAGAGTGCAATGTCGTATGTGTTTCCATTGAACCAACTTGCAGTCTTGCGCTTGTTGTATTTCACTGAGAACCCATTGATAGGAAATGGAGACTTCAATGGGACAGGCTTCCATTTCGTAGACACAATTTGCTCTACGCCCTTGACCGCAACATCACTGGCTTCTTTCGAATACGCCCCATCATCAATGCTGATGTCTTCAAGGAACTGCTTGAATGTAGTCTTCATTACACCCTCTTAGCTGTCAGCGACAGGGTTTGTGTTTGGTTAAACATCTCACGTTGAGATGGCTTCAGTGAATTACGATCATTTCTACGGTCAGTCTCAACATACAACCAAGAGTTCTTGATCACGCTGAACTTATAGAGCCGTGATGCAATGTTCAGTACTGGGTCATAGTTCAATCTAAAGAACTGACCATCTGTAGCGTGCGCGACATCTGGTAGCTTGAAGCCCTCAGTATATGGAAGACCATCTGGCGGAAGACCATCTTCAACATACAGATCGCGGCCGTCATATGTTCCCGGACCACCAGTGCCATTGCTCATACCAGAAGAAACTTCACGCGTATTAGCACCAGTTTCTGGAACTGCTGCAAGAGCTTCTGCAGTTGTAGCCTCCGCTGCTGTCAATGCACCAGTACTGATCTGTTGAATGCCATCGAAAAATGTTCCATCATCCACAATATACTTTTGTGTGTCCGCGGTTCCAACAATATCCCTGTTCTCTTGACTTGGAATCATTTGGGATGCTTGGAACTTGTACATAATTGGGCGCCATGAGGTAGTGTATCCATCAGCGGCCC
>Ga0265327_10004240_pt1 | contig 12855 bp, 10 predicted proteins | sample 41621metaG_FD_202089 | JGI IMG/M metagenome (GOLD analysis project Ga0265327, IMG submission 202089) | Rhizosphere microbial communities from Carex aquatilis grown in University of Washington, Seatle, WA, United States - 4-16-21 metaG | ecosystem: Host-associated > Plants > Roots > Rhizosphere...
TCGGTTTGTCGGCGGGCGCTAACTCCGCCGCAGCCTCGGCCTCATCGTCCTGAATCAGGTCCGCCACGTCAAAATCATCGCCAAAGCTGTCAAAATCAAAGTCCCCCGCTTTTGCGGCGGATTGTTCTAACGTATCCTGAGTATCGAAACCGTTAGTTCGACCGGGATTGTTAAGACTATGTTGATCTTCGGATTGCTTAACGGTTTCTGCATCGGTTGCGCCTTTTACAGCAGGGGTTAGCGTATCAATTTCAGCATCCTGAATCGGGTCCGAGCCATCGAACTCATCATTTAAAGCAAAAAATTCATCAATTTCTTCGACTTTAGCCGTTGGGGCAAAATCCTGGGCAACTCTTTTAGGGGCATCGGAATTTTTAAAGTCCGAAAAATCATCCAACTCTTCAAGTTCTTGCGCCGACGTATCATCCGTATCAAAGCCAGCCATCAATAACCTATCTAAATCATCTTCATCCTCCGGCGCGCTGCCGGATAAATTTTGTATAGTTTGATTAAATTCAGCAACCGTAGCCTGAGTTTGTACCGGTTGATTAATATTGTCGTCAAAATCATCAAAATTTAAAAAATCATCTAATTCATCATGCGCACCGTTATCATCTTTCGCGGCATTTCTTGTTCTATTCGTTGCGGCCGGCATTAACGCATCTTCGTTATCGAAACCGGCATTCATCAGTAATCTATCGATAGCGTCTTCATCATCCAGTGACTCATGAACGGGATGAAGCGAAGATTCCGCCTGGTCCAGCATAGCGTCCAAATCCACATTGGAATTATCACGCTGCGATTTTTTATCGATTGAATTCAATCTACTGTGCAAGCTCTCACGCCGACTGCTTGGGTTGAGTTTTTCTTTTGAGTTTTTATCTGTTGAGTCGGTCATATTTAGGCTCAGTAATGAAGTGTAAGACAGCCACAAACTTTAAATGCAGCGGTCGATGCTTACGGCAAAAAACAATTTTTGTAACCCTTCAGCAGTTAACGAAAATAGAATGCAGGTGCTCAAAGTAGCCGCCTCTAAGCGGCATAGAGCTGACTGATAAAATGGAGCTTCTTCACCCAAGCTATTACAGATAAAATGACTAAACTATTTTATGTAGGTGTATAACAAACTTGATTTCGATGTTTTAGATCCCCTCGTTGCCCCTAAAATCAATATCATCCGTGTTCTCTTATGAAGTCAGCGTCAGCTTTGGGTAGCTACCCGGTTTAATCATTTTAATACCAAACAAACTTAATGTTCATCAAGTTTCATCCATTTAATGCTAAACTCGCAAAAAAACTTTTAAGAAATAACATGCAACTAGCTATCACCGCCTTAGGCCATTATCAGACTAATTTTATTGCCGAAATATTACCCGCCGTGCGCGACTGCAAATGTAATATTTTGGAAATAAGATCCTCACGGCTCGCGCAGTCTACTGCGGCCTACCTGCTTATTTCCGGTAATTGGAACCAGATCGCCAAACTTGAAACCACGCTCGACATTATTCAACGACGGCTGGACATCAAGATTCACAGCTTACGGCCCGAGCAAAAAGACAAACCCAAAGAATGCGTGCCTTACTCGTTGGAAACCATCTCCCTGGATCGCGACAATGTCACCGAGTCCATCACCACTTTTCTACTGGACCGTGAAATAGAAATTGAGGAAATAGCCGGCAGCTGTTATCAGGCTCCGTATATTCAAACCTCGGTCTTATCGACTAAATTTGTGATTTTAATCCCGCCGCAACTTCATTTGCTGTCGCTACGCGAGGAATTCCTGGACTTTTGCGACCGCTTAAATATTGATGCGATCCTTGAACCTATAAAACGATAAATTGAATAAATGATAACTCTCGGCAACGCGGTACCCGATTTTGAAATTTCATCGACCGGCGATAAAACGGTAAAGCTAAGCGACTACCAAGGCCAATACCTGATTATTTATTTTTACCCTAAAGATAATACGCCCGGTTGCATCCTGGAAGGTCAAAGTTTTCGCGATAACATCGAAAAATTCACCGCGCTCAATGCCGTCATCGTCGGCGTATCCAGAGATAGCGTTCGCATTCATGAAGGCTTTAAATGCAAACAGCAATTTCCTTTCGATTTGCTTTCGGATGCGGATGAAAAATTGTGCGAACTATTTGATGTTATCAAACTGAAAAATATGTACGGTAAGCAGGTTCGCGGCATTGAGCGCAGCACCTTTCTGATCGATCCTCAAGGTTTACTGGTTCGTGAATGGCGCAAAGTAAAAGTCAAAGACCATTGCGAACACATTCTTCAAGCCCTTAATGAACTTGCAGCCGACTAAATATGAATATTCAAACGTCGCCTGATCAAAAACTGTTTGTCTTGGATACCAACGTGCTAATGCATGATCCGGCATCCATTTTCCGTTTTAAGGAACATGACATTTTTATTCCGATGATTGTGTTGGAAGAACTTGATCATGCCAAAAAAGGTTTAACCGAACTCGCGCGCAATGTCAGACAGGTCAGCCGGTTTCTGGATGAACTCATCCGCGACGCCAACCAACAAACCATTAACGACGGCCTACCGTTATCGGCCATAAAACACGGACCCAGCGCCGATAAAGTTGACGGCGGGCGTTTATATTTCCAAACCAGCGCGATGACCGCATTGTTGCCGGAAACCATGCCCGGCAATCTTGCCGATAACTCCATTCTCAGCGTGGTTCTAGCGCTGACCAAGGAACTGCCGGACATCACCGTTATTCTGGTATCGAAAGACATCAATATGCGCATCAAGGCCGCCACCTTGGAGTTGCTGGCGGAAGACTACCATAACGATCAGACCCTGGATGATATTGACTTGCTCTACAGCGGCGCAATGGCGCTGGAAGAGGATTTTTGGACGGTACACGGCACCAAAATAGAATCCTGGCAGGAAAAAAACCGCACCTTTTACAAATTGGACGATCCCATTGTCAGCGAATGGTATCCCAACCAGTATTTGTACATAGAAGATGAAACTAATTTCGAAGCCATCGTCAGGTCCTGCGAAGGCCAGATTGCCGTATTGGAACTGGCCAAGGATTATCGCGCCAAACATAACAATGTCTGGGGCATAACAGCGAGAAACCGGGAACAGAACTTTGCCCTCAATGTCCTATTGGATCCGAATATTGATTTTGTTACCTTATTGGGTACGGCAGGCACCGGCAAAACCTTATTGGCGCTGGCCGCCGGACTGACTTTAACGCTGGAAAACAAACTCTACCAAGAAATTATCATGACCCGCGAAACCGTCCCGGTCGGCGAAGATATCGGCTTTCTACCCGGTACCGAAGAAGAAAAAATGGCGCCGTGGATGGGCGCATTAATCGATAATCTTGAGTTACTGGGGAAAAACGCGGAACACGGCGAATGGGAACAGAGCGCAACCAGTAACATTATCATGAACCGGGTCAAAATCAGATCGCTGAACTTTATGCGCGGACGGACCTTTCTTAACCGCTTTTTGATTATCGATGAAGCGCAAAACCTGACTTCAAAACAAATGAAAACATTGATAACCCGTGCCGGTCCCGGCACCAAAATCATCTGCATCGGCAATCTATCGCAAATAGACACGCCTTATTTAACGGCGACGACGTCGGGATTGACTTATGTGGTCGATCGCTTTAAAACGTGGCAGCACGGAGCCCATATCACCTTGCGGCGCGGCGAGCGTTCACGCCTGGCCGATTACGCTTCCGATATTTTATAAACATCCGCCTCTCAGTCGATCTGGCATAGAGCATCCGAGTTAACGGTATAGCTTCATCGTCGATTACTCACTTTCGATTCAGCTTTACTTGGGACTTTACTCATGCCCAGTTTTCAGGAGATAACATGTCAAAACCCGTAACCCCTTTGCTGGCCGCCGATATTTTAATCGAACTCATCGATTACCCCGAGCGGCCATTTGTGTTGATCGAACGCGCTTATCCGCCTTACGGCTGGGCAGTACCCGGCGGTTTTGTCGATGTTGGCGAAACCGTAGAACACGCTGCTATTCGTGAAGCCCAGGAAGAAACTTGCTTAGCGGTTACCTTGACGACTTTACTGGGTATTTATTCCAATCCTAAGCGTGACCCGCGAAATCATACCGTCACTGCTGTCTATATTGCCGAAGCAACCGGAACGCCGCTGGCTGCCGATGACGCCAAAAACTTCGGCATTTTTACTTTTGACACGCTTCCTGATGTGTTGGCATTCGATCATGCTCAAGTTATGGCGGATTATCAAAATTATCGCATGACCGGTAAAGTTACGCCGCTACGAGTGTAATAGTCATTGACGACGCAAAAACACGAAAAAAGCATCATGTCTTCGTATGAATTAAAAATGTAAAAAGCTTTTGAACTGCTATTTAACCCCGAAACAGAGTTACTGCACTCCTTAGGTGCATAGAGCAAGCAACATGACATTTTGCAGGTATGGCTTATTTTCCAACATCCGACTATTCCTGATTGTGATGATTGGCTTCGCCTTGCAATCGGTAAAACATCCTATTCCCACGCTGTAAACACAATAGTTAAACCAGTGCATGATCCGGATCGGGTGCTGGATTTATATCGTTGATTATCATGGAACTGAGAAAAGTCATGCGCAGATTAAGGGCTGAAGAAGAATATAAGAGTTGTAATAAATGTATTTTTCTATATAATGCAAAAGATATGGAGAGGTGGCTGAGCGGCCGAAAGCGGCGGTCTTGAAAACCGTTGAGGGTTGATCCCCTCCCAGGGTTCGAATCCCTGCTTCTCCGCCATATATACGAAAAAACCGATTGTTTTTTAAAAACAATCGGTTTTTTTATGCCTGCTCGCCCACCTTGCGCGACGGCTCGCATTGAGTCTCGTTGGACAGTCTACCGGCAACATCCACCGATAGTTCATGAATAGATGAGAGCCCTATTATCGTCTTTAAAATGATCAAGCCCGCAGAGCCATAATCGGCAAACGCAATAACAGGTACACCTCCAGGCAAAACAGCCCATCATTACTACTGCTGACATTGTGCCCTCAATAGAGCGCCCAAGTACTGGTTCTCCTTGGCGGGTAAATTTGCCATATAGAAATTATCGAAAACGTTGAGATTTTCAACCACAATGATGCAAGTCTGCCCTCATCCCCCCCGTTAATAAGGAAATAGGTTGAACAATAGCCCATGCAGAATTGAGCATCACTTTTTAGGAATCTTTTTACCTACGGCAAAAGCAAGATAGTTAAGCTATTGACTAAAAATTCTAAAACACTTAGCCTGAAAACAAGAAATCCAGTTCCGCTGCTTGAACCGGACTTCTAAACCTGAGATGTACTTCATAACAATTAAAACTAGAGAATTTTCATGAATAAATTTAAGCTCTTAATCGCATCGTTAAGCATGGTGGGCAGCATGTCGAGCCTGGCTGCAAACAACAATCAACCGGCCCCCGTTGGATTTGCTTTTACAGCGGCAAGCATAGGTTCAAATCAATACTTGGGAGTCTATCTTTCAACTCCGCCAACACCAAGCAACCCCACCGCGACTGAAGGAGACTCGTCAACTCCAGCCACTCCCCCGACCTGCAGCGCGAATATTCAAGTACTGGGTATGGACGGCTTGCCGGTTGGCGACGCTTTCCCCACTCAAACTATTGCACCAGGAACCACCGTGTTTTTAAAAGTGGCTGATGCGAGCGCCGATTCCGTGCTCGCGCCACAATATTTTAACGTGAGCGTCAAAACAACGCCTCCGGTGACGACACCGCCAAACCCTAATCATCCCCACAAAACCAAAGCGGTTGACCCTTGTGCGGGACTGACCGGAACATTGGGCGTCTACGACAAAGTAACGCAAGACCTACAAGTATTGCTGCCAATACTGCCTGCTCCGGCAAAATCGGGAGGCAATTAAATGCAAAAAAGCTCGGATCGATTGGAAATGAGCCTAAGGTAATCCGCAAAATATAAACTCCCAATACACTCCCAGCCCCTTTGCCAAGGGGCTGGGAATCGAAGTCCATCGGTTTGAACCCTATCGCCGGACAAAAGCATACCGTCCCGCTCGAAATATTTTACGCTAATTAATTTTGGCGGATTTCGCTCCGATTTTCCGATAAATCCTCGCCGCCTATCAATCCTAACGAGCGCTCAAACTCATCCAACGGCATTGGCTTGCCGAGCAAATAGCCTTGAACCGATTGACACCCGTGAAGTTCCAAAAACGCGCGTTGCTCTTCCGTTTCGACGCCTTCGGCAATCACTTCCATACCCAGCGTGCCGGCCATGCCGATGATAGTTTGCACGATCACCGCATCATGCGATTTCACGCCAATATTATGGACAAAAGACTGGTCGATTTTTATCTGATCAATCGGCAATTGCGTCAAATAAGCCAGCGATGAACAACCGGTACCGAAGTTATCCATAGAAAAAGAAACCCCGATTTTTTTAAGTTCCCGCATCTTCAGGATAGTGTCGTCAATAGTATTGCCCACGACCAGACTTTCGGTCAGTTCAAGCTTGAGCCGTTCAGGTTGGATGGCATGTTTTTCCACCACAGCGCACACGTGTTCGACAAAACCGGCTTGATGAAACAGATGCGCACTGACATTAACGGCAAGCTGTAAATGTCGAGTCCGGGCGCTGCCTTCCCATACTTTCAGTTGAGCGCAAGCCGCCTCCAGCACCCACAAACCTATGGGCAAAATCAGCTTGGTTTCTTCCGCCAACCGAATGAACTCCAAAGGCGAAACGATGCCGCGCTCAGGATGCAGCCAACGCAATAATACTTCGGCCCCAACCGCTTGACCGTCATGATCGGCTTGCAACTGAAAATAAAGCTTGAATTGATGTTCCGCCAGCGCACGTTGCAAGTCCGCTTCCAGATTAGCCCTAGCCGTAACCGCGGACTGCATCTTGGGGTCAAAAAAACGCAAGGTATTACGGCCCGTGGCTTTAGCCGCGTACATGGCGATATCCGCCCGTTTCAGCAATTCGTCCATGGTTTCCAATTGATCGTTAAACAAAGTCACGCCGATGCTTGGCGTACTGTGCCATTCATAATTGCCGAGCCGATAGGTTCGATTCAGCGCGGCGAGGATTTTCTCGCCGACATCCTCAGCCTGTAGCGCAGCTTCATCAGCGTTCACACTGAGTTCTTCCAACATAACCACAAACTCGTCGCCGCCCTGACGAGCGACGGTATCGCCCTCGCGCATGCACGCCAATAAACGCTCCGCAACCTGCGCCAACAAGGCATCCCCCATATCGTGGCCCAAGGTATCGTTCAACGATTTGAAATTGTCCAGGTCGATAAACAGCAGCGCACCGTACTTTCGGCTTCTACCGCTGACCGCGAGCGCTTTACTCAAGCGTTCTTGAAACAAACGGCGATTAGGCAATTGGGTCAGCGGATCGTAATAAGCTAAACGGTGGATTTCGGCGGCCGCCTCGTTGTGCTCAGTGAGATCGGAAAAAAATGCGACGTAATGGCTTGGACGGCCGGTGACTTCGGTAACGACCGAAATCCTCATCCATCCTGCGTAAATCGTGCCGTTTTTGCGGCGGTTCCAAATCTCGCCCTGCCAGCAACCGGTGTTTTTTAAAGAACGCCACATCCGTTGATAGAACGCTGAGTCATGCCTCCCGGAACTCAGCAGTTTCGGCGTGTGACCTATCGCTTCTGTTGCACTGTAACCGGTCAGGCGGCTGAAGGCTTGGTTTACTCGAATAATAACGCCGTTGGCGTCGGTTACCATCGCGCCTTCTTGAGACTCGAAAGTAATGGCGGCAATACGCAATTCGTCATGGTTTTGCTTGTGTTCGGTAATGTCTTTCTCGACACAGACCATGCGCAAAGGGCTACCGTCGGCATCGCGCTTAGTCACCATGCCGCGGCTCAATAGCCACATCCATGAACCCGATGGTGTTCGGATACGGTATTCCGCTTGAAAAATCGGGCTGCGGTTTTGTAAATGCGCCGTTAATGCAGCACGGTAAGCAGGCAAATCATCGTAGTGAATAGCGTTTTCCCAGGTAGTGAACGAAGTCTCCGTTTCATTTAACCGGCAATCGCACGGCTGAGCGCCCCACTTCTTTAAAATAACGTGTCCGGTTTCAATATTCCAATCCCATGAATCCAGCTCAGTGCCGGTCAGAACCATCGGCAACCTATGCATTTCAGTCTCGCACCGGTTTTGTCTAATATCGGTAAGCGTAATATACAGCTCCTGTGCTCTATCGCCGGTTAGCACAGGCCGGCAATCCAATTGAACCGGAAACTCAGCGCCGTCGCCGTGCTTAAGAATCAGCTCGGTGCTTTGCCGCTCATTATGCTTCACTGCGTCCGAGAAAAAATGTTGCCAATGCTCGTCGTCTACAGCGCTAACAAAAGTCGAAAAGTGCCGATGCACTATCTGGTCGCAGTCCACTCCGAGCAATTCAAGCGCAGCTGGATTTATCTCGGCGATCAAGCCTTCTTGGCTTAGCGTCAGGTAGCCGACCGGGGCGCGCTGATAAAACTCCGCATAACTGTCCCGAGACGCCTCCAGAGTAATATGAGCGCACCGTAGTTGCTTATTTTGGCGTTCCAGTTCAATTTGTCGTGCCTGTAGCCGACTCAGTAATTTTTCGCTGGAGTGATCCATGAAAGTCATTGCCGGGATAGAGTAACCGTGTCTCTCAGTTTCCGCCCATGGCGAGTTCTGTTTAATCGTGTCTTTCCTCATATGCTATCCTCAGGAGTTACGAAACGTCAGGTAAAAAGCCGCGGCAGTCTACCTTACAAAATCATCTGACTTTGCAAAAAACCAATTAGGATTATCAATTTAAGCGCCTGCTCAAGAGTATAAGCTGTGCCTATTCGCAAACAGAAATTGCAGCCTTCAGACAATTTCGCCTTGAGTGCGAAACCGGAAAAAAGCATTTTTTAAGCTTAAATTGATGCTGCATACCTTAACAAAGCCAACATATAAACAAAATACGTGGAAACACATAGCCATTGCCGGAAGTTTAATGAAGCGGGTACGAACAGATGTATTCTTTGTTAAGACCTCATGGGGAACATCAGTGCATGCTTACAAGTTGCCTAAGTAATCATTCGGTAAGCAGTATTACTAATTCGTATTATCCGGCGATTATGCTAATGTTTACTCTAACTCGTTAATTTAACGATATTTTTCACTTAAAAAAGTTTATTTCAAGTATTTATTTGTTGCCCCTCAGACCCTCTGTCTGTTCACTTTAATGGATTTTACCAGGACTCCTATGAATATAGATTTTCGAATTGTACTGATGAGTGACGACCCTTATCATCTAGGCTTATTAAAAGGGTATTGTCACGCCCATCACTATAAATTTTTCAAAGCGACAACCGACCGGGAATCGATTAATGCGACTATTCAGATGCAACCGAATCTTGTGGTTTTTGCCGTAGATCCGCTACCGACCCAAGCCAAAGCCGATATTAAATTGCTTCGTGAGCTGAGCCTTAATCATAAAATCCCGGTCTGTTATTTACGTGGACGCAATAACCTTGCCGATATCGAAGAGGACATTATTTGCTGGGTCGATGCGATTTTAGACGCTCCTCTCGATATTAATCAGCTGAACGATTATCTGCATAAAAAATTCGAGCGTCATCCTCAATTTATTCGGGAAAAAAGGAATCGTAACAGGCGAGCCGCTGCCGATCGCAGGTTAATAATAGTCGATCCGAAAAAGACTAATCAGCTGGACGCCGCCACGGTAACGGGCGACAACTACGGCTTTATGACCGAACTTTTTCAAATCGACCAGCGTTCGAAAACCGTGCTGTTCAATGGTAAATCGCTGCATTTGACGCGTAAGGAATTCGATCTTTTCGAATTGTTGGCGCAGGATGTCGATCGCGTGTTTATGACCCACGAAATTATCAACCATCTCTGGCCGGAAAATAACCGGGCCACCAAATCGGATCTTTACCAGTACATGCATTTGCTAAGAAAAAAAATCGAAAACGACCCCAATAATCCTCAATGGATTTTGACCATGAAAGGTTTCGGCTACAAATTGAATGTAGCTAGCGCCGCGAAAAACCTTCCGCCTGCTTAAGTTTGGCTTGGGAAAATAGAACGCAAATGACGCGAGTAATTAGGATTAAATGAAGATTTTTCGATCATCTGCATTTATCATAATCGTCCGCGTCGCTTATAAGCATCTACTTTTGGGATCTACATTCCAGTGCATTTTGCGGCTGAATAATTACTCTCTTGGTCCAACAAATTCTACAGCGAGGCATTGTGCGAACCCTTTACTATAGCCACCCCGATTTTCTGTTTCATAACACCGGCCCCGGACATCCGGAATGCGCCGAGCGACTCAGAAGCATTGAAAAAGCATTGGCGGCGCCGGAGTTCTCAAACTTAATCCGGCTATCTCCGCCACTCGGCAGCGAACAGCAAATCAGGCTGATTCATCCCCAGCTTCATCTCGATACTTTGCTTGAAGCCATGCCCGAACAAGGCGAATATTATTTGGATCATGACATCGTGCTGTCGCCCGGATCGAAACAAGCGGCTTTTCGTGCGGTAGGCGCCGTTTGCGATGCGGTTGACCGGGTCCTGACCGGTACAGCCGACAACGCTTTTTGCGCGCTACGCCCACCGGGACATCATGCGGAACCGCAGTTGGCGATGGGTTTTTGCCTGTTTAACAACATAGCGATTGCGGCCGAATATGCGCGCCGACAGCATCAACTCGAACGTATCGCCATTGTCGATTTCGATGTCCATCACGGCAACGGCACGCAAGCGGCTTTTTACCGTCAGCCCAACGTGCTCTATGCGTCCAGCCATGAGATGCCGCATTATCCCGGCACCGGTCACCCGAGCGAAACCGGCGTCGGCAATATTATTAATGTGCCGCTGGCGGCAGGGGATTCGGGTATTGAATTCAGACAAAAATACAGCAACATTATTTTACCGGCGCTAAAAAAATTCAGGCCTGAGTTAGTGCTGATTTCAGCCGGTTTCGATGCGCATAAGGATGATCCCTTAGCGTCGATCGGGCTGGTTGAGGATGATTTTAAATGGCTTACTGAACAACTCATGGCCATTGCCGACAGTTGCTGCAATGGCCGGATCGTTTCCGCATTGGAAGGCGGCTATAACCTTAAGGCCTTAGCCGCCAGTGTCGCCGTCCATGTTAAAAGCTTAAGTGACTTGCAAAAATAAACCACCGCTATCATGGAACGCGGATTTACCGTGTAGGGTGTTGGATTGCCGAACGCACGGCTAAACCTTTTTTACGAACTCCGATTTAAGCTTCATCGCGCCGATACCTTCGATCTTACAATCAATATCGTGATCGCCATCGACCAGTCTGATGATTTTAACCTTGGTGCCGACTTTGACGACAGAAGACGATCCTTTAACCTTAAGGTCTTTAATAACGGTGACATTATCGCCGTCTTGCAGCACATTACCGTTCGCGTCTTTGACTACACGGCCTTCGGCTCCGGTTTCGGCCGGTTCGCCAAGTGTCCATTCATGCGCGCATTCAGGGCAAATGAAGGTGTCGCCGTCATTGTAAGTGTATTCCGAGCCACACTTCGGGCAGTTAGGTAAGCTACTCATCGATCTATTTTTTGTATTTAGTTAAATTTTAAAAGCGCTAGATTAGCACAAATGGCGAAGAAAGCGGAGCGCGCGCCGCGTTGCCGGTAAAGATGGCCTGCATTGCAAGACCTATTATGAGCTTAAGCCTACCAATCGCCATACTTGCCATGGTCTTCAATAAATTGACCTATCCCCGTCGGTCCGCTTGTTATTTCAAAACAGAAAATTTCACTACGATCACCTTTCGACGCAAAGCGGTCAACCTCGACCTCGAATTCAGTAGCTTCATTGATTAAATTACCGTCCTCGTCATACTCGGCGTTAACACCGTAACAATCGCCGTAAACGCCGATAATCAGGTTTTCGAACACCGCCAGATAACGGTCGTCATCCGACAAATAATCTTCATCGGGCGTCCATAGCGCAAACGGCGTTTCGTGAAGCTCGGCAAAATTTTTAGCTATTTCTATTTTTTGACTATCACTGGTCATTTAATTTTCCATTCGATTGATAAATTGGCGAGCGCTTAGGCTCTTTAATTTCCGCATTCGCGGGTTGCGTCCGTAGCCGCAGCGACAGTCCATTTGACGATTACGGCGCTTGTTGTAGGCGTCTTTTTTCCTAAGTTCCCTCCTATGCGTCAACTTAACAGCTAAGCCATTGAAAGATTGAACTGTTCAAGGTGTGGATAGGTAAACAACCCATTCCGCCGCCTTAAGTTGGCGCGTATGCGCCTCTCTGGATCCGTGGGACCAAGGGAGCGAATGCGCCCCCAAATGCCTTTTGTTCATCCCGATAACAATAAAAATACCTTGCCGCTATCGGCTGAAGATAGGGCCTGTTTCGCTTCCTGTGTTAAGACATAAAGCGGAGCTTTTTTGTAAGACTATGATTATTATAATCTATCATACCAACGAGCAGGAAATTGGATTGCGTCTACACCCGCTTCAGTAAATATACCGTGGCTTATCGGTAGCGCCGTAATTTTATCGACAAGTTGGATAGGCTATGCAGGGAAGCGAAGAAAGCGAGGGATTTAACTTAAGCCATTCAGTTCCACACCAATAACACCAGCGGGGCATTGACGGGACCAGGCAAGTAGAATCAGGGAAGTGACAGGGATTTAGGCCTCGGGCGGATACGGGTGATTTCCATGAAAGAACATACCGGATGTTACGCATTTTTACTCACCACGAAGACACGAAGAGCACGAAGTTTTATAAGCTTCGTGCTCTTCGTGGTAAGTAGCGGAGCCGGATAGGCAGG
>Ga0265327_10004241_pt1 | contig 12854 bp, 10 predicted proteins | sample 41621metaG_FD_202089 | JGI IMG/M metagenome (GOLD analysis project Ga0265327, IMG submission 202089) | Rhizosphere microbial communities from Carex aquatilis grown in University of Washington, Seatle, WA, United States - 4-16-21 metaG | ecosystem: Host-associated > Plants > Roots > Rhizosphere...
AAAATCTTCAGAAATTATTCTGGAACCAGGACTTCATTCTTTCCAGTACATCGTTGACCGAACCCGAGTGCACCCGCGTCGCCACATGGCGCTGATGCTGCTCCAATCCATACAGCAACAAACCCACGCCGGTAGAGAAGCGCGGCGTCTTTACCACGTCGGACAAACCGCCGATATAACGCGGCAATCCCAGCCGTACCGGCATGTGAAAAATCTCCTCGCCCAGTTCCACCATGCCGTGCATGGCGCTACTGCCGCCGGTGATGACGATGCCGGAGGAGAGCAAATCCTCGAAGCCGCTGCGGCGCAATTCGGTCTGCACCAGCGAGTACAATTCTTCCACGCGCGGCTCGATCACTTCCGCCAGCGTCTGGCGCGACAACATGCGCGCGCCACGCTCGCCTACGCCGGGCACTTCGATGGGCGCATCGTCGGCCAATTGACGCAGCGCGCAGCCATATTTGATCTTGATGTCTTCCGCGTCCTTGGTCGGGGTGCGCAGTGCCATCGCGATGTCGTTGGTGATTTGATCGCCCGCGATGGGGATCACGGCGGTGTGGCGGATCGCGCCGCCGGTAAAAATCGCCACGTCGGTGGTGCCGCCGCCGATGTCCACCAGACATACGCCCAGATCTTTTTCGTCGTCGGCCAGCACCGCCTTGCTCGACGCCAGCGGCTGCAAAATCATCTCGTTCACCTCCAGCCCGCAACGGTGTACGCATTTCATGATGTTCTGCGCCGCCGCCACTGCGCCGGTAACGATATGCACTTCGACATCCAGCTTCATGCCGCTCATGCCCAGCGGTTTCTTGATACCTTCCTGTCCGTCGATGCTGAACTCCTGTTCCAGGATGTGCAGTACCTGTTGATCGCTGGGCAGACTGATCGAACTGGCGGTTTCCAGCACGCGGTCGATGTCGGCCTGCGATACTTCTTTGTCCTTGATCTTGACCATGCCGTTGGCGTTGGAACTCTTGATGTGGCTGCCCGCGATGCCGGTGTATACCTCGCGTATCTTGCAGTCGGCCATCAGTTCGGCATCGCCCAGCGCGCGCTGGATCGCACCCACCGTCGCGTCGATATTCACCACCATGCCCTTCTTCATGCCGGAGGATTCGTGCATGCCTACGCCGATAACTTCCAGCGTGCCTTCCGGCTTGATTTCGCCGACGATGGTGACGATTTTGGATGTGCCGATGTCCAGCCCGACGATCAGATTTTTTGTTTCCCTGTTTTTGCTCATTGCCATCTCCAATACCTCAACTCTTCTGTTCCAGCCCAGCTTGGCCCTTTGCTATGCCACCCGGCAGGTAAGCGGCAAAGCCATTGCGATAACGCAAGTCCACATAACTTACTGTGCGTCCCATATTTGGCAGGCTGTACGGGTATACCGCCACGAAGCGCGCCAGGCGTTCCTGTGCCTGCTCGCGCCCCAGCTCCAGCACCATGCCGTTATCCAAACGCAGCTGCCAAGCACGGCGCGGCGACAAGCTGATTTGCGCAACATTCTGCTTGAGTGGGGCGAGCTGCTTGCCGAACACTTGGTACATCTGCGTCACTTCGGCTGCGGTGCCCGCTTCGCCGATGAATTTCGGCAATGCCTGCTCGCACTCGGCTGCAAACACCTCACCATGCGTGTTTACCAATTCGTCGTCGTTCCACTTGGCCAGCGCCACTTGTTCTTCCAGTTCCACTTCCAGCTGCCAGGGGAAATGACGGCGCACGCTCACCTTGCGCACCCAGGGCAGTTTCTCGAAAGTCTTACGCGTGCTTTCCAAGTCAACAGTGAAAAAATTTCCGCGCACACCGTTGCGCACAATATCTTCGATCTGCGCCGCATCCACCCGCTGTGGCGGGGCTGTCAATCGCACCGCATGCAATGCAAACACGGGCAGATGTACCGCGTAATGCACCGCGCCAAACAGCAGCAGTAACAGGCTGACGCCGAACAGCGTGCTTGCCAGTTTGCGCAAGGCTTGCAGGTCATCCCACATGACTCAACTCCAGCACGCGCAACACCAGTTGTTCAAAACTTATCCCCGCCTGCCGCGCCGCCATCGGCACCAGACTGTGATCGGTCATGCCGGGCGAGGTATTGATTTCCAGCAGATAGGGCTGGCCTGCCTCGTCCATCAGAAAATCCACGCGCCCCCAGCCCATGCCACCGATCAAGGCAAACGCCAACTGCGCCAGATGCTGCATCTCCGCTTCCCGTTCAGGCGCAAGCCCGCACGGGCACAGGTAGCGCGTGTCGTCGCGCAGATACTTCGCTTCATAGTCGTAGAACTCGTTGGCCGGTTCGATCTTGATCACCGGCAACACCTGCCCACCGAGTATCGCCGCCGTGTATTCGCCACCGCCGATGTACTGCTCCACCAGCACCAGTTTGTCGTGTCTGGCCGCTTCTTCGTAGGCGGCGCGCAACTCGTTCGCCTGCTTCACCTTGGTGATGCCTACGCTGGAGCCTTCGTTGGCGGGTTTCACAAACAAAGGTAAACCCAAGCGCTTAACGACCGCATCAAAATCGCTGTCGGCGGTGAGCACTTCATAGGCCGGGATCGGCAATCCCGCCGCCTGCCACACCAGCTTGGTGCGCCACTTGTCCATCGCCAGCGCCGAAGCCATCACGCCACTGCCGGTGTAAGGGATGCCCATCAATTCCAGCGCGCCCTGTACCGTGCCGTCTTCACCGTAGCGCCCGTGCAGCGCGATGAACGCACGGTCATAACCTTGGTCCAGCAGGCCGTGCAAATCCTGCGCGGCGGGGTCGAATGCGTGCGCGTCCACGCCGCTGCGTTGCAATGCAGCGAGCACTGCATTGCCGCTCTTGAGCGATACCTCGCGCTCGGCGGAGCGACCGCCGAACAGCACCGCGACCTTGCCGAAGGAACTGGCTGCTGTGTTCATTTCGTTTCCCCAACAATTCTTACTTCAGGATGCAATTCGATGCCGGTTTGCAGCCGCACCACTGTCCGCACTTCGTTGATCAAATTCTCGATATCCGCCGCTGTCGCACCGTCGACATTCACAATAAAATTCGCGTGTTTTTCCGACACGCGCGCCCCGCCGATCTGCTTGCCTTTCAATCCGCACGACTCGATCAATCGCGCCGCGTAATCGCCCGGCGGATTGCGGAATACCGAACCGGCATTCGGCAGATTCAGCGGCTGGCTGGCGCTACGCTTGTCCAGTAGCGCCTTGATCGTTGCGCGCGATGTTTCGCCGTCTCCCGTTGCAAGCTTGAACCACGCGCCGACAAACCACTCCTCTTGCTTTGCACGTAAAGCCACGTGACGGTAAGCGATGTCGTATTCCTGTGCGGTGCGCTCCAGCAACTCGCCGTCGCGCGTCATCACTTGCACACGCGCAGTCACACTCCAAGTCTCGCTGCCGTAGCAGCCGGCATTCATCGCCAACATGCCGCCCACGGTGCCGGGGATGCCGACAAAAAACTCCGCGCTACCCAAATTGTGCTGCGCGGCGAAGCGCGCCAGTTTTGCGCCGGGCACACCGGCTTGCGCATACACCGTTCCATCCGGTTCGATGCGCAATTGATCCAGCGCCGCATGCAGTAACAACACCGTGCCGCGCAGCCCGCCGTCGCGCACCAGCAGATTGCTGCCCAGCCCCACCGCGAGCAGCGGTTCATCCTTTGGAAGCGCGCGCAAAAATATCGCCAGATCATCGAGATCAGCTGGCTGATACATACGCGCCACGCGACCGCCCGCGCGCCAACTCACATGGCGGCTCATGTCCACGTCGTTGCGCAACGTGCCGCGCAATCCCTGAACCGGGAACTGTGCTGGTTCTGTCATGTTCATGCTGCTCCCGCCATTTGCCGTACCTGTGCCGCTACGCCGCCGACCGAACCGGCACCCATGGTGATAACCACATCGCCCGGCCTAGCCATTTTCAGAATGGCTTGCGGCATGTCCTGCATGTGCTCGACGAACACCGCTTCGTTTTGCCCGGCCACGCGCAAGGCGTGCATCAGCGCGCGTCCGTCTGCGGCCACGATGGGCGTTTCGCCCGCCGCATAAACTTCCGCCAGCGCAAGTGCGTCCACAGTGCTCAGTACTTTCACGAAATCCTCGAACAGATCGCGCGTGCGCGTGTAACGGTGCGGCTGGAATGCCAGCACCAAACGCCGTCCTGGAAATGCGCCGCGCACGGCAGCAAGCGTTGCCACCATCTCAACCGGGTGATGGCCGTAATCATCAATAAGGGTAAAGCTGCCGCCTGCGGCAGTGGCGTTCGTCCCCTCGCCCGCAGGCGGGAGATAACCAGCGACTTGCCCGCTTGCGGGCTTAGTCGAATGGCTAGTAGTTCCATCAGGGTGAGGGTGAGGGACGTTGAGCACCGGAACTTCCCCATACCGCTGAAACCGTCTCCCCACTCCCTGGAATTCCGCCAGCGCGGCAACGATGGCGTCTTCCGCCACACCCACCTCCAGCCCCACCGCAATAGCCGCAAGCGCGTTCAACACGTTGTGCATGCCCGCCAGATTGAGCGTGATTTTCAGATCAATGGGCACACTGTTGTGGCGGCACAGCGCGGTGAAACACATCTTGCCGTTCTCGTGGCGCACGTTGACGGCGCGGATTTGCGCATCCTCGGCAAAGCCGTAAGTGGTGACGGGTTTACTGATGCGCGCCAGCACTTCGCGCACGTTGGCATCGTCCACGCACAGCATGGCGCGGCCGTAGAAGGGCAGGCGCTCGAGAAAATCCACGAACGCCTGTTTGAGTTTTCCGAAGTCGTGGCCGTACGTTTCCATGTGGTCGGCGTCGATGTTGGTGACTACCGCCAGAATCGGTGTCAGATACAGGAACGAAGCGTCGGACTCGTCCGCTTCGGCCACGATGAATTCGCCGGTTCCCAGCTTGGCGTTGGTGCCGCTGCTATTGAGTCGCCCGCCGATCACATAGGTTGGATCGAAACCGCCATGAGCCAGCACGCTGGCGGTCAGGCTGGTGGTAGTGGTCTTGCCGTGCGTGCCTGCGATGGCGATGCCTTGGCGCAAGCGCATCAACTCCGCCAGCATCATCGCGCGCGGCACCACCGGAATTTTGCGTGCGCGCGCCGCCACGACTTCCGGGTTATCTTTGCTTACGGCGGTGGAAACTACGACCGCATCGGCGTTCGATAAATGTTGTTCTGCGTGACCCACATGCACTGTTGCGCCCAATTGGCGCAAGCGTAACGTGGCAGCGCTTTCGGATAAATCGGAGCCGCTCACCTGAAAACCCTGATTGAGCAACACCTCGGCGATGCCGTTCATGCCCGAGCCGCCGATGCCGACGAAGTGGATGTGTTTGACTTTGTGCTTCATCGCTTCACCGCCTCTGCACATACTTCCGCCACGCGCTGCGCCGCATCCGGTTTGGTTTGCTGGCGCGCGATTTGCGCCATTTCCAGCGCGCGTTCGTGGCTCATGTCTCGCAACAAATCTGCCAGATGTTGCGGTGTCATATTTTTCTGCGGCAGCAGAATCGCCGCGCCGCGATCACTCAGAAATTTTGCGTTGCCGGTCTGGTGGTCATCCACCGCGTGGGGGAAGGGAATTAAAATACTCGCCAGTCCCGCTGCCGAAAGCTCGGCAACGGTCAGTGCTCCGGCGCGACAAATTACTAAATCAGACTGGTCGTAGAAAAACGCCATGTCGTCGAGGAACGGTCTGATTTCGGCGTGGATGCCCGCTTTGTGATAAGCCGCTTGCACCGTTTCCAAATGGCGGTTGCCGGTCTGGTGCAACACGTCGGGGCGCGCTTCTTCCGGCAGCAACGCCAGCGCCTGCGGCACGCACTTGTTGATCGCTTGTGCGCCGAGACTGCCGCCGACCACCAGCACGTTCAATTTGCCGCTACGAGCCTGATAGCGCTGCTGCGGCTCGGGCAGTGCGGCAATGTCCGCGCGCACCGGGTTGCCGCACCATTCGGCTCCGGGCAACACTTCCGGGAAGCCGCTCAACACGCGCTTGGCGAAACGCGCTAGGGTTTTGTTGCTCAATCCGGCTACGGAATTCTGCTCGTGGATGACCAGCGGGCGGCGCAACAACACGCTCATGATGCCGCCCGGAAAGGTGATGTAGCCGCCCATGCCCAGCACCACGTCGGGGCGGATTTGCAAGAACGCCAGCGCGCTCTGGATCAGCGCCACGCTCAGGCTGAACGGCAACAGCAATTTGCGCATCAGCCCCTTGCCGCGCAGGCCGGAAAATTCCACCAGCGCCATCGGGTAGCCATGCTTGGGTACCAGCTCCGACTCCATGCTGTTGGGTGCGCCCAGCCAAGTGACTTTCCAGCCCTGGTCGCGCAGCACGTCAGCGACGGCGAGGGCCGGAAAAATGTGACCGCCAGTGCCGCCGGCCATGATCATGATGGAGGGACGTTTTTTCATCTCAAAAACCCCTCAAACACGAAGCACACGAAGAGTACGAAGAAGAACAACAGAAACCTAAAAAAATAACATCTGTTGGCAATTGCATGAGCATTGCCGCTTCACGAAGGTTTTCCTTCGTGTTCTTCGTGGTGAAAGATTTTTTCCTGCTCATATTGGCTGGCCTCGCATCATCCGGCGGCTTTCCCAATCGATTCTCAGCAAAATCGCCGCTGCCACGCAGTTCACCACCACGCCGCTGCCGCCGAAGCTGAGGAAGGGCAGAGTCAGCCCCTTGGTGGGCAATACGCCCATGTTTACGCCGCTATTGATCATCGCTTGCACCCCTAGCCATACCGCGATGCCTTGCGCCAGCAAGGCGGCAAATTGGCGATCCAGGAAGGCAGCCTGACGACCGATGGCGAAGGCGCGGATCAGCAGGCAAGCAAACAACACGATCACTGCGCACACACCGGCCAGACCAAGCTCTTCGGCGATCACTGCAAGCAGGAAATCGGTATGGGCTTCCGGCAGGTAGAATAATTTTTCCACGCTGGCACCCAGCCCCACGCCCAACCACTCGCCGCGCCCGAAGGCGATCAGCGCATGGCTCAACTGGTAACCTTTGCCGTAGGGATCCGACCACGGATCCATGAAGCCGACTACACGCTGCATGCGGTAGGGGGAAGAGAGAATCAATGCGGCAAACGCCAGCGGCAAGGCAAACACCAGTCCACCGAACACTTTCAGATTGAAGCCGCCCAGCCACAGGGTACATAGTGCGATGGCGCAGATCACCACGAACGCACCCATGTCCGGCTCAGTCAGCAACAGGCTGCCGACCAGCACCATCACCGCGAACATCGGCAGGAAGGCTTTGACGAAGGTATGTTTGACGATGCCTTTGCGCACCGTGTAGTCGGCGGCATACAGCACGGCGAACAGTTTCATCATTTCGGACGGTTGCAGGTTGATGACGAATAGCGACAACCAGCGACGGCTGCCATTGACCGAGCGCCCGATGCCGGGAATCAGCACCAGCACCAGCAGGGCGACACCAGCCAGAAATAGGTAGGGTGCGAGTTTCTGCCAGGTTTGCACCGGCACCTGAAACGCCATTACGCCAGCCACTAGGCCGACCAGAATAAACATGCCGTGGCGGATCAAATAGTAGGTGGGATGAAAGCCGGTGAAGCGGCTTTCCTCGGCGGTCGCAATCGAAGCCGAATACACCATTACCAAGCCGATGGACAGCAGTGCGAGCACGACCCACGTCAGCATCTCGTCGTATTCCGCCGCCACGGTGCGGGGGGCGGTCAGGCTGGCGCGCATGCGGCCTCCTCCCTGATTTCCTGCACTGCGGCGACGAAAATTTCGGCGCGATGTTTGTAGTTGTGGAACATGTCGAAACTGGCACAGGCCGGGGACAGCAATACCGCATCGCCCGGCTGCGCCAACTCGGCGCTTTGGCGCACCGCATCATTCATGTCATGTGCATGCACCACGGTTATGCCGCAGCCCAGCAAGGCAATCTTGATCTTGCCCGCATCGCGTCCGATCAGCACCACGGCGCGCGCATGTTGTTCCACCGCCGGGCGCAATGGCGCGAAGTCCTGCTCTTTGCCTTCTCCGCCCGCGATCAATACCGCAGGCCGCCCCAGCCCTTGCAGCGCGGCTACGGTGGCACCGACATTGGTGCCCTTGGAATCGTCGTAATAGATCACGCCGTTGATTTCAGCAACCGGTTCCACGCGGTGTGGCAATCCCTTGAAGGCGCGCAAGGCATCGAGCAGCGGCGCGAGCGGCAGGCCGATGGCGCGGCACAACGCCAGCGCGTCTAGCGCATTCGCCACATTGTGCAGCCCGGCGATCTGCAACTCGTTCGCGTTCAGTATGCGCTGCTGTCCTTGTACCAGCCACAGCTCGTTGCCATCGCGGAGGATGCCCCAATCCTGCTCACGTTGCGGTTGGCTCAGGCCAAAACTTACGTGCTCGCGCCCCGGCAGCAGCATGCCCATGCTGCATTCATCGTCGCGGTTCAGCACTTGTACTTTCGCACCGTGAAAAACACGCGCCTTGGCGGCGGCATAAGTGTCCATACCGGAATAGCGGTCGAGATGGTCTTCACTGATGTTCAACACCGTGGCGGCATCGGCATTCAGCGTGGACGTGGTTTCCAACTGGAAGCTGGACAGCTCCAGCACCCAGACATCGGGATGCTGCTCATTGCGCTGACGCAACACGTCCAGCACGGCGGGCGAAATATTCCCCGCCACTTCGGTGTCCAACCCCGCCGCGCGGCACATCGCGCCGACCATGCTGGTTACCGTGGTCTTGCCGTTGGAGCCGGTGATGGACAGAATCAAAGGTTGCTTCTCTCGTTCGCTCCCTCGCCCCTCGGGGTAACCAATGACTTGGCTGTCGTTGTTGGACAGCCTAGTCAGATGGCTAGTAGTTCCATCAGAGAGGGTTGGGGAGAGGGTAAGGGACGAGCGCTTGATCTGTTGGGCGAGCAGTTCGATGTCGCCAACCACCGGGATGCCGCGTGCGATGGCGCGTGCCACACAGGGTTCGTACAGCGGGATGCCGGGGCTGATGGCGATCAGGTCGATGTCGCTGAAAATTTCATCGCGGAATACGCCGCAACTAATTTCCACCTGCGGCAATTCCACGCGCAGGAGAGCGAAAGTGGGCGGTAAGTCGCGACTGTCGGCGGCGCGTACGTGCGCGCCTCGCGCCACCAACCAGCGTACGAGCGACAACCCGGTCTCACCGAGACCGAGTACTAGCACTTTTTTGTCAGCCCATTCGTTCAATGTTTTCCCTTTAATGTAGGGTGGGCACGTTTCTTGTGCCCACGCGCCAAAGCACGTAGCCCACACGATGAAACGCGTGGGCACAGTGCGTGGTTGTTGCCGACTTGTCGGCTGTACAACCACGGCCTCCCCCTTGCGGGGAAAAACGTGCCCACCCTACGTCTTACCTCAACTTCAACGTCGCCAATCCCAACAACACCAGCAGCATCGTGATGATCCAGAACCTCACCACGACTTGCGTCTCTTTCCAGCCCTTCTGTTCGAAGTGATGATGCAACGGTGCCATCAGCAAGATGCGTTTGCCTTCGCCGTATCTTTTTTTGGTGTACTTGAAGTACGACACTTGTAGCATCACCGACACCGCCTCGACCACGAACACGCCGCCCATGATGAACAGCACCAGTTCCTGGCGCACGATCACCGCTACCACGCCCAACGCCGCGCCCAGCGCCAGCGCGCCGACGTCGCCCATGAACACTTCCGCCGGGTAGGCGTTAAACCACAGGAAGGCCAGCCCCGCTCCGGCGATGGACGCGCAAAACACTGCCAGTTCGCCCGCGCCGGGGATGTAGGGCACGCCCAGATATTTGGAGAACACGGCATGGCCAGCGACATAGGAAAAGATCGCCAGCGCACCGGCCACCATTACCGTCGGCATGATCGCCAGACCATCCAGTCCATCGGTCAAATTCACCGCATTGCTGCTGCCGACGATGACCAGATAGGTCACCACGATGAAGCCGAGTGCCGACAAGGGGAGCGCCACAAATTTGAAGAACGGCACGATCAATTCGGTGTGCGCGGGTAGGCTGGCGTGTTGCCACAAGTAGATGCCTGCCGCCAGCGCAATCAGCGATTGCCAGAACATCTTGGCTTTGGCCGACAAGCCTTTGGGATTGCGATGCACCACTTTGCGGTAGTCATCCACCCAGCCGATGGCACCCACGCCCAAGGTGGTCAACAGCGCCACCCAGATATAGGCATTGCGCAAGTCGCCCCACAGCAGTGTGGTAATGGCGATAGAGGTGAGAATCAGCGCACCACCCATGGTCGGCGTACCGGCCTTGACCAAGTGAGTCTGCGGACCATCGTCGCGCACCGACTGGCCGATCTTCATTGCGGCCAGTTTGCGTATCATGCTCGGACCGACCATGAAAGAAATGAACAGCGCAGTCATCGCCGCCAGCACCGCACGCAACGTGAGGTAGTTCAGCACGTTGAACAAGCGGATGTCTTGAGCCAGCCAATGAGCTAGTGCGAGCAGCATTTTGTCTCCTTGCAGTCGCGGGAAGAGGGAAGAGGGAAGGGGGAAGGGGTGGACAGAGCGCGGTTTTCACCCTTCTCTCTTCCCTCTTCTCCCTTCCCTGTTTCCACGCAGTGGGCGACAACTCGTTCCATTTTCATGAAACGCGACCCCTTCACCAGCACGGTTACGCCTGGTGCCATTTCATCTTGCAGTGTTGCGCACAAATTTTCCGTATCGGCGAAATGCTGCGCGCCTGCGCCGAATTCGCGCACGGCATGTTTGCTCAATTCTCCCAGTGCAAACAATTCGTCCACGCCCATGTCGCGCGCCTCTGCGCCGATTTCGCCGTGCAGTTGCGCGGCATCGCTACCCAGTTCGCCCATGTCGCCCAACACCAGAATCTTTTTGCCTTCCGCTTGCGCCAACACTCTGATCGCGGAGCGCAGCGAAGCGGGGTTGGCGTTATAGGTGTCGTCGATCAGCATTGCGCCGTGCAATGCCGGTTTGCGCTGCAAGCGCCCGGCCACCCCGGAGAATTTTTCCAGCCCACTCACGATGTCGGACAAGGGAATATGCAAGGCTACGGCGGCGGCGGTGGCGGCCAGCGCGTTGCGCACATTGTGCGCGCCCGGCACTTGCAGGTTGGCGCTGAAACTACCCTGCGGCGTATCCACTTCGATGCGCGCGCCATAGCCGCGCACTTCCCATTGCGCGTGGACTGCCACGGCGCATTCGAGACCGAACTGGATGCTGCCGCGCTGGCCCGCCAACTCGCGCCACAGCGGCGCAAAATCGTCATCGGCATTGATGATCGCGATACCGTTTTCGGACAGGCCTGCAAAAATTTCGCCCTTGGCGTGAGCCACCGCTTCCACTGTACCCAGCCCGGCCAGATGCGCGCCGGAAGCGTTGTTGATGATGGCTACATCGGGACGGGCAATGCGGGTGAGATAGTCGATTTCGCCGGGATGGTTCATGCCCATTTCGATCACCGCATAGCGATGGTGGCCGCGCAGTTTCAACAGCGTGAGCGGCATGCCGATGTCATTATTCAGATTGCCCTTGGTGGCGAGCACCGCGTCAGTGTTGCCCGCTGCCACACTCAGGATGGATGCGAGCATTTCTTTCACCGTGGTCTTGCCATTGCTGCCGGTCACTGCTGCGATGGGGATGTTGAATTGCGTGCGCCAATGCGCCGCCAGTTTGCCCAGCGCGAGACGGGTGTCTGCAACGGCCAGAAGTGAGCAATCCGCGCCGAGCAATTTGCTGAGCTCTTCAGCTTTGTCCGCATTGACCATTGCGGCTACTGCGCCGCTCTGCAATGCGCCTGCCACAAATGCCGAACCGTCAAAGCGTTCGCCTTGCAGCGCGATAAACAAATCACCTAGCGCGATGGTGCGGCTATCAGTGGACACGGCATCGAAGTGCACATCGGGGCCGATCAGTTTCGCGCCTAATGCTTGTGCGGCTTGAGATAGCAGCATCATTGCTGCGCCCTCCATGTGGACAGCGCACGCTGAGCGATTTCGATATCGCTGAACGGATATTTCACGCCCTTGATTTCCTGATAAGGCTCATGCCCTTTGCCAGCCAGCAGCACGGTGTCAAATGCCTGTGCGTTGCCGATGGCATGGGCGATGGCGGCAGCGCGATCTTCGAGGATCTGGTACGCCTGACCATGCAGGCCGCCCACGATGTCGCCGATAATGTCGCCCGGTTCTTCGCCGCGCGGGTTGTCGCTGGTGACGATACACACGTCTGCCAGTTTCGCCGCAACCGTCCCCATCATCGGGCGCTTGCCGCGATCGCGGTCGCCGCCGCAACCGAACACACAAACCAATTTGCCGCTTCCCGCCGCGACTACTTCGCGCAACGCTTGCAACACTTTTTCCAGCGCGTCCGGCGTGTGCGCGTAATCCACCACCACCGAGGGGCGGCCATTGCCGCCGAAAGTCTGCATGCGCCCCGGCACCGCTTTGACTTGCGCCAGTTCGCGAATTGCCTCGGCCAATGCCACATCGCTGACCAGCAAAACCGCCAATGTGCCGAGCAGATTTTCGGCATTGAAGCGTCCCAGCAACGGACTGTGCAACTCAGCGCCGCCCCAACTGGAATGCACGTGCAGATTCAGGCCTTGCGCATCCATACGCAACGCGCCGCCGTACACCATGCGCATACCGTGACGCTCCGCCAGAAGCAGCGCGGCATCGGTCAAGCCGTAGCCCACCACTTCGACCTCCGCTTCCAGCAGTTGCTCGGCGAGTTCTGCGCCGAAGGCATCATCGAGATTCAGCACGGCGTACTTGAGTTGCTGCCAGTCGAACAGACGGCGTTTGGCTGCTGCGTAATGTTGCATGTCGCCGTGGTAATCGAGATGGTCGCGGCTGAGATTGGTGAGTAGCGCCACGTCGTAG
>Ga0265327_10004243_pt1 | contig 12850 bp, 8 predicted proteins | sample 41621metaG_FD_202089 | JGI IMG/M metagenome (GOLD analysis project Ga0265327, IMG submission 202089) | Rhizosphere microbial communities from Carex aquatilis grown in University of Washington, Seatle, WA, United States - 4-16-21 metaG | ecosystem: Host-associated > Plants > Roots > Rhizosphere >...
TGGAATCATCGCTGTTCAGTCCCACGACCAGGTGATCCCCTAATGCCCGGCATTGCTGCAGAAACTGCACGTGCCCCGCGTGAAACAGGTCAAAACAACCATTGGTGAAAACGGTGATCATTTTGGGTCTCTCCCAGATGGGGACTGACGGTTGTCCCTCTCAAGCTGCCCCTCGTTTCAAACCGCCTGGCCGGCGTACCGCTGGAGGATCCGAACCACGTCATCCGGTTGAATCATCGCCATGCACCGGGCCACCGGGATCGTTGGCCCGATCACGGGGTACTCGCACAATTGCCGATCCTTCGGATCGCCGTCGCCGATCGGGATCACGCGTGATTTCCAGCAGGCGTTGCTCTGGCAGCAGGGCAGGGCGCCAATCGTGTGCAGCGTGTGCATCTTGGGATAACTGAGAAACGTGACGGGTTCACGGCCCCCCGCCAAATAGACGTACGGTTTCTCAAACGCCGCGCACAGATGCATCAGGTATGTGACCGGTCCCAGTCCGATCGATGCGTGGTAAACCAGGCGATGGAGCATCCGGTGCGTCGTCTCACCCAGCAGCGAGATACATCGGTCGAGGCGCGGGTGATTGTGGTTTGCTCCTGCTTCGCCGATCTGAACCCATTGAAACAGTCCCAGGGTTCTGTCGATGACTTCCTGGTAGTACTCCACCGGCCACTGCTTGATCGTGTAGTCGCACTTCGTCCCGGCCACCAGGACACCAAACGGTGTCTTGCGACCATGAGTCCAGTGCTCCTGCAACATCGTCATCCAATTCTGTTCTTCTTCCGACAGATACAGCAGAGGCCGGTTGCTGCAGGCGTACAAGGGCCGGCCGAGTTTTTCTCCGAGGTATTCCGTGTAACACGCCAGGAAGTTGATCGGCGTCTGATTGGATCGATGGATCTGGGGATACTCCATCTCGATCCGCATGGCATCCGGGTCGTCATCGGCGATCGGGGTGATGTGAGGATTGTGCTGCCAGATGTCAGGGCAGGGAGTGCGGACATCGGTCAGGTACTGCCCAGGATAGATCACATGCAGCGAATGAACGGCCACGGTCAACGTCATGATGTCGCCCGGGCAAAGGCCACAGCACAGGATCAGTTTTCGCGGTTTCTTCATGGAATGGGCGGCCTGCGGTGAACGGGATGTGAAGCAATTCGATCATTTCCGTTGTTGCAGGTTTTCACTGAGCAGAGCGACGGCCGGTTCCAGATCGGCGGTGGGGAAGTTGGTTGCGGTTCGTTCGAGATGAATCTGTCCATCCGCCAGATGCCACACGCTGAACAGCCAACGCCCGGATCGAATCGCGGTGACCATCTGCTGCAGGATCTCGGCAGGGATCGCACCCGCGAGCGACGCGAGATCCGTCGTCGAATTCGCCGGCGTCGCCTGGATGGAGTTATTTGGATTCCGCCGTCGTACTGGCTTTCCCGTCCGTGACTGCGTTGTGCGAACGTCTTTGGTTGGCATGCGGAGATCTCCATCCAGTCATCGGTGGTTTGACGCCCGTAAAACAAAAAACCACGCCCTTGACCTTGCCGTCTGGTTGAACGGCAAGGTCACGAGCGTGGTTTTCCACTACTCAATTTTGATAGTCAGGCGAATTCGATTGTCGGGTCCATTCATCAGTCCACGGGGGACGATCCTCTCTGGGTTGTCGTCCCTGCGAAGGGTGGACTGATGGGGCGGGATTGTGCGCGCTTTCGTTTGCGCGGGTCAAGATGTTTCTCGCGGAAATTCCTGGGTGCGACGACAAATCCTGGCGGACTTCTCCTGAGGAGCAGGACACCCACGGTCCGGCCGAGGTGAAGTTGGTTTGATTCCTGCGATTTCGCCAGGACTCACGTTGACCCGCGCAAATCGATCACGGTACATCGTCACCTTCGTCATCTCACTCGATGTAACCGTTCACGGGCAAGAAGAGGGACAGACACAATTTCACGGGCAATCGAGTTCACGGGCAAACGAGAATTCGTCGTAGCAGCACTCCGCTGATGTACCAGCATGATTCGCCGTGAAAATGAGTCCGTCCCCGACCCGTGACCGGTTACCACTCGATCGCTTGATGGAGCGATTTGAACTCATGACATCCAATCCCTGGGACCTGGCGTACTACACGTTTCAGCCGCGTCCGGATCAGCCTGACATGCACGATCAGCAGTCGGCATTCCTGTTATCGCAGCATCCGGGTGTCACGTTTCTGCTCGGAGGAAATGGCGCGGGAACATCGACCGTGGCGCTCAGAAAGGTCGTCGACTTTGTGCTGACCACGCGACCTCCGCGTCGTGACACGCCGTTCTGGATTATTGCGGAGAGTTATGAGCAAACAATGAATGTCTGCTGGAAAGAAAAGCTGGATCAGCAGGGACATCTGCCTCCTCAGGAAGTCGAATGGAAGCGGATCCACTGGTACAAGCCAAATAACAACTGGCCGTTCTCGGTGCCACTGAAGGCCTGGCCGGATTCTCCGCGGACGAACTGGCAACTGGTCTTCAAATCGTACGACCAGGGCCGTTCACGGATGCAGGGAGAATCGATTGGCGGATTCCTGTTTGTCGAACAGTTTCCCTGGGGAATCCTGGAAGAGGTGCTCCGTGGCTGCCGCGAGTATTCGTTCCTGGGGAACAAGCTGGCCGAGTTCACTCCGGTCGACCCCGCCATGTCGGCTCGACTTCAGGAAATGGAAGAGAACGACACACTCCCTGATGGCTGGGCGATCTATCGAGCGAACACGGAATGCGCTGTTGCCGCGGGACACGTGTCGCGCCAATGGTATGACCAGTTCTTCGGCATGATTCCGGAATCAATGCGAGGCGTGCGGACCCGCGGATTGTGGGGCGGGTTTGAAGGAGCGATCTATCCGGAATTCAATCCCGCCCTTCACTGCCTCCCTGCAGATTGGCAGATTCCTCCGGGGTGCCAGCATCGGCGCATGATTGACTGGGGATTCGGCGCCGACAATGCCTTCTGCTGCCTGTTCGCCTGCCGCAATGGTACAGGGCAGTGGTATGTCTATGACGAGTATTATTCCACGGACACCCGATACACCGTCATCGATCATCTGCGATCGATCTCGGACAGGCATTCGTGGCCACGCGGGAACCCGATGTACGGTGTCACCTGGGCCGATCCATCGAACATCAACTGCCATCGCATCGCATCTCGATTCAGTGACTATGCCGCGGGATATGAACGGATCAGTGTGCAGGCCGCGAACAACTCGGTCGATGAAGGGATTGAGCACGTGAAATGGCTGTTGAAGTCTGATCCTGCGCTGGCCATGGAGGATGGTCTTCCGCAGCCCCGGTTGTTCATTGCACGGGAGAAGTGTCCGAATCTGGTCCGCCAGATGAGAACCTATCGACGACTGAAGAGTGACAAATCGGGACTGAATCCTCGTGACGCCCGGGACGCAGTGCTGAAGGCCGACGATCATGCCGTCGATGCGCTGCGCTACGGTTTGTTTTCCGAATCTCAATCGAATGGATTCGCTCCTTCCACGATGGCACACCGACATACCCCGGAGCGGCATGGAGTCCAGATCGACAGTCGCCGTTGGTGATCGACAACCGGTTATTGAGATTTGACAGTCGGCCATTTTCTTCGCGGTCCCTGCGACCACTGTCGCCTGAAGGCCGCACGGAAGCAGGGAAAATTGGGGCAGACATCCAATCTGCCTGAGGAGGCGGTTCCGATTGTGCGGAACTGCGTCTCGTTCTGGTGTCTGAGTTCAGGGAGACTTCGATGAACGCTCGCAAACCTGGTTTGATCCCCGGCGTCGAACTTGGCAGGCGATTGCCCGGCGGTCGCGTCGACTGGTCGACGTCGAAGTATCCTGTGAGTCACGTCGACACCTTTCAGAGTCGATTTGCCTCATCCGCCGCGGTCTATCGGGACTATGACGAAGCCTTGCTGGACTCGCGTGACAACGCCCGATTCATGCGCAACGATGTCGGAATCCGGGAATGCCTGGATTCCCGACAACGGACAGTGGCGATGCTGGACTGGCATATCGAACCCGAGAACGAATCCTCTGGTTCACAGCGGGAATTCAGTGAACTCCTGGAAAAGATCTGTCGCAGGATCAGTCATTTCACGGAGTATCGCCGGAACTGCCAGCATGCCATCTGGTATGGCAAATACGCCATTCAGCATCGCTGGGGAATGCAGACGGTGAACGGTCGAATGGTCTCAATGCCCACTCCGCGACATCAGGATGACTGGGGCTGGCAGCCTTTAAGCGGTGACAAACTGCTCTTTCGCCAACCGCGATCCGTGAATGATTCCGTCCCTGGATCGTACGAGGGGCAACTCGGGATTCGCGTTGGCAGTGCCTATCGGGCCGGTGATGTCGTGGGGGGACGTTGGCGGGTCGAATCGACGGATCGAGGCCTGGGCTATTTTCTGACTCCCGCAGAGCGCCGGTTGCTGCTGGTCCACAAGCATCAGGTTGAAGATGCGGCCTTCGAAGACGGAGTGCGGGCCGGTTCGATCTATGGAGTTGGCATTCGATCCGTCATTTACTGGGAATGGGTGCAGAAGCAGGAGACGATGGCATTCCTGATGGAGTTCCTGGAACGGATGGCCGGAGGCATTCAGGTCTGGAAGTATCCCCAGGGGAATTCGCAGGCACACGACGAGGCCCGTGCGGCGGCCGAGGCCTACAACAGCGGACAGGAACACATTCTGCTGGTTCCCGTCCCGACAGGAGATACCGGACAGTATGGCGTGGAGGTGATCGATCCCGGGTTCACGGGGGTGGAGACACTGCATCGACTGCTGACGGAATACTTCGGTCACAGGATCAAGCGTTACATCCTGGGTCAGGTCCTGTCGTCGGAGTCGGAGGCGACCGGGTTGGGGTCGGGGATGGCGAACCTGCATTCGCAGACCCTGATGCAGATTCTCAAGAGCGATGCCACGGCACTTGAAGAGACGATGACCAGTGACCTGTTGGAATCGATCATCCGCATCAATGTCCAGCGGGGAACCTGGTCCGACCCCGGCTTTCGCCCGCGATTCGTGATTGAGACGGAAGAACCGGAGGTGGAAAAGAAGCTGGCAGCATGGACTCAATTGCTGGACCGGGGACTCCCCTTTCGCCAGTCGGACCTTTATGGACTGGTGGGGGCCGCGATTCCCGGTGATGACGATGCAATCCTGCCAGATTCGGATTCTCACAGTTCGCGTAACTCGAGGATGCCGGGAGACTCGGTTTGATTGTCGATGACAGTCGGGTGGGGTACAGTCACGCGCGGCGGCACTTGCAAGATGGGCCGGCAGTTCAAAGAATGGAGTTTCGATTCCGATTGCCAGTCAAACGGAGCGGCTCTCAACCTGGTTCCTGAGATTCGATAGAGGATACTCCCGATGATGCGTCCTTCGATTTTGTTGTCATCTGCCGCGATGGTCTGTGCCGCGGTCATGGCGCTTCCTGCAGCAGAACCACTCGGGCTTCCCGCTGTCGTCCACCCCAAGGACAACCCACCGACTCCCGAGAAGATTGCGCTCGGCAAGCAACTTTATTTTGATGGTCGACTATCTGCGGATGACAAGGTTTCGTGCGCCTCGTGTCATGACCCCGCCAAGGGGTACAGCAACGGCGAACAGTTCGCGACGGGTGTCGAAGGGAAGAAGGGGGGACGCAATTCCCCCACCGTCATCAACGCCGCCTATCAACGCTTTCAGTTCTGGGACGGTCGGGCACAGTCTCTGGAAGACCAGGCGCTGGGACCGATTCAGAATCCGATTGAAATGAACCTGAGCCTGGAAGCGGTTGTCGCCAAGCTGAATGCGATTGAAGGCTACAAGAAGCAGTTTCAGCAGGTCTTCGGGACCGAAGTGACTTCGGCCGGTATTGCCAAGGCGATTGCCGCCTACGAACGAACGCTGCTGTCGGGCGACGCCCCTTATGACAAGTTCAAGGCTGGCGACAAGGCGGCCTTGAGTGAACCGGCACAACGGGGGATGAAGCTGTTCTTCGGCAAGGCGAACTGCAGTGCCTGTCATGCCGGCGCCAGCTTTACGGACAGCGGGTTTCACAACATTGGAGTTCCCGGAACCGATGAGGGCCGATTATCGATCACCAAGTTCGTTGGCGACAAGGGTTCGTTCCGGACTCCGACGCTGCGGGAAATTGCCCGGACGGCGCCATACATGCACGATGGCAGCATGAAGACACTGGAAGAGGTCGTTGCCCACTACAACAAGGGTGGAACGGCGCATGAGCAGTTGGACGAAGAGATTTTCCCACTCAAGCTGACGAATGAACAGATGGCGGATCTCGTCACGTTCATGAAAGAGGGGCTCTCCAGCGCCAGTTACCCGATGGAAACCGCCCCCGAGCTGCCCAAGTAAGTGGACTGAAGTCGGACTTCATTCGCCGCACAATCGAGTGCGGCGATCGGACCTGTGCTGCCCAGGTTTCGCGCTGGCATTCAAAATCCCTGCTACTCACCTGTCGTCGGACGAATCGACAGAGGAATCTCCATGGAACCGGTGCTCGTCGTCGAAAGCAGCGAGTGCGACGCGCGGGATGTGCATCATGGTGTGGCACGGGCCGGGTTTGTCAGCCGATCGGCATCCACAATCGACGACGTCCGCCAATTCCGTGCACAGAGCCATTCAGCAATCTTGATTGGCAATCTTCCTCCGGGGCTCGAGTTTCAATCACTCAAGTCTCTGCTGCAGGAGTGGTATCCTCAGATTCCCGTGGTGACCATCACCGACGTTCCAGGGATCTCGCCCAAAGAGGCACTGCAGGCGGAAGTCGCTGGCTGCCTGCCAAAGGGCTCCGTTGACATCGACCTCGGCTGGACCCTGCAGACCATCCTGGCACAGACACCTTCAAAGCCGGACAACGCGGCCTGGGGCTTCACGATCGACAATCAGCCGGAGTTGTTGCCCCTGATTGTGGCTCAAGTCCGCAAGCAGATGGACCAATGGAGTTTTGAAGATCCGATCGAGCCGGTCCGAGTGATAGTTGCCCTGAGCGAGGCTCTGGATAATGCACTGTACCACGGAAACCTGGAACTCAGTTCAGAGCTGCGCCAGGGAGATGGGCGAGCCTGGCGCGAGGAGAGCCAGCGTCGACGCTCGACGCCCCCCTATTGCGACCGCCGAATCCGGTTTCAAGGAGTGTTCACCGACCAGTTGGCACAATTCACGATTCGTGACGAAGGCCCCGGATTCGACCCCAGTTGCCAGGGCGATTGCACGGAATCTCAAAACCTGGAGCGATGCAGCGGCCGCGGCTTGTTACTGATGCAGATGTACCTGGACCAGGTGACGTTTAATCGAGCAGGTAATGAAGTGACGCTTGTCAAAAATCGACCACTTGCCTCTCGCGACGCCGGGATCGCCCGATCGTGAATTCCTTGTGACGAACGGGATTGAAGCTGGCGCGGCTGGGAAATAGCCACTTTGACGTGGCATTTCCAGATTCAGCAGCGATTTCAGTTTTCAGTGGTCTGCAGCGAGAATTTGCAAGTTCCCACTTCCGTTTGAGGAACTGACATGGTGAACTAAGGTATCTGAATTTCACCCTCCGAATTCTTCTAAGATTTTCCTTCGATTTTCGAATGACAAACGGCGTGATCGTGTTTTGTCGTCCGGGTGAAATCGGAAAGCGGATTGAATGAGGATGCGATTCCTGTTTCTGTTGCTCTCTGGTTGAAATCCGTCGCCATGAACGAACACAGCGGAATTCGCGCGAACACTCGACTTTTCGCGGGCGTGTTTTGCCCCAGTTGCCAATTCTCGTTTGTTTCCGAACAAGAGCAGCATCTGTGTCCGGAATGTGGCCAACGGTTTGATGGACGCGTTTCTCACGAAGCCGAAACGCACATCATTACGCCCCCCAAGCTGGCACCCCGCGTGGATCCAGTTCCCCGCGCTTCGAAAGCTCACGAGGTGGATGAGCTGATCGGTCAGCGGATCGATCGATATCAGTGCAATGCACTGCTGGGATCGGGCGCCATGGGTCGGGTCTACCTGGCCCGGCATATGGACCTGCATCGCAACTGCGCCCTGAAAATCCTGCCGCCGATGATGGTTGAAAGCGACACCGCCTACATCGGTCGTTTTACGGACGAAGCCCGCGCCGCGGCCGCTCTGAATCATCCCAACATCGTCACTGTCCATGCGATCGGGAAGGATCGTGGATACCACTTTCTGGAGATGGAGTTTGTCGCCGGACGATCGTTGAGAAAGTTGGTGGAAGATGACGGGCCACAGGATCCGGTCCGTGCCACGTCGCTCATGCTGCGCATCGCCGAGGGATTGTCGGCCGCACATCTGGCGGGGATCCTGCATCGGGATCTGAAGCCGGATAATGTCATGCTGACTCACCTGGGCGTCCCCAAGATCACCGATTTCGGACTCGCCAAGCGAGTCGTGCTGGATGCCACTCCTGGCAGCAGCGTCGAGGTCGTCGGAACACCCCCATTCATGGCGCCTGAACTGTTCCAGAAGCATGAAGCGACCACGGCCAGCGACGTTTACGCACTGGGTGTCTGTTACTTCTACCTGCTGACGGCACGGCTGCCGTTTTTTTCCCCGGTCCTGTCCGAGCTGATTCATCAGGTCACTCACAGTTCCCTGCCGAGTCTTCGACGCGAATTTCCTCAGATTCCCAAGGAAATGTCCGAGTGCCTGCAGCAGATGCTGTCCAAGGCGGCGGAAAACCGGCCTCGATCCGCAGTCGAGGCCGCTCAGCTTCTGGCGGCAGTCCTGGGAGAAGCGGAAGATCTGGATCAATTGATGCAATCGGCATTCGCGAACCAGTCCGGGTTGAAATGGACTCGGCTGCATGGCGACTGCTACAAGGTCAACCTGCAGTTCAAGGATGGACGCCACCAGATGGTGACGGTGGAAACCATCGCGCATGCGGGCGCTGATCGAATCCTGCGAATTTCCAGCATCTGCTGTCCCGCCCTGTCGGTTTACTTTGAACCGGCCTTGAGGCTGAACTCGGAAATTCTGCACGGGGCTTTGGCAATCGCCGAGATTGATGGCAAGGCGCAGTTCCTGATGGTCGACAACTATCCTCGAGCCACTGTCGATCCTGAGGAAATCCGGCGCAGCGTCCTGGAGGTGGCTCACCGGGCCGATGCTGTCGAAAAACTCCTGACAGGTCTGGACGTGAATTGACGAATCGGAGATTCGCCAGTTGACCGGGCCCGTCCGGCGGGAATATCGTTATAGATTCCCAATTCGGATATCTTTATGTCGATTGATCACGGCTGATTCCAACGGGCATGCCGGCCCCGTCAAAAGCGGGTATGTTGTTACGGCAGGCTGCGTTCGATGGATTTCCGGTTGCGCAGTCGGACAATTCGAAGGGTTTCGGCGAACGATTCAGAACAGGTGCAACATGGTCAGGTTTTCGTATCGGCTTGCTCCCGCACTGATGGTCCTGGCTGCCTGGGGAGCGACATCTCCATCGGCCGCCAGCGCCCAGGATCCCCGCCGGAACGAGATTCGGATCTCGCCCGTGGAAGATGGGGCCGAGCGAACTTCACAGCATCAATTGTGGGTGCTGGAGGTCTACATGAAGCCGATGCGGCTGATCCCCGTGGAATTGACCGACCCGAAGACCGGGAACAAGAAGCTGGAATACGTCTGGTACATCACCTACCGCGCGGTTCCTCGCAAGACCGTGGATCGGACTGACCCGACCGCTCCCGCCAACGAATTTGATCAACCGGTCAGCCCACCGCTGTTCATCCCCGAATTCACACTCGTTGTGACCGACAACGACCGCAATGAAATCTATCCCGATCAAGTGATTCCCGAAGCCCTGGTGGCGATCAACAAACGGGAAAAGGCCAATTACAAAAGCTCGGTCAGCGTCGTGGGACCGCTCCCCGAAGCGAACGATCCGGGAGCAGGAAACGATCACGCGATCCAGGGGGTCGCCATGTGGCGCGGAATCGACCCCGAGGCCGATCGTTACACCGTGTTCATGACCGGTTTTTCCAACGGCATTCGCAAAGTGAACGGCCCGGATGGCGAACCGATCATTCAAACCAAAACCATCATGCACAAGTACATTCGCCGCGGAGATCGCTTCGAGCAGAAAGAAGGCGAAATCCAGCTGGACGGCGAACCCGTCTGGATCTATCGCTGAAGCGATTTGCCGGTTGCGTCTGATGACTATTTCTTGAGCGACTCGAGGTAGGCCAGGATCGCCGCGAGTTGCTCGGCGTTCAGCCTGTCGACCATTCCCTGCGGCATGATCGAGATCTCTCGCTTGCCCCGTTCTTCGATCTCGTCCTTCTTCAGGATCGTCGAAATCCCTGCGACGTTGCGCAACTCAACTTCGTCACCCGATTCCCGGACGACGAACCCTTCGTGGACTTTGCCGTCGACGTTCACGAAGAATTGGGATTCAAACCCCTGGGCGATCTTGGCGCTGGGCTTCACGATCGATTCGACCAATTCGTGACGCTTGTATCGCTTGGCGATATCCAGCAGCAGCGGCCCCTTGACCGGTTCCGACTGTGAGACGGTGTGGCAGGCGACGCAGCCTTGCCGGCTGAACAGGCGTTGACCGTACTTCGCATCGCCCTTTAACGCCTCTGCCTGCTTGACCACCTCTTCAAACTTCAGCGTGGCAATCAGCGGCTTTTGAGGATCGATCGGTGGCTCCTTGTCGAGTTCCAGTCGCGTCACCGCATACTGCGCGGCCTGCTTCACTTCGGGACGATCCGATTTCAACTGCTGCTGGATCTGCAGGATCTGTGCTTCCTGCCGAGATCGGCCGATGGCTCGCAGCACGCTGATGGCGGATTCCGGGTTCGACCAGGCTCGCTCGACAACTCGCAGAGCGGCATCCCGGGCGTCCTTCGCGGCCTGAGGATTCTCACTGATGAAGACCAGGGCCGCGTATGCCAGTTCACGAGTTGCCGGATCCGTGGATTCCACCTGCGTCGCCAGCATCGCCGCCAAGCGGGCAAGTTTGGGTTCGCGCACAAACTCATCCCACGCCGAACCAACATCTCCCTGCTGCTGTGATTCCGCGACCGAGGCCGCGGCACGAAACGCGATTTCAAATAGATCCTTCTGATCGATCCGCCGCTGCAGTCCCCGCAGCGCCCTGGCACGCAAGGCCCCGTCGGCCGGATTGATCGTCGCCGCGACTTCCAGCAGGTGAGCTGCATCAATGGACAAATTCCCGGAACCACTGCTGATCAGGTCCACGGCAATCGGAAAGAACTCGCGATCTTCACCCGCCAGTTTGACAATTCGTTCCTGCGTCCCCGGCAAGTCCACCTTGTGACGTCGCAATTGAGGAAGCAACAGTTTCAGAACAGTTGGCGACCCATGCATCAACTCAACCTGCAGCGCCGAGCCAATTCGCTCGGACTCGGACCACGTCACCCCCTTGTAATAGGGGCCGCTCGTATCAGGACGCGTCCCCCACCAGTCGCCCGTGTAGTCTGCTTCACGGTAGTACAACCGGCAGAGCGTCTTCAGCACCTGCAATCGCGCCGTGGCCCGCTCCGCATCGTCAGTGCTGGATGCTGCATGCCGCTTCAACCACTCCAACAGCCCCGAGACGACTGACGGTTCGTGCAAATGTTGAAGGACTCGGCATGCTCCGGCCCTGTGTTCCACCGAGTCCAGCGCCGCCAGGGATGCCTCGGCAGCGTCGAGTCGGACGAGACTCTCAATGGCGATGTGAGCCACCAGCGGATCCGTATCGACCGTGAGCGGTACCAGGCGGGAAGTCAGTTCGCGCCGTTCGGCGGATCCCGCCGCCAGCCCCAATCGGAATCGTCCCAACCCCCGCGCCGCCTGTAAGCGAACGCGCGGATTGAAATCCTTGAGCGCCTCCAGAAACGGTGCCGCGGGCGTCTTTGCCAGTTCCGTCTCACGGTCCGCGATGGCACGCAGGATGTATTCCTTGAGCAAGTGGTCGTCGGCCAGTCGAAGCAGTTGTTCATGCGACGCTTCGCCGCGCAATTGCTTCAACGTGTAAACCGCAGCCACTCGAACTGGGAGACTCGCTTTCGAACCCGCCAGCCTCATCAACCCCGTCGCGACATCAGGCCGATCACCCCCGCGCAGGATTGCCTGCTGGGCGTTCAATCGAACCGTATGACTGGGAGCGGCGATCAACTTGACCAGTTCTACTCCCGTTGGCATGGCCCCGGCGCCAGCCTCCTTGGAAGCGGCCCCTGCTTTTGCCGCTGGCCTGGATGGCGAAACACGAACCACGAACCCGACATTCGGGTTGCTGAAATTGAAGCCGCCATCTTTCCAGCTGGTGACATACAGGTTGCCCTGAGCATCGACCTCCATGTCCGTTGGACGAGGGATCTCAAGAAACGGTTCCTGCTCGGCGGTGAAGCCCGCGCCAGACCGAGTCAGCGGATGACGGTAGACAATGCTGCGTCCCCAGTCGCAGGTGTAGAGCGAATGCCCCAGGTCACCCGGCAACGTCGGTTCATCCACATAGAGCGATCCGCACGGTGATCCACCTCCATAGTCCGCCAAAGGCTGGACGATTTCCTCGGGAAAGTTGATGAACAATGAGGGATATCCCATCTGAGCTCCGTGCGGAACATGACTGAGTCGCACATTCCAGCCGCCGCCGTCGTTGGTGTTGTCCCGCGTGAACAGGTCCATCAGCGGACTGACCGCGACGTCGTAAATGTTCCGCTGGCCGCGTGAGACCAGTTCCAGTTCCGTGCCGTCAGGACGAACCCGCGCGATTCCGCCACCCTTCATCTGGACTTCGCGTCCGTCTGTTCCCACTGCCTTGATGAATCCATAGTCCCCCACGGCCACATAGATCCAGCCGTCGATGCCGATCTGGATTCCATTCGTCGTGTGGTCC
>Ga0265327_10004244_pt1 | contig 12849 bp, 12 predicted proteins | sample 41621metaG_FD_202089 | JGI IMG/M metagenome (GOLD analysis project Ga0265327, IMG submission 202089) | Rhizosphere microbial communities from Carex aquatilis grown in University of Washington, Seatle, WA, United States - 4-16-21 metaG | ecosystem: Host-associated > Plants > Roots > Rhizosphere...
CCGTTGATCTCGCCGCCCTGGTAGCCGGTGACGATGCGCGCCGGGATGTCCAGCGCCCGCATCAGCACGACGAAAGACGACGCGATGTGCTCGCAGAAGCCGGCCTTGCGGTCGAACCAGAACTCGTCGGCGGTGTCGTCGCCGAAGACGCCGGGCTCCAGCGTGTAGGTGTAGCCGCCCGTGCGCAGCCGCTGCAGCACGTTCTGCACCAGGGCGGGGGTGGAGGCACCGGCCAGCGTCGGGTCGGCACGCATCTGCGCCGCCAGCGCGACGGTGCGCGGATTCGAGCCCGGCGGCAGCGCGACGTTGTCCTGCAGCGCCGCGGTACGCCGCGTCGGGCCGCTCTCGAATTGGGCGTAGCTCACGGCGCGGTAGCGCACCAGGTCGCCGATCGGGCGGTTGGCGACCCACTGAAGCTCCGGGGTCGCGAACAGCTCGTAGCCCGGCAGCTCGGGGCGCGTCGGCGCGGCGTCCAGTGTCAGCACCCAGGGCCGGTTCGAGGGTTCGAGCGTGACCTCGTAGCCAACCGGCGTTCCGCGCACCCGAAGGTTCAGCGGCGCGATGCTGCGCGAGAAGGGCGGCGGGGCGGTCCATTCGCGGCCGTCGAACTTCGACAGCACCGGGCCGCGGAAATAGAGCGTCGTGCGCGGCGGCACGCGGCCGTCGTCGAACTTGATGCGCGCGGCGATGCCTTCGTCGAGCGCGAGCTCGGCCACGCTGCCCACGCGCATCGTGTTCGAGAGGCCGGTGCGTCCGGTCATGGCGTCGTTCGGCGTGCCCCACAGCGGCGCCATGCGCGGAAACAGCATGAACAGCACCAGCATGATCGGTGCGCCCAGCAGCGCCATCCCGCCGGCCGTGCGCGCGGCCTGCGCGAGCGGCGGCTTGCCCACCGGCATGTGGGCGTTGACCAGCGCCGTCAGCAGTCCCAGCAGCGCCAGCAGCATCGCGAAGGCGGTGACGAGCGATTGCGAGTAGAAGAAGTTCGTGAGCATCGTGAAGAAGCCCAGGAAGAAGATCACGAAGGCATCGCGGCGGGCGCGCAGCTCGAGCGTCTTGAGCGCGAGCAGGATCACCACCAGCGTGACGCCGGCATCGCGGCCCAGCAACGTGCGATGGGTCGCGTAGGTCGCGACCAGCGTCAGCGCGAGCAGGGCGATGCGCCAGCCCCGGCCGGGCAGCGGCCGTCCCTGCACCGCGAGCGTGCCGCGCCAGAGCAGCACGATCGCGGCCAGCGTGCTGCACCACCAGGGCAGGTTGGCCACCTGCGGCAGCAGGATCAGGCCGATCACGGCGAGCAGGAAAAGGGTGTCGCGGGCGTCGCGCGGCAGCGCCTGGAGCCTGGCGCTCAGCATAGGGCCAGCGCCTCCAGGCATTGCCGCTTGTGGGCCTCGCCCTGCGACGGCGGCAGCGTGCGGCCGGCCACGCGCAGGCCGTAGTCGACGCCCAGCCGGTCGGCCATCAGCACCCAGGCGCAGAGCCGCGAGACCTTGGCCTCCAAGCCGGGCAGGCCTGTCGACTGGGCGTCGAGCCAGAGCTCCTGCCGCTGGGCCTGCTGGGTGTCGCGGCTCACGAGGTCTTCGGAGCCTCGGGCCTGGGCCTGCGCGGCACGCTTCCACACGACCAGCTTCAGCGGGTCGCCGCGGCGGTAGGGGCGCACGCCATCGTATTCGCCTGCACCGTGCGTGCGCAGCGCGGCCGACGCAGCGTGGCCGGCCAGCGGCTCGCCGGCCGGCAGCGGCGGCGGATGCGTTTCGGGCGCCGGGTAGACCAGCACCTTCGAGGCCGGCCGCCACACGGTCCAGACCCGGAAGGTGCCGAGCGGAAAGCGGGTTTCCGCGGTCAATGTCGGCACCGGGTGCAGCCCGCGCCGCTCGGGCTTGAAGGCGACCTCGACCGTGGCGCTGCCTTCGGCCGGCACGTCGCACCACGCCCATTGGCCGCTGCGGTGCACCGCCAGGCCGATGCCGAAGCGCGTGCGCCGGCGCCGGTTGTCGAGCACCACGCGGAACACCGCGGCCGCGCCGGCGTAGCGCGGCTCGGGTGTGAGCAGGTGCAGCGCGAGGCCGCGCAGCGTTCCGTGGCACACGTGCATGCCGACCGCCACGCTGCCCGCGAGCAGGAAGGTCAGCAGGTAGCCGAGGTTGAGCTGGTAGTTGATCGACGCGACCAGCAGCAGCAGCAAGGTGGCCGCCAGCATCCAGCCGGCCCGGGTCGGCACGATGTAGACGTTGCGTTGCGTCAGCTCGAGCGCATCCGAGGGCGGGCGCCGGGTCAGGAACCAGCGGTCGATGCGCCGGCGCAGCGGCAGGTGAAGGCCGCCGAACCAGCCGCGGGCCGGCGCCGGCGCGGTCACGGCAGCGGCACCGCCGCGATCATGGCGCGCACCTGCTCGATCGCGCCGCGGCCGGCATCGCCGACCGGGGTGAGCCGGTGCGCGATCGTCTGCGGCAGCACCGCCTGGATGTCGTCCGGCGCCACGTAGTCGCGGTTGGCCAGCAGCGCCTGGGCCTTGGCCGCACGCAGCACCGCGATGCCGGCGCGCGGCGACAGGCCCTGCAGGAACCAGCGGCCCGAGCGGGTCGCGGCCATCAGGTCCTGCAGGTAGTTCAGCAGCGGCTCGGAGGCATGGACCTGCAGCACCCGCTGCTGCAGCGCCGTGAGCTCGCCGGCGGTCAGCAGCGCGGGCAGGCCGGCCAGCATCTCGCGCCGGTCGGCGCCCGCGAGCAGTTCGCGTTCGGCCGCGCGGTCGGGGTAGCCGAGCGAGATCCGCATGAGGAAGCGGTCGAGTTGCGACTCGGGCAGGGCGAAGGTGCCCAACTGGTCGTACGGGTTCTGCGTTGCGATGACGAAGAAGGGCGTCGGCAGCGGTCGGGTCTCGCCCTCGACCGTGACCTGCTTTTCTTCCATGGCCTCGAGCAGCGCGCTCTGGGTCTTGGGGCTCGCGCGGTTGATCTCGTCGGCCAGCAGCACCTGGGCGAAGACCGGCCCGGGATGGAACACGAAGGCCTGCTGGCCGCGGTCGTAGATCGCGACACCCGAGAGGTCGCCCGGCATCAGGTCGGCCGTGAACTGCACGCGCGAGAAGTGCAGCCCGAAGGTGTGCGACAGCGCGTGCGCCAGGGTGGTCTTGCCGACGCCCGGCACGTCCTCGATCAGCAGGTGGCCGCCCGCCAGCAGGCAGGCCACGCAGTCGCGCACCTGCGCCTCTTTGCCCACGATCACCGTGTTAAGCTGACCGAGCAAACTGGCGAGCTTCGCGGCCACGTCCATTTTTGTATCCATATGCAAACAATACCGTAAGCCCGGCGGGCCCATGCCGCGTGGGGATACGGCGTGAATCGATCCATGGGTAAAACCGGCTATTTCACACACCGCGATTGCTGGAAGCACGACATGGGGCCGGGCCATCCCGAATGCCCCGCGCGGCTTGACGCGATCGAAGACCGATTGCTCGTCACCGGCGTTGGCGACGCCCTGGAACGCATCGAGGTTCCGTTGGCCACCTTGCCGCAGATCACGCGCGCGCACAGCGTGGCGCACATGGAGCACCTCGAAGCGCTGAGCCAGCGCCTCATCGAGGATGCACCGGCCGGGGGCCCCGACCACGCGCAGATCGATCCCGACACCACGCTCACCCGCCTCACGGTGCTGGCCGCCCGCCGCGCCGCCGGCGCAGCCATCGCGGCCACCGATGCGGTGATGGCCGGCCAGGTCGACAACGCGTTCTGCGCCGTACGCCCGCCCGGCCACCATGCCTGCCGGGACAAGGCGATGGGCTTTTGCTTCTTCAACAACATCGCGATCGCGGTGCGCCATGCGATCGAGGAACACGGGCTCGAGCGGGTCGCGGTGGTCGACTTCGACGTCCACCACGGCAACGGCACCGAGGACATCCTGAGCAACGACCCGCGCGTGCTGATGGTCGGGATCTTCCAGCACCCGTTCTACCCCTACACCGGCACCGAGCACCCGGCTGCGAACATGCTCAACCTGCCGGTGCCGGCCTACACCAAGGGCATGGACGTCCGCGAGCTGATCGAAGCGTGCTGGATGCCGCGGCTGGAGGAATTCAAGCCGCAGATGATCTTCGTCAGCGCGGGCTTCGATGCCCACCGCGACGATGACCTGGGCCAGCTGCGGCTCAACGAGCACGATTTCGGCTGGATCACCAGCCGCGTGGTCGATGTCGCGCGGCGCCACTCGAAAGGCCGCATCGTGTCGATGCTGGAGGGCGGCTACAACCTCGACGCCCTGGCGCGCAGCGTCGAGGAGCACGTGCGCGTGCTCGCCGATCTCTAGCCGCCGATGAATTTCAGCGAATTCACCCAGAAACTTTCGCAGATCGAGGCCCGCGGCGTCTCGATCGAGGTCGCCATCCTGATCGGCTGCGTGCTGGTCGCCTGGGGCGTCTGCCGCTGGTTCGGCCGCGACCAGCCCAAGGATTCGATCTGGTTCGGCCTGCGCACCATCGACGGCCTGCTGTTCCCGCTGATGGCGCTGGTCTTCACCGACCTGGCGCGGCGCGCCACGCTGGTCTACCAGCCGGTGCTGGTGCTGCGGATCGCGGTGTCGGTGTTCGTGTCGCTGGTGGCGATCCGCTTTTTCGCGCGCGTGCTGAGCGCCGTGTTTCCCGCCTCCGCGATGGCGCGGCTCGTCGAGCGCACCATTTCGTGGCTGGCCTGGATCGGCGCCGTGCTCTGGATCGTCGGCCTGCTGCAGCCGGTGCTGGCCGAGCTCGACGAGATCACGCTGGCCTTCGGCCGCACGCGCGTGAGTCTGCGTACCATTCTCGACGGCACGCTGTCGGCCGGTCTCGTGCTCGTCATCGCGTTGTGGATCTCGCAGACCATCGAAAAGCGCATCCTGCGGGAGGCCGTGGCCGACCTGTCGATGCGCAAGGTGGCATCGAATGCGGTCCGCGCCTTTCTGCTGCTGATCGGGCTGCTGTTCGCGCTGTCGGCGGTGGGCGTCGACCTGACCGCGCTGTCGGTGCTGGGCGGTGCGCTCGGGGTCGGCCTCGGCTTCGGATTGCAGAAGCTGGCGGCCAATTACGTGAGCGGCTTCGTGATCCTGCTCGAGCGCTCGATCCGTATCGGGGACAACGTGCGGGTCGATGGCTTCGAGGGCCGCATCACCGACATCAAGACCCGCTACACGCTGGTGCGGGCGGGCAACGGCCGCGAGTCGATCGTGCCGAACGAATCGCTGATCACGAGCCGGGTCGAGAACCTGTCGCTGGCCGATCGCAAGTTCAACATCACGACCACCATCGTGGTCGGCTACGACAGCGACGTGGCACGGGTGCAGGCCATCCTGTGCGCGGCCGCAGCGGCGCAGCCGCGCGTCCTGTCCGATCCGGCGCCGGTCGCCTTTCTGCTCACCTTCGCGCCCCATGGGCTGGAGTTCACGCTCAACTTCTGGGTGTCCGATCCGGAGAAGGGCCGCGACAACGTCCGCTCGGCCATCAACGTCGCCATCCTCGAAGGCCTGCGCGCTGCAGGCATTGCCATTCCGTACCCGCAGAGCGTGCTGCACGTCGAGTCGTTACCAGCCGGCGCTTCTCTTGCCCATGTGGGTCGCCTATAATTACAAAAAAGCACGATCGTTCTTTTTCTGCGGCCCCGGCGTCGCCCCCTGATTGAAATGAACAGTCCTCGCGGAGGCCGGCGCCTAAAATCGCCTGCTGCCTGCAAGCCCCGGTTTCGCAATTCAATGGAGTCCAACCAATGAAGATTCTTGTTCCCGTCAAACGGGTCGTCGACTACAACGTGAAGGTGCGCGTGAAGAGCGACGGCACCGGTGTCGACATTGCCAACGTGAAGATGAGCATGAACCCCTTCGACGAGATCGCCGTCGAAGAAGCGGTGCGCCTGAAGGAAAAGGGCGCGGCCACCGAGATCATCGCGGTCTCCTGCGGCGACGCGAAGTGCCAGGAAACCCTGCGCACCGCGATGGCCATCGGGGCGGATCGCGGCATCCTGGTCGAGACCACCGAAGAGCTCCAGCCGCTGGCCGTGGCCAAGCTGCTCAAGGCGCTGGTCGACAAGGAACAGCCCGGCCTCATCATCCTGGGCAAACAAGCCATCGACGACGACGCCAACCAGACCGGCCAGATGCTCGCGGCCCTGGCGAACCTGCCCCAGGCCACCTTCGCTTCGAAGGTCGAAGTCGCTGGCGACAAGGTCAACGTGACCCGTGAAGTCGACGGCGGCCTGGAGACGATCTCCCTCTCGCTACCCGCGGTCATCACCACCGACCTGCGCCTGAACGAGCCGCGCTACGTGACCTTGCCCAACATCATGAAGGCCAAGAAGAAGCAACTGGACACCTTCAAGCCTGAAGACCTGGGCGTGGATGTCAAGCCGCGCCTGAAGACCCTGAAGGTCAGCGAGCCGCCCAAGCGCGGCGCCGGCATCAAGGTGCCCGACGTGGCCACGCTGGTGGACAAGCTGAAGAACGAAGCCAAGGTGATCTGAGGACCAACATGACCGTACTTGTTATTGCCGAACACGACCACGCGACGCTCAAGCCCGCGACCCTGAACACCGTGACCGCTGGGATGGCCTGCGCGAGCGGCGACGTCCACGTGCTAGTGGCCGGTGCCAATGCCGCCGAAGCCGCCAAGGCAGCTTCCCAAGTGGCCGGCGTGGCCAAGGTGATCGTGGCCGACAGCCCGTCTCTGGCCGAGAACCTGGCCGAGAACGTCGCTGCGCAAGTCCTGGCGATTGCCAAGAACTACAGCCACATCCTGTTCCCCTCGACCGCCAACGGCAAGAACGTGGCGCCCCGCGTGGCGGCCCTGCTGGATGTCGCGCAGATCAGCGACATCACCAAGGTCGACAGCCCCGACACCTTCGAGCGTCCGATCTATGCAGGCAATGCGATCGCGATCGTGCAGAGCAGCGATGCGATCAAGGTGGTCACTGTTCGCACCACGGGCTTCGATGTGGCAGCCGCCACAGGCGGGAGCGCAGCAGTGGAAACGGTCGCAGGCGTGGCCGACTCGGGCAAGAGCAGCTTCGTCGGCCGCGAAGTCACCAAGAGCGAACGCCCCGAACTGACCGCCGCCAAGATCATCGTCTCGGGCGGCCGGGCGCTGGGCAGCGCGGAGAAGTTCCAGGAGGTCATGGCGCCGCTGGCCGACAAGCTCAACGCGGGCCTGGGCGCATCGAGAGCCGCGGTGGACGCGGGCTACGCCCCCAACGACTGGCAGGTGGGCCAGACCGGCAAGATCGTCGCGCCGCAGCTGTACATCGCCGCCGGCATCTCGGGCGCGATCCAGCACTTGGCCGGCATGAAGGACTCCAAGGTGATCGTGGCGATCAACAAGGACGAAGAGGCGCCGATCTTCTCGGTGGCCGACTACGGCCTCGTGGCCGACCTTTTCACGACGGTGCCGGAACTGGTCAAGGCGCTCTGAGCGGGCGCGGCAGCTAAGGAAACCCCCGATACGGAAATGGTCATGGATCGTTACGATCCCTGGCTGCTTCCCTGTCGAGGTGCACGGACCGCGCCCCGGCGTCCGCCCGGTGACACGACGTGGCCTTACCTTCCTGCTCCCCCCGATGACCTCACCCACCGAGTCCGGCCCCGTGCTGGACGCCGCCAGCCCCCTCCCCCCTGAAATCGAAGCCGCCGACGAGCCGACCCGCGTGCCCCTCGCGATCGAGGACTGGGCCACCGTGCTCATCATGGGCATGCTGGCCTGCATCACCTTCGCCAACGTGCTGGTGCGCTACTTCACCGACTCGTCCTTCGCCTGGACCGAGGAGTTCTCGGTCTTCCTGATGATCCTGCTGGCGCTGGTGGCGGGTTCCGCGGCAGTGGCGCGCGACCGCCACATCCGCATCGAATATTTCGCCGAGAGCGGCAGCATGGCGCGGCGCAAGCGCCTCGCGCAGTTCGGCGCGCTGATGGTCGGGTTGCTGTTCCTGCTGATCGGCGCGCTCAGCGTGCGCGTGGTCTGGGACGACTACCACTTCGAAGAGACCTCGCCCGGCATCGGCGTGCCGCAATGGTGGTATTCGGTCTGGCTGCCGATCGTCTCCTTCGCGATCGCGCTGCGCGCCCTGGGCCTGTTCATCCGCCGCGGCCGCAAGACCAACTACGGGGATTCGGGCCGATGATCCCCACGCTGCTCTTCGTCGCCTTCGTGGCGATGATGCTGATCGGCGTCCCGATCGGGGCTGCGCTCGGCCTTGCGGGCGCGGCCTGCATCGCGCTGGCCAACAGCGACGCCCAGTGGTTCGGCCTGCTGGCCGTGCCGCAGAACTTCTACGCCGGCCTCGGCAAGTACCCGCTGCTCGCGATTCCGATGTTCGTGCTGGTCGGCTCGATCTTCGACCGCTCGGGCGTGGCGCTGCGCCTGGTCAACTTCGCGATCGCCATCGTCGGTCGCGGCCCCGGCATGCTGCCGCTGGTGACGATCGTGGTGGCGATGTTCCTCGGCGGCATCTCGGGCTCGGGCCCGGCCACCGCGGCGGCCGTCGGCGCGGTGATGATCGCCGCGATGAAGCGCGCCGGCTATCCCCCGGCCTTCTCGGCCAGCGTGGTCGGCGCGGCGGCCGCCACCGACATCCTGATCCCGCCTTCGGTCGCCTTCATCGTCTACTCGGTGCTGGTGCCGGGCGCCTCGGTGCCCGCGTTGTTCGCGGCCGGCATGATCCCCGGCATCCTGGCCGGCGTCGCGCTGATCGTCCCGGCCGTGTGGCTGGCACGCAAGCACAAGATGGGCGCCCTCGAATCCAGCCTGCCGCGCCCGCCCTTCTGGAAGAGCTTCCGCGAAGCGACCTGGGGCCTGGCGGCACCGGTGCTGATCCTCGGCGGCATGCGCGCCGGCTTGTTCACGCCGACCGAGGCCGCCGTGGTGGCGGTGTTCTACGGCCTGTTCGTCGGCATGGTGATCCATCGCACGATCAAGGTGCGTGACCTGTTCCCTATCCTGCGTGAATCGGGCGAACTGTCGTCCGTGATCCTGATGGTGGTGACGCTGGCGGGCATCTTCGCGTATTCGCTGTCGACCCTCGGCGTGGTCGATCCGGTCACACGCGCCATCGTGAATTCGGGGCTCGGCGAATACGGCGTGCTGTCGCTGCTGATCCTGTTGCTGATCACGGTCGGCATGTTCCTGGACGGCATCTCGATCTTCCTGATCTTCGTGCCGCTGCTGTGGCCGATCGTGCAGTACTACAAGTGGGACCCGGTGTGGTTCGGCGTCATTCTCACGCTCAAGGTCGCGCTCGGGCAGTTCACGCCGCCGCTGGCCGTGAACCTGATGGTCTCCTGCCGCATCGCCGACGTGCGCATGGAAGAGACCGTGCGCTGGGTCGGCTGGATGCTGTTCGCGATGTTCGTCGTGATGGTGGCCGTGATCATCTGGCCCGAGATCGCGCTGTGGCTCCCTCGCAAGCTCGGGTACTGACTTTCCGATTCATTCCTAAAGGAGACTGTCCATGAAATTCCGTCGTTCCCTGCTCGGCCTGCTGGCCGTCGCTGCCACGCTGGGCGGCTTCTCGGTGGCAGCCACCGCCCAGACCTACAAGGCCGAATACAAGATGTCGCTGGTGCTGGGCCCGCCCACGCCATGGGGCGAGGCCGGCCGCATCTGGGCCGACCTCGTGAAGGAACGGACGCAGGGCCGCATCAACATCAAGCTGTACCCGGGCGTGTCGCTGATCCAGGGCGACCAGACGCGCGAGTTCAGCGCGCTGCGCCAGGGCGTGATCGACATGGCGGTCGGCTCGACCATCAACTGGTCGCCGCAGGTCAAGCAACTCAACCTGTTCTCGATGCCCTTCCTGATGCCCGACTACGCGGCGGTGGACGCGCTGACGCAGGGCCCGGTCGGCAAGGACATCTTCGCCACGCTCGACAAGGCCGGCGTGGTGCCGCTCGCCTGGGGCGAGAACGGCTTCCGCGAAGTGACCAACTCGAAGAAGCCGATCAAGACGCCTGAAGACCTGAAGGGCATGAAGATCCGCGTCGTCGGTTCGCCGATCTACTCCGACATGTTCAGCGCCCTGGGCGCCAACCCGACGCAGATGAGCTGGGCCGACGCCCAGCCGGCACTCGCCAGCGGCGCGGTCGACGGCCAGGAGAACCCGCTGTTCCTGTTCACGGTGCTCAAGATGCACACCGTCGGCCAGAAGTTCGTGACCACCTGGGGCTACGTCTGCGATCCGCTGGTGTTCGTGGTCAACAAGGAAGTCTGGGCCTCGTGGACGCCGGCGGACCAGGCCATCGTGCGCCAGGCCGCGCTCGACGCCGGCAAGCAGGAAATCGCCATTGCCCGCAAGGGCCTGGTCGAGCCGGGCAAGCCGGTGCTCAAGGACATCGCCGGCATGGGCGTGACCGTGACCCAGCTCACGCCCGACGAGCGCGAGGCGTTCGTGAAGGCCACGCGGCCGGTGTACGACAAGTGGAAGAACACCGTCGGCGCCGACCTGGTGGCCAAGGCCGAGAAGGCCGTGGCGGCGCGGGCGAAGTAAGCCGATCAGGCGCGCCGCGGCAAAAAGAAGGCCCCGCATCGCGGGGCCTCTTTCGTTGGTGGAACACCGCGGAACCGGCTTTGCCGGGCCGCCGGTGTTGCCCCCGGTAGGGGGTGGGCGCCCGACACGAAGTGCGGGCAACCTGGGGGCGAGCTAGTGCGCCAGGATCTTGTTCAGGAAGTCCTTCGTCCGCGGCTGCCGGTTCTCCGGATGCGTGAAGAACTCCTCCTTCGAGCAATCCTCCAGGATGCGGCCGCCGACGTCGATGAAGATCACGCGGCTCGCCACCTTGCGCGCAAAGCCCATCTCGTGCGTGACCACCATCATGGTCATGCCTTCCTTGGCCAGCGACACCATCACGTCGAGCACCTCGCCGACCATCTCGGGGTCGAGGGCGGAGGTGGGTTCGTCGAACAGCATCACGATCGGGTCCATGCTGAGCGCACGGGCGATCGCCACGCGCTGCTGCTGGCCGCCCGACAACTGGCCCGGGAACTTGTCCTTGTGCGCCATCAGGCCCACGCGGTCGAGCATCTTCAGGCCGCGGGTCTTGGCCTCGTCGGCACTGCGGCCCAGCACCTTGATCTGCGCGATCGTGAGGTTCTCGGTCACCGACAGGTGCGGGAACAGCTCGAAGTGCTGGAACACCATGCCGACCTTGGAGCGCAGCTTGGGCAGGTTGGTCTTGGGGTCGTGCAGCGGAATGCCGTTGACCGTGATCTCGCCCTTCTGGAAGGGCTCGAGCGCGTTGACGGTCTTGATCAGCGTGGACTTGCCCGAGCCCGAGGGCCCGCAGACCACCACCACGTCGCCCTTGGAGATGCTGACGGAGCAGTCGTTGAGCACCTGCACCGGGCCATACCACTTGGAAACGTTCTTGATTTCAATCATTTTGTCGGACATCTTTTTGCTCCTTCAGCGGATGATGGCGATCTTCTTGTGCAGGCGCTTGACGAGCCACGACAGCGAATAGCACAAGACGAAATAGACGACGGCGGCCATCAGGTAGGCCTCTTCGGGACGGCCGAAGTTCTTGCCCGCCGTATCGAAGCCCTTGAACAGGTCGTAGGCGCCGATGGCGTAGACCAGCGAGGTGTCCTGGAACAGGATGATGGTCTGGGTCAACAGCACCGGCAGCATGTTGCGGAAGGCCTGCGGCAGGATCACCAGCTTCATGTTCTGGCCGTAGGTCATGCCCACCGCCATCCCTGCGAACACCTGCCCGCGCGGGATCGACTGGATGCCGGCGCGCATGATTTCGCTGAAGTAGGCCGCCTCGAAGGCGACGAAGGTGATGATGGCCGAGTACTCGGGCCCGATCGGCCGGCCGATGATGTTGGGCACCAGCAGGAAGAACCACAGGATCACCATCACCAGCGGAATGCTGCGCATGCCGTTGACGTAGATCGCCGCCGGCACGTCCAGCCACTTCTTGCCCGACAGCCGCATCAGCGCCAGCAAGGTGCCGAAGAAGATGCCGCCGAGCGTGGCGACCACGGTCAGGAACACGCTGAAGTAAAGGCCCTTGAGCAGGAAGCTGCTGACGACAGCCCAATTGAAGAATGAGAGATCGAGATTCATGTCAGTGTCCTCCGCCGGTTCCAGCCACCACGAAACCCGGCACGCGGACCTTCTTCTCGACCCAGGCCATGATGCGGTTGATGACCATCGCCGAGATCACGTAGAGCACGGTCACGGCCATGTACATCTCGGTCACGCGGGCGGTTTCCTCGCCGGCCTGCATCGCGAACTGGATCATCTCGGGAATCGACACCGCGAACGCGACCGACGAATTCTTGAAGATGTTCATCGACTCGCTGGTGAGCGGCGGAATGATGATCCGGTAGGCCATCGGCAGGATCACGTAGCGGTAGTACTGCGGCGTGGTGAAGCCCATCGCCATGCCCGCATAGCGCTGGCCCTTGGGCAAGGCCTGGATGCCGGAACGAAGCTGCTCGGCAATCCGCGCCGAGGTGAAGAAGCCCAGCGCGAACACCACGAGGATGAAGGGCGGCAGCCCGGCCATGACCGGGAACAACTTCGGCACCACGTGGTACCAGAGGAAGATCTGGACCAGGAGCGGAACGTTGCGGAACAACTCGACCCAGGCATTGCCAAAACGCACCAGCCAGGGGCTGTCGGGCAACGTGCGAATCACGCCGACCAGCGAGCCCAGCAGCAACGCGACGACCAGCGAACACAACGACACCGACACGGTCCAACCCCAGGCCGACACCAGCCACTGCCAGTAGGTCGGTATCTTGCCGCCCGGATCTTGCAGGAAGACCTGCCAATCCCAATTTCCCATTTGAACTCCTCGGTGATTATTGGAGGCCTCTCACAAAACAAACGCCCGCCG
>Ga0265327_10004245_pt1 | contig 12849 bp, 14 predicted proteins | sample 41621metaG_FD_202089 | JGI IMG/M metagenome (GOLD analysis project Ga0265327, IMG submission 202089) | Rhizosphere microbial communities from Carex aquatilis grown in University of Washington, Seatle, WA, United States - 4-16-21 metaG | ecosystem: Host-associated > Plants > Roots > Rhizosphere...
CGATATAATCGGTCGTCTGGGCGGCGAAGAGTTTGCGATTCTTTTACCTGAGACCCGTCTTGAAATGGCGATGGACGTGGCTGAGCGCCTGCGCCAGATTATTGAAACTAATGACATTGCTCTGGAAAATGGCTTGCCGTTACATGTCACTGTCTCTATCGGCGTGGCCACGCTGCAGAAGCGCGACAACAACATCGACACCCTTTTACACAAAGCTGACGAGGCGCTTTACGAAGCCAAAAACAACGGCAGAAACAAAGTCTGCATCTAGCAGCTTGATTTACTGCTCGTCTTTAACATCTAAGAGTTTCCGCAAGATTTAATCGGTAAAGACAAAGACTGTTCAATCGTATTGGTAGATCTGTTCTGGATAAATGCCACTAAGCCAAGAGCATCCTTGCCAGTTTCCGACTTGAGCACAATATCCTTGATCAACTGATTGTTCTTTAATTGGTTCAGCGGGAAGGGGCCATAGAGTTCTCTCACCACATAGTCGTGATGCAGTTCGCGGCCAGAGTTCTCGCCTGCATTGACGCTACTTTTCAGGCGGCTCTCGTTGATCGCCAGATACAAATCGCTATTGCTGGTATTGAGTGATGTTTTAGGCTGAACCATCACGCTGACTGAAGCTTGATCCTTGTCCGTCTGCTTCAGTGTTATTTTCAAAGCTACGCGTGCCTCGTCTTTGGCGGCAGCCTGTAAAACATTACCAAAGCGGTCTGAGGACTGCCAGCCGCGCAAATCCCTACCGTTGAGCAATAATTGTGGCGTATAGACAAAGGTCGAGCCGCTACTGCTCGCGGCCTGCCTTTGCCTTTCGCTATAGCTGGCTTTGGCAAAGCGGTCCTTCCAGCCTATGTAATCCCAGTAATCAACATGGAAAGCCAGCGGCGTCACTTTGCTGCTGTCATAGCCTGCTGAAGTCAGAGTGCTTAGCCATTGATCTGCGGGTGGGCAACTGCTGCAACCTTCCGAGGTATAGAGTTCCAATAGTGGTGTTATCTGGACGCCGCTACTGGCGGCGCATTCAGCGGCTGTGGTGGGGAATGATTGTGCTGATAACGCAGCGATTAAGCCGCAGATGAGCTTTTTGACCATGACCAGGTTCCTTTCAAAAGAAGGTTTTGATGAAACTTGGTCGTGCGAAAAGCCCGAGACTTACAAATTGATGTGCGGCTTGGTCGAATTCCATGGCGCTACCTTGATCAGCAGTAGCATGCCGGGGATGGCGATCACAAAGCAGAAGATAAAAAATCCGCTCCAGCCCATAGCCTCCACAATATAGCCCGTGGCTGCATTGGCAAATGTGCGAGGCACTGCCGCCAGACTGGTGAATAACGCAAACTGGGTGGCTGTATAGAGTGGGTGAGTAGTGTGCGCAATAAAGGCAACAAACGCTGCCGTGCCTAATCCAACGCCTAAGGCTTCTACCCCAATGACAATAGCCAACCAGGGTAGGCTGTGTCCTACCGTAGCAAGCCAGGCAAAGCCGAGTATGGCGATCATCTGCACGATGCCGAATAGCCATAAGGCGCGATTGATGCCAAGCTTGACCATCCACGCACCGCCAAGCATACCGCCTATCACACTAGGCCACAGGCCGGCATTTTTGGCGATTAAGCCAATCTCTGTCTTGCTGAAACCCATGTCCAGATAAAACGGTGTGGCAAGGGCTGTGGCCATGCTGTCACCCAGTTTGTAGAGGAAAATGAACGCAAGCACTAGCAAAGCGCTCTTCAGACCATTGCGATTGATGAATTCATGAAAAGGCTCGATCACCGCCGCTTTCAGGGTTTTTGGAGCGCCTTGTTTAAGGGCTGGTTCTTGTACGAATATCGTCATGGCGATACCGGGCAACATGAATAGCGCGGTAATCAGAAACACCATGTTCCACGGCAGATGGTCAGCCAATATCAATGATAGCGAGCCGGGTACCAGCCCCGCTATCTTGTAGGCGTTGACGTGCACTGCATTCCCCAGCCCCAACTCTTCATCTTTCAAAATTTCACGACGATAGGCATCCAGCACGATGTCCTGACTGGCGCTAAAAAAGGCAACGACCCCAGCCAGATAGGCGATAGCCCAGATATCCAGCGCTGCATGCAAAAAGCCAAATAAGGGGATGGAAAACAATAACAGGAATTGGGATATCAGCAGCCAGCCACGTCTGCGACCTAGCGGCGGTATGTAGCGGTCAAAGAATGGCGCCCACAGGAATTTCCAGGTGAAGGGCAGCTGTATCAAGGCGAATAAACCGATGGCTTTGAGGTCAACGCCCTCGCTACGTAACAAGGCTGGGAGCAAGCTGATTAATATGTAGAGTGGTAAACCGGAGCTGAACCCGGTAAAGATACAAATCAGCATACGTTGGTTAAGCAGTGCTTGTAGGAAATTTTTATGTTTATGCATAGCCGTAACCTTAACCGATTCAGTGTGGCGTGTCACAATGCGGGCATGATAGAAATGAGTTTTTTAGCCGCTTTTCTGGTGGGACTGCTTGGTGGCGGCCATTGTGTGGGCATGTGTGGGGGCATCGTCGGGGCGGTGACCATGACGCTACCGAATGCCAAACCTAGGCTACCCTTTCTGTTGGCCTATAACAGCGGCCGTATCATCAGCTATGCATTGGCTGGTATGTTGGCAGGCTTGGTTGGTGCTTCCAGTTTTTTTCTTGATCAAGTGCTGCCAGTTGAGAAAATCCTCTACGCCTTGGCGAATCTCATGCTGATTTTGCTTGGCCTTTATCTCGCTGGCTTCTGGCAAGGCATTACAGTGCTGGAACAACTAGGCGGCAAACTGTGGAAAATCATCCAGCCGTATTCCAAACGCTTTATTCCGGTGACTTCAATCTGGCAGGCTTTTGCCTTGGGCACGCTCTGGGGCTGGTTGCCTTGTGGGCTAGTCTATAGTGTGCTGGTGGCGGCAATTGCCACAGGTCAGCCTGCACATGGCGGACTATTGATGCTCGCCTTTGGTTTGGGTACTTTGCCTACTCTGCTCGCCATGGGGATGGCAGCGGTCAGGTTGAAAACGGTATTGCAGAATCTGTGGGTGAGAAGAATTTGTGGGAGTGTGATTATTGCTTTTGGTTTTTCAGGATTAATGCATTTAATTCAATCATGATATAGATTGAATGGAGGCTGGTTAATCCAATTGTTTTTCGAGTTTTGATAAAACAGATTTAATTCCTGCTCCCAAACTTATTTGTGGATTTGAAAATCCATCATCTTTTTTATTATCAATTTCTCGTTGTTTGATGATGGGCACTGCGTTTTTGAATGCTTGCTCAAAAGAGTGGGTTGTTTTGAGTTGTTCATCAATGAGTGCTCGACCAAAGTACGTTAAGTCTGATTTGTTTCCACAACCATATGAAGTGTGCGCAGCATCAGCCGCAGTGAGAATTAATGTATTCACATTTTCTAGAGGTTTAATCCAGCTACCTGAATAGCAGGCAGAAATTACAATTACCCGGTACTTTATTTTTGCTTTTTCTAGCCATAGGTTAAGTGTGTATGGCGTGAGGCTTTCAACCTCTGGTGGCCAGTTGGATGCGCTTAAGGTGGCATCTTTACCGCCATGCGATGTGAGATAAAGGAATAAGATATCTTCATCTCGATTCATTTTATTTGCAGCCTGATTAATAGCTCTTTCAAGATTTTCTGTGGTTGCCCAAGGTTCTGAGCTGATTGTATTTTTGTTGTTTATCAGCTCTTGCCAATGACCTTCGACATCAAATCGACTTTTCATGACAGCTTGAACCATATTGCTTTCATTGAGAAAGACGTTGTCTGCATAAGGGGCAAAGCTAATGCCGTATAAGTCAATTATTCCCTTACGTTCATTTTTTACACTATTACGTTGATCTGCAGCAATTTGCAGCTGTTTCTCTATGTTGGATTGGTTAAGGGTTAGATAACTTTCAGTATCTGCCGTGTCAGTATTTTTTGCATACCAGTATTCCGGCGCTCGGTAATAATAACTGATGATAAAAATGCCTACAGCGGCAAGTCCGAGTCCGCATGAAAGCCATCGTTTAGCTTGGCTGGATCTGGCCAGTAAAAACCAATACGCCAATACGCTCCATGCAGATATTATGATGTAATAAGCCCAGTGAGTTGTTGATCCATCAAGTCCGAATGGCTTAATGCCTAAGACGTAGATAATGGAGCTTAAGGTGGAAAGCAGAAAACTTTGCGTTTCGGTAATGGCGAACAGAGCGGCGATTTGAATCTTTTTTCCATTGCGCCTAGCTTCAGTTGAGACAATCCAGCATAGCCAAATGGATATCAGTGAACTCCACCATCCCCACATAATTGCATTGCTGTAGAAAGTCGCTTCACCGCTTATCGTTAATCTGTTTAAGCCTATCGTGATCAGCAAGTAGGCAGCTAACATTGCTATGAGTGGAAGTGGCAACATCCTTAAGGATTCCACTTGAACTTTTTTAAATATAAGGCTGAAGATTGCCGCCTTAATAAAATCTAACCAAGGCGTATTGAGGGCAGTAGGACTCTGATCGCTTGGGTCGGCAACGCTAATGCTATCTTCATGAGCTATGTCGGTCATTGGGCAGTTCGTCCAGTAAAGATAAAGTTACGGCGCTTGCAGCCTGTACATCGCCAGACTGCCCATCAGGTTAGGCATGAAATGCACAGGCTGGTCATCGGTGATCACGCGACGTTCCTTGACGATGATATTGTGCTTGGCGCAAAAATTATCGAAATCATGGATGGTGCAAAGGTGAATGTTAGGCGTGTCGTACCATTGGTATGGTAAATTGTCCGAAACTGGCATATTGCCTGCCATTGATTGTATTCTGTGTCGCCAGTAGCCGAAGTTAGGGAAGGTGACAATGACTTCGCGGCCTACACGCAACATTTCCTGCACGATGCCTTCAGTATTTTGCACAGCTTGCAAGGTTTGTGAGAGGACGACCACATCGAATGATTGTGCCTCAAAACCGGACAGGCCAGCTTCCAAGTCCATCTGTATGACATTGATCTGGTTGTGCATGCAGGCCAGGATGTTCTGGTCATCTTTTTCTACGCCGTAACCTTTGACTTCCAGCGAATCTCGCAAGAAGCAGAGCAAGCTGCCATCACCACAACCCAAGTCCAATACCTTGCTGCCAAGCTTGACCCAGTCTGCGATGATCGCAAAATCATGACGAAATTCTGTGTTTAGCGCTAATTTATCTGGCAGGGTGCTCATGCTGAGCCTCCGACTTCAATGTTCTGTAGGTATGTGCGCAGTATGTGGTGGTAGTGCGGGTCTGGCATCAAAAAGGCGTCGTGGCCGTGAGCAGCGGTGACTTCGGCATAGCTGACAGATAACTCGTTATCCAGCAGGGCTTTGACGATCTCACGCGAGCGCGCTGGAGAGAAGCGCCAGTCGCTGGTGAAAGAGACCACCAGGAATTTGGCTTTTGCGCGTGCCAGTGCAGCAGACAGGTCACCTTTGAAATCTAGCGCAGGATCAAAGTAATCCAGTGCGCGCGTCATGCGCAAATACGTATTGGCGTCGAAAGTCTCTGCGAATTTATCACCCTGATAGCGCAGATAAGACTCCATTTCGAACTCGACATCAAATGTGTATTTGATCTGGTCTGCACGTAATTTACGGCCGAATTTCTCGCCCATCACATCGTCTGAGAGATAGGTGATATGGCCGAGCATGCGGGCGATACGGAGGCCACGGCGCGGTACCACGCCATGGGCGTAATAGTCGCCACCGTGAAATTCGGGGTCGGTAATGATGGCTTGGCGTGCGACTTCATTAAACGCCATGTTCTGAGCGGTCAGGTTTGGCGCTGAAGCAATGACCAGTGCATGACGTACGCGGTCTGGGTAGGCCAGCGTCCATTGCAGGGCTTGCATGCCGCCAAGGCTGCCGCCGATGACGGCTGCCAGTTGTTCAATACCCAGATAATCAGCCAGCCGCGCTTGCGATTTCACCCAGTCTTCAACTGTCAGCACAGGGAAGCTGGAACCCCATGGCTTGCCTGTTGCCGGGTTGATGCTCTTGGAACCGCTGCTGCCATGACAGCCGCCAAGATTATTGAGGCCGATGACGAAGAACTTATTGGTATCCAGCGGTTTACCGGGGCCAATGAGGTTATCCCACCAGCCAGGATGCTTCTCATCTTCGCTGTATTTGCCTGCCAGATGATGGTTACCTGAGAGTGCATGGCAGATCATGACTGCATTGGATTTATCTGCATTCAAAGTGCCATAGGTTTCATAGACCAGATCGTATGCTGGCAATATCTCGCCGCTCTTGAGAGCTAGCGGGTCGCTGAAATGGGCTGTTTGCGCGGCGACGATGCCGACTGAACTTGTATCTGTCATTTCTAAATTATACTACGGCTTATGAATCAAGCTCATGCCCAAAATATATCTACGTTTCAGAGCCACTCTCCCGAGATTGGCTCTGCCGTTTACATTCACCCAACTGCCACGGTGATTGGTCAGGTAAAACTGGGAAACGATGTGTCGATCTGGCCGGGTACGGTGATACGTGGTGATGTGAACTCTATTGCGATCGGTGAGGGCTCAAATATTCAGGATCTGAGCATCCTGCATGTCAGTCACAAATCAAATGCAGACCCAGAGGGTGCGCCGCTTGTCATCGGTAAGAATGTCACGGTTGGTCACAATGTGATTCTGCATGGTTGCACGATTGAGGACGAATGCCTGATTGGCATGGGGAGTATTGTCATGGATAAAGTCGTTATTCAAAAGCATGTCTTGCTGGCAGCAGGTAGTTTGGTGCCAGAAGGCAAAGTGCTGGAAAGTGGCTTTCTCTACATGGGTAGCCCAGTCAAAAAAGTGCGTGCTTTGACTGACAAGGAAATAGCCCACTTGATCTACTCAGCTAATAATTACATTACGCTTAAAAACGCGTATCTGGCTAAAAGCTGAATCTCGACCAAAAAAAGAAGATATTGCCGTAACCATTGCCGCCCGGTACATAGGTCGTATTGACTGATACCTTGCCGTAATTGACTGAGGCAATCGGCAATATTGCAGGGATAGGCATGTAGTTGCTTAAATCAGAGCGTGCCGTGACAAACACGGTGTAGCCGAGCCCAGCATGCAAGGCTTGCGTATCGCCCCACATCCATTCATGTGCGTAACCTACCATGGGCTCAGGCTTGCTGTGCGAATCCAGAAAATACATGCCGTAGACCATGTCCAGATTGCCATTTTCGTAGCGACTTCTGCCATAACCCAAGCCCCAGTTATCTTCACGGAACGAGTCTATTTTTTCATCGGTGTACGCTGACCGTAAATGGTAGGTATGGAAAGGCAAGTAAATGTCACTGTCACCTTCGTTCCAGGTTTTTGCGAGCCGCTGGCAAGCCAAGTCCATAAACGAGTGGGAGTCATCGCAAAGGGCATATGCATTGCTATTGATTGAAAGCACCAGCATTGTGGCGCCAAGGACAGAGAGTTTTGAATTCATGCATCACTTAAAACTTATTCAGATGCATGTGGGATGCCTATTGTTGGCAATTGTTCAAATAAAAGCTATTCAATTACAAAGTTTTACAAAATGAATGGGTTAGCTTGGCGGTATTCCAATCAGCTCAAAGGCATCCCATAGTGATGCGAGAGATTCCGGCGAGATCAAGCGCATGTGAAATATGGCTGAAGCCAATATCTCTCAATAAACTGGCTACGCTCTCTGCCTGATTGTAACCATGCTCAAGCATCAGCCAACCGCCAACTTTCAGGTGTTGAGGGGCAGCTTGTACAATCTGACGGATATCATCCAGACCATCTTTGCCCGAGGCTAGCGCCGTGCGTGGTTCAAAACGCAGATCGCCTTGTTTCAAGTGCTCGTCTGCATCTTCTATATAAGGTGGGTTGCTGACGATCAGGTCGAACGTCTGATTTTCTAGTGCAGAGAACCAGTTGCTGATCATGAACTTTGTATTGGGGATATGCAGTGTTCGGCTATTTTCAATGGCCACATTGAGTGCCATTTCTGATGCATCGACGGCAGTAACCTGAGCATGTGGGCGTTCTTTGGCAATCGCCAGTGCGATGGCGCCAGTGCCAGTGCCAAGGTCGAGAACAGAGAAGGCGTCATGTTGCGGGATTTTTGCCAGCGCCGCTTCAACCAGCGTTTCAGTATCTGGCCGAGGAATCAGTGTGGCGGGAGTAACTTTGAGCTCAAGACCGTAGAACTCACGCTTACCTAATATGTAGGCGATGGGTTCGCCTGCTAGGCGTCTATCAAGCAATACCTGAAACGCCGCATGGATATTGGCTTCCAGGGCATCGTTTTCATGTGATAAAAGCCAGGCATGGTTAACGCCTAATGCTGTTTGTATGAGCAGCCGTGCTTCAAATCTGGCTTCATGGCTTGTGAGGTTTAAAGACTTGCTTAGCGCTGCTTGCGCTTCTGCAATCAGCGATTTGATTGGCATTAATTGTCTTCACCCAAAGCCGCCAGCAGGTCTGCCTGATGCTCATTAGCCAAGGCATTAATCAACTCATCCATATCACCCTCGGTAATCGCGTCGATCTTGTACAGGGTAAGGTTGATGCGGTGGTCGGTAATGCGGCCTTGCGGATAATTGTAAGTACGAATGCGCTCTGAGCGATCGCCAGATCCGATGAGCGACTTACGTTCAGAAGCGATCTTGGATTGCTGCTCATCCACCTGCTTGGCTTTGATTCGTGCGCATAGTACCTGCATAGCCTGAGCTTTGTTGGAGTGCTGGCTACGGCCATCTTGGCATTCCACAACGATACCAGTGGGGAAGTGCGTGATACGCACGGCGGAATCGGTTTTGTTGATGTGCTGACCACCCGCACCGGACGCGCGGAAGGTATCGATGCGGATGTCGGCAGGGTTGATGACGACGTCTGAGACCTCATCGGCTTCGGGTAATACAGCCACGGTACAAGCTGAAGTGTGGATACGACCTTGTGTCTCAGTATCTGGCACGCGCTGAACACGATGGCCACCTGATTCGAATTTGAGTTTTGAATAAGCGCCCTGACCTTCTATCTTGGCAATGATTTCCTTGTAGCCGCCGATCTCAGACTCACTTGCGGAGACGACTTCTACCTTCCAGCGCTGGCGTTCGGCGTAACGGCTATACATACGGAAGAGGTCGCCAGCAAACAATGCAGACTCATCGCCGCCAGTGCCAGCACGGATTTCCAGAAAGATATTACGATCATCATTGGGGTCCTTCGGTAGCAGCAGCTTTTGCAGTTCCAGTGCGATTTCTTCAACGCGCTTTTTGCCCGCTTCGATTTCTTCCTGTGCAAACTCTTTCATCTCCGGGTCGGAGAGCATGGCTTGCGCCTCTTTGAGGTCGGATTCGCATTTTTCGTAGGCGCGGTATTGTTCGACGATAGGTGTGATTTCGGAATGCTCGCGCGAGATCTTACGATAGTTATCCATGTCAGCAGTCGCATCTTCGCTGCTCAACAGGCGGTTCAGTTCATCGAGGCGCTCGCTCAGGGTGGCGAGCTTTCTAAGCATGGAGGGTTTCATGGCAACTTTTTAAGAACGGATTTGATATAGCTGGCGGAGCAGGGATTCGATTTGTTCGTGTTCTTCGCCAGTGGTGTTGTTAAGTGCATGGCTTGGACCATGCAGTAGTTTATTAGTCAGAGCGTTACTAAGTGCTTCCATGACTGCTGCTGGGTCATCGCCTCGGGCTAATAATTTCTGGGCTTTATCCAGTTCTGTCTGACGCAACTTTTCGGCTTGATCTCGCAAGGCGCGAATTGTTGATACGGCATCCCGTGTTTCCAGCCAGTGCATGAAGTTCTCAACGCGCACCTTGATAATCAACTCAGCTTCAACGGCTGCTTCCTGACGACTTCCCAGACCTTCCTGCACGACTTGAGCAAGATCATCCACTGTGTAGAGAAAAACATCATCGAGTTGGCTGACTTCTGTCTCTATGTCACGAGGCACTGCCAGATCGACCATGAAGATCGGTCTGCGTTTACGTGCCTTGATGGCGCGTTCTACCATGCCCAGACCAACGATCGGTAACTGGCTGGCGGTAGAGGTGATGACGATGTCAAATTCGCTTAGGCGATCTGGCAAATCAGCTAGCAACATGGCTTGGCCACCGATCTTGTTTGCCAGTTCCTGGCCACGTTCCAGTGTGCGGTTGGCGACTGTCATGGAGGCAGGTCTTTGGGTAGCGAAGTGCTCGGCACAGAGTTCTATCATTTCACCTGCACCGATGAACAGGACTTTATAACCTTGCAGATTGCCATAAATGCGCTGAGCAAGTCGCACAGATGCTGCGGCCATAGAGAGTGAGCTGGTGCCGATATCGGTATTGGTGCGCACTTCCTTGGCAACGGCAAAAGTACGTTGGAATAGTTTATGTAACAGGGTGCCTAGGGTGCCGGCGGTTTCTGCTATTTTCACAGCCTGCTTCATCTGGCCGAGGATCTGCGGTTCGCCCAGCACCATCGAATCCAGCCCGGAAGCGACACGGAAAGCATGTTTGACGGCATCCTGACTCGGTAGCGTGTACATATAAGGCTGAATATTGTCCGGATTGAGCTTGTGATATTGCGCCAGCCATTCCAGCGCTTTTTGCGGGTTGTCGGTATTGCAATACAGTTCGGTGCGGTTACATGTCGACAGAATCGCCGCTTCACGCACGCCGTGCGTCGTCAAATCGCGCAGCGCATGACCTAGCGTTTCGTTCTGAAAGGCTACGTTTTCGCGGATTGAGACGGGGGCAGTGGTGTGATTAACGCCGACGGTGTAGAGATGCATAACGTAATTTTCCCGTATCCATGAGCCATAATCAACAATTAACTGTTTATCAGTGATTATTTACGGTTAAAATAATCATTTTCACGCACTTAACTATTTAAATCATGACCAAACAATTCAGAATTGCACCAAGTATTCTCTCCGCCAACTTTGCCAAGCTCGGTCAGGAAATCACTGATGTGATTAAATCCGGTACTGACATTGTTCACTTCGACGTGATGGATAACCACTACGTTCCTAACCTGACCATTGGACCTTTGGTCTGTGACGCGATTCGCGGTGTATCACAGGAAGTAGGCGCGCTGATCGATGTGCATCTGATGGTGAAGCCAGTTGATCGCATCATCCCTGATTTTGCCAAGGCAGGTGCTAACATGATCACTTTCCACCCTGAAGCTTCCGAGCATATTGATCGCAGCCTCTCACTAGTGCGTGAGAATGGCTGTAAATCAGGTCTGGTATTCAACCCTGCAACCCCGTTGAATTATCTGGATCACGTGATGGATAAGGTCGATATGGTGTTGCTGATGTCTGTCAACCCAGGTTTCGGTGGCCAGAAATTCATCCCTGAAACATTGAACAAGCTACGTCTGGCACGTGCCAAGATCGATGCTTATATGGAAAAAACTGGCCGTGAAATCTGGCTGGAAGTTGATGGTGGCGTCAACGCAGCCAATATCGCCGAGATTGCTCGTGCTGGTGCGGATACTTTTGTTGCTGGTTCTGCAGTATTTGGCGCTGGCAAGGATACTGACCCTAACCGTTACGACACGATTGTTTCAGCATTGCGCTCAGAATTGGCCAAGGTTTAATTATGCGAGTTGCCGTAGTGCTTTTGTCGGGACTGTTGCTGGCTGGCTGTGACCAGCTGACGGGTGCTGCGGCGCAAAAGACCTCAGATGCTGAAGCCATAGGTTATGCTTGCCGCGTTTCCCTGAAAACACCAGATGACTGCATGAAGGAAAACGAAACGCAAAGCCCTTCTGCGGTATTGGCTGGTTGGCGTTCAGCGGATGAAGATGTTCATGATGGCAAGCTTGATCCGAGTATGGGTGTGAAAAAAGAGCAAGAACAAAACAAGCCTGCAGATGCCAAAGCCGCTGATGTAAAGCCTGCTGAAGCAAAGCCTGAAGCTGAAAAAAAGGATAGCACGAAAGAAAAGGCTGATAAGCCGGACTTGATCAAGTTGGACAAACCTAAAGCAGACAAGTCAGTCGCTGAAGATAAAGACAAGTAAAACTTGATCTTGAATGCAGAGTTAAATCTGCCGCTTGCTGTGAGTGCGGTAGCGCTTGATCTGGATGGGACTTTGCTGGATACCGCCCCAGATTTGGCAGAGGCAGCAAATCGTATGCTGGCAGAGTTGGAGTTGCCAAAGATTGAAGTCGCTGTGGTGATGACTTATGTGGGTAACGGTGCTGAGAAACTGGTAAAGCGCTTGCTGACTGGTGATATGAATGGTGAGCCGGGAGCAGATATCCTGAATCATGCTAAAGCCGTGTTCTTCCGGCATTACGAGGCTGTGCTGGATATGCATACCAAGGCTTATCATGGTGTGCTAGATGGGCTGGCGTTTTTGAAGTCATCTGGTTTCAGGCTGGCTTGTGTGACCAACAAGCCAGCAAGATTTACCATGCCCTTGCTGGAAAGCATGGGTATGCGAGAATATTTTGAGTTGGTGTTATCGGGTGATAGTCTGCCAGCGAAAAAGCCAGACCCAATGCCCTTGCTGCATTTGTGTGAGAAGTTCGGGATTAACCCTAATCAATTGGTCATGGTGGGTGATTCGTCAGCAGATATAGAAGCAGCAAAAGGTGCTGGATGTTATGCTTTTTATGTGCCGTATGGCTATAACCGAGGCTTGAGTGCCGAGGCAATGGGCGCTGATGTAGTATTAGATGCTTTGATAGATATTAAAAACTTAATCGTAAAAAATCATGAACTCTCGAAAAATTATTAGTGGATTTGGTTTGCCAGCCCAAGGTTGGCGATGGTGGCGCTCGTAATACACAACGCGCCTTAATCCGTGCTGTGCACCGATTAAGCAAACCTGAAATCAATTTGCAAATTAGATCGCTA
>Ga0265327_10004246_pt1 | contig 12848 bp, 13 predicted proteins | sample 41621metaG_FD_202089 | JGI IMG/M metagenome (GOLD analysis project Ga0265327, IMG submission 202089) | Rhizosphere microbial communities from Carex aquatilis grown in University of Washington, Seatle, WA, United States - 4-16-21 metaG | ecosystem: Host-associated > Plants > Roots > Rhizosphere...
TCGTCGACGAACCGCACGCGCGCGAGTTCGCCGGATTAGCCAAAGCGTTGGCGGCCGTGAAGAAATACGCGCCGGGCAAGCTCGCTTACATCAATCTGTTTCCCGATTATGCCACGCTTGGCGCTGGCGACATTTCGCAACTCGGCACGGCAAGCTACACAGAGTATCTCGAACGCTTCGTCAACGAAGTGCATCCGCAGGCGATCAGCTACGACAATTACATGGTCCAGTCGTCGAATGATTTGAAGGATCAAGGGGCAGCGGCGAGTTACTATCGCAATCTTCTCGAAGTACGCCGCGTCGCGCAGAAATATCATCTGCCCTTCCTGAACATCGTTTCGTCAAACCAGATCCGGCCGCACACGCCGATACCGTCCCCGGAAAATTTACTGTTCCAGGCTTACACGACGCTCGCCGCCGGTTATCGCGGCGTGACCTGGTACACCTTCTATTGCCGCGGCTATCATTACGCGCCAATCGACAATGACGGAAACCGGACATTGACGTTCCAGTATTTGAAGGAAGCAAACCGGCAAGTCGCGACGCTCGCGCCGATCTTGTCCAAATTGGAATCCACCGGCGTTTTCTTTTCGAAAGCGCCCGCCGAAGGTTTGCCATTGTTGCCCGGCAAGTTGATCGATTCAGTGACGTCCAATGAGCCTGTCATGGTCGGCGAATTTGCGGGAGCCGGGACTGCTGCATCGCCTGGCGAGCGTTATGCGATGGTCGTGAACCTCAGTTTGACGAGCACGACACAATTGATGCTGAAGCCCGTCGGCAATCGTCCGGTGAAGATTATTTCGGCCGTTGACCGGTCCGTTTCAAACTACGACCAGAAACTTGGGCTGTGGCTGAATCCAGGCCAGGGCGTGCTGCTGGCGTTGTAACGTGAACCGTGGGTTAAAACCCACGCTACATTCGGAAACCGCTACGCGGCTTTGAACGCGTTACGTCAACGCGCCGCTGCCTTCGATGGGCCAACGGTCGATCACGTTGCCGTTACGATGCGCGACGAATTCGCGATACAGATTGCTGGTCGTGCAACCGTGCGACGGGATGATTTCGAGGCGATCGCCGACACGGACTTTGTCGATGGCATCGTCCGGTAATTGAACGGTGGCGTGTTCTTCGGAATTGAAGCTGGGAATTTTCGCACCGGGGAACGTTTTGACACGAGGCGGCCCCCACTCGGCGCCGCAACCTTTGCGGCCGACGTCGATGATCGCGATGTTCGGTCGAGGACGACTGATGACAGTGACCAGGATGGACATGGCCTGGCGAAATTCCGGACGAATATCGCTATAGAACCAGTCCATGAGCGCGTAAGAACCGGCTTGAAGTTCGTCGATGCCGTCGATGTCGCCATTGATGAGATACGTGCCAGTGCCGCCACCGCTCACGATACTGACATGCAGTCCGGAACGCTCGATGAGCCGCCGCGTATCGACGAGTTGGTTTACCGCGATGAGAGTTTTTTGCGTGCGCTCTTTTTCATCGCGCAAATCGACGGAGTGACCTTCGTAACCTTGCAGGCCGAGAAATTTGATGCCGGGAAAAGTCGAAGCGGTTTTGGCCAGGTCAACAGCCGCCTGACCGGGCGCGACCCCGCAACGGCCCATGCCGATATCGACTTCGATCAGGAAGCCGATCTCTTTGCCGGCCTTGGAGGCCATGTCGGAGATCATTTTCAGATTATCCGCGCAATCGGCAGCGACGATCGGGTTGGCGCGTTTCGAAAGTTCGATGAGCCGGGCAATTTTGATGGGGCCGACAATTTGATTTGCGATGAGAATGTTTTGGATTCCCGCGTTGGCCAGAACTTCGGCCTCGCCGAGTTTCGCGCAGGTGATGCCCACTGCGCCCGCGCGCAACTGCATCTTGGCAATCGTGGTGCATTTATGGCTTTTGAAATGAGGGCGCAACCTGGCGTGGCGCTTCGCGAAATAGCCGGACATGAACTTGATATTCGCCTCAAGCGCGTCCGCATCGACCAGGAGAGATGGAGTGTCGAGATTGCTTAACACAAGACGAACATAGAACCAACGGCAAAGGCTTGAAAGACGTTTTCGAAGCAGTCGCCTGATACGGCAGTTCAATTGACAACGTTTGACGCCTGTGGCTACTTGGAACCTGTAAAAACAGTCAACCAAGCCAGTCTTGAGCGGCAATCGTTCACTGGCACACAAAAAGAAAAGGCATCAATCATGAAAAAACTATTGTTCCCCATCATTTGTATCTGCGCGTTATCCGCCCTGGTCCTGACCGGCTGCTCCGGCTCTGGCGTGGATACGAGCAAAGTCCAAAGTGCGTTCAGCAGCGCGCCAGCCGTCGATAAAGCAGATGTCGATGCAGCCGTTGCGTCAGTGAAGTCCGGCGATTACTCCGGCGCTTTGACGTCGCTGAAAAAAGCGGCGGCAAACGCAAAGCTCACTGACGATCAAAAAGCCGCGATCCAGGACTTAATGAACCAGGTCCAGGCCAAGCTGGCGGATGTTGCCAAGCAAGCAGGCGACGCGGCTTCGAAATCCGCAAGCGATTTGCAGAAATCGCTCGGCAAGTAACGCCCTGATTTTCAAAGCGAAACAGATTGGCGGGTGCGAGCGTGAAAACGCCGCGCCCGCTTACTTTTTGCATTTTTCATGTCAAATAAAGGTATGAAAACTGCTCAAAGGTCGACTATGAAGAAGCTGTTGGGCTTTCTTATGCTCGTCGGGTTTGCGTGCTTGGCTGTCTGGTGTTTCCGTGAATCGGAAAAGCCGGAAGTGCAGGCACGTGATTTCGTGGAGTTGCGCGAGAAAAATGAGCGCCTCGATGCGAAGTCAGAGGAGCAAAAAGCTGCCGCGGAACAGGATATCGCGCCCGAACCGGTTCACGAACGCCAGGCCAAAACGGATGAGAATGCTATCGCGAATCTGCCAGTGCGCCAAACTGCAGCCGGACGATCATTGAGCACCGAACAACTGGCCTATTTTGTCGCAGCCCAGAACGAGCAGAAAGCGCGCGAACCCGACGCATCAACCGAAGCGAACTTGAGCGAGACCGCCGCGCCCCAGCAAGCCGGCCCGACGACAAGCACGAATCGAACTGTCGAATTTCAGGAATTTATCACGGTGGCGCAGCAAATCGCAGCGACGAAATCATTGTCGGATTTGCGCACTGAAAATGGCGGCCTGACACCGGAAGCACAAGCAATGGCGGATAAGGCAGTGGCTCTCGCGTCGCAATTTCTCACGCCGGAACAGGCGGAGAAATTGCAGGAGCTACAATCCAATACGGAAGCGATGCGCAAGCTTGGCCGCGCTGCCAGCCGGGTTTTGGGGAGCAAAGCTGCCCGCAATTTTCTCGAGCAATAACTGACGGCAATCAGTCGCCGCGCAGATTTTCCAAAAGCGGGTGAATTTGTGGACTCAACCGTCGGAGTTGTTCGCGGTGTTCGGCAGAAAGTTTTTCCAGAACTTTTTCGCCTTTGGCAGTTAGCTTCACATGGACTTTGCGGTGGTCCAATTGGTTGGTTGCGCGCCGAATATATTTTTGCTTTTCGAGACGATCTACCAGCCCAACCGCGCTGTGGTGGACGAGTTGGAGACGTTCGGCCAACTCGCCAATGGTCACGAAGTCGCGACCAGGAAAACCTTTGATAGCGAGAAGGGCCTGATGCTGTTGCGGGGTCAGGCCCGCCTTGTGCGCCGCGTCTTCGCTGAAGCGGAGGAATTGCCTCAACGAGTAACGAAAGGCCGCTAGCATTTCGTAATCGCGTCTGGTGACGGGTTTGCGCTTTCTGAGCACACGCCGGATGTATCTGAAATGGCAGTCGCGCAAAAGGAAAAAATGGCATTGCATTATATCGTATTACGATATATTTAACTTCTGCTGAATCGAGCAACGTCTGCAGTTGCTCGTTTTTTATGGAACAAAACGAATTTCCGGAAACTGCCGAGCTGGCTGACTTTCGGACAGACAAACGAATCTTATTGCTTTGCGCTTTGGCGCTCCCGATCGGAGTGGTTAGCGCGTTTGTGGCGCGCGCCCTGATCTGGCTGATTGCACTCATCACTAATGTCAGCTTTTTCCAGCGGCTCTCGACATCCCCTGCCCTGCCGCAAGACCATCATCTTGGTTGGCTGGTCATTTTCGTGCCGGTCATCGGAGCGTTGATCATCGGATTGATGGCGCGCTATGGTTCAGAGAAAATCCGTGGACATGGCATCCCGGAAGCACTTGAAGCGATTCTGCTGGGACGCAGTTTCATGGATCCGAAGGTGGCGATTCTGAAACCGTTGTCATCGGCGATTTCGATCGGCACGGGCGGACCGTTCGGCGCTGAAGGTCCGATCATTATGACCGGCGGGGCGTTTGGTTCGATTTTTGCGCAGTTCTTTCACCTGACCGCCGCCGAGCGCAAGACGCTTCTCGTAGCCGGTGCTGCCGCAGGCATGTCTGCGGTGTTTGCGACGCCCATCGCGGCGATTTTGTTGGCGGTTGAACTATTACTGTTCGAATGGAAGCCGCGCAGTTTTGTGCCGGTGGCGCTGGCATCGGTTGTTGCGTCACAAATGCGCGTGCCGCTGTTAGGAATGGGGCCGATTTTCGCGACGGCGCCACACGGTTTTATCGGCTCGCAAGGGTTGTGCATTGCGGTGGTGGTTGGATTGGCGGCCGGCTTCGGGTCGTGCCTGTTGACAATGATCGTTTATTTTTTCGAGGATCTTTTTCAAAAATTGCCGATCCATTGGATGTGGTGGCCAGCGATCGGAGCATTGCTAGTTGGTATCGGCGGCTATTTTGAACCGCGCGTTCTTGGCGTTGGTTACGATACAATTTCCGGGCTCATTCACGGAAATCTGCTCGGCACCGCTTTGATCACGTTGCTGATTTTGAAGGCGTTGGTTTGGTCGATTGCATTGGGTTCGGGAACGTCTGGCGGCGTGCTCGCGCCGCTGCTGATCATGGGTGGCGGAATCGGAGCGTTGACCAGCCAGGGGATCATGGGCGGCGACTCCGGGCTATGGGCTCTGGTCGGCATGGCGGCGATGATGGGCGGCACGATGCGTTCGCCGCTCACCGGAATGGTTTTCGCACTGGAATTGACCGGCGACTTGAATGTCCTGCCGGCCCTGCTCGTCGGTTGCGTGACGGCGATGACGATCACCATTCTGTTGATGCGCCGATCGATTTTAACGGAGAAACTTGCGCGACGCGGACAACACATCGCCCGCGAATATAGCGTCGATCCGTTTGAACTGATGCGGGTGACCGACGTCATGGAGAAAGATCCGCCGACAGTTGCAGGCGACATGTCGTTGCACGAGTTGTCTGATCGAATTGCCAAGAGCGATCCAACTGTGTGCCGACGCCAGGCGGTTCTGGTTGTGAACGAGGCCGGAGAACTCGCCGGAATTATTACGCGCGGCGATATCATACGACATTTGCAAACTGATCTTCATGGTGAAATCAAAGTTTTGGAAGCTGGGCGAAAAGTGCTCATCGTGGCGCATCCGGATGAGCCATTGCACAATGTGGTGGCGAAGATGTTGAAACATGATATCGGTCGCCTGCCGGTTGTGGACCGCGCGCAGCCGAAGCGGATTGTGGGTTATCTCGGGCGCGCCGATATCTTAGGAGCGCGATTGCGGACGCACGAAGAGGAAGAGGTGCGCGAAAAAGGGCCAGTTACCAAAACCATTCTCAAAGCGCCGCAGCTAATCGGGCGCTAGAATATTTTACTTATGTTGACTCTCGGTTTGAAGTTCGGTCTCGCTATCGGTGTGGGCGTAGTGATTCTCGCGCTGCTATAGCAGGTTGACGCACGCAGGCGCGCACGTCAGAGTGACAGCGCTCCTATGAATTCTTTTATCGCATTAGCGCGGTGGATCCTTCTTGCGCTTGTCTGCACGTCGAATGTTTTCGGCCAGGATGATGGCAGTCCCGGCGTTTACCAGGGTCGGCATATCGCGCCGGTCATGGGACATCAGGGTGCCGAGTGGCTGGAGCGGCCAGAGAGACAAACAGAAGAACGGCCCGATTTATTGCTACAGGCGCTCAAGTTAAAGCCCGGAATGAAAGTCGCGGACATTGGCGCGGGCACCGGATATTTTACATGGCGTATGGGCAAGTTGGTTGCGCCGCGCGGGTCGGTCTACGCGGTGGAAATTCAGCAGGAGATGCTCGATATGCTGGCGACAAATGTTGTCGCGCATGGGGTCACCAATTTTCACTCCGTGCTCGGGACGGTTATCGACACCCATTTACCAACGAACAAAATTGATCTCGTCCTGATGGTCGATGTGTATCACGAGTTTGATCATCCGCGCGAAATGCTTGAATCGATTTGGCGTTCGCTCAGCCCGACCGGGAGGGTTGTTTTCGTGGAGTATCGTGCCGAAGACCCGAACGTGCCCATTAAACGTTTACACAAAATGAGCGTGGCACAGGTGCGTAAAGAAGCGGAGCTATTGCCGCTGGAATGGGTGGAGACAATCGAGACGCTGCCGCGACAGCACATCATCGTGTTTAAAAAGAAACTTACTTCGCCAGCTCAACACAACGGGTCTCGCGCACAACCGTAATTTTGATCTGCCCGGGGTATTGCAGGTCTTCTTCGATTTTCTTCGCGATATTGCGCGCAAGAACAAAAGCCTCGTCGTCAGTGATTTTTCCAGGCTGCACCAGGACGCGCAGTTCTCTACCGGCTTGAAGCGCAAAACATTTTTCCACGCCATCGAAGGACAGACCGATGCGTTCGAGGTCTTCGACGCGTTTGATGTAAGTAAGAATGGTTTCGGACCGCGCGCCCGGACGCGCGGCGCTGATGGCATCGGCGGCGCCGACGAGGACACCGAGGAGATTCTTTTCTGTTTCACCGTGATGCGACGCAACCCCAGTCACGATGTCACTGGATTCGCCGTGGCGCTTTAAGAAATCACCTCCAACAATCGCGTGCGGGCCTTCCACCTCGTGGTTCATGGCTTTGCCGATGTCGTGAAGAAGGCCGGCGCGCTTGGCGGAAACAACATCTACACCGAGTTCACCGGCGAGCAGCGCCATAATGTGCGCGACTTCCACCGAGTGCTGCAAAAGATTCTGAGTGAAACTGCGGCGGAAATGGAGGCGGCCGAGGAGCTTCACGATTTCAGGATGCATCGGCGTAAGGCCGAGCTTCATGACGGCTTCGTTACCGCAACGTTGGATCATCTCGTCCATTTCCTGGGAGACTTTCGCGACGACTTCTTCGATGCGCGCGGGATGAATGCGACCGTCGAGGATCAGGCGCTGCATCGCTTCGCGGGCGATTTCACGTCGGACGGGATCAAAACCGGAAAGAACAATGGAGCCGGGAGTATCATCGATCAAAACAGTGACGCCGGTGGCAGCTTCAAACGCGCGAATGTTGCGGCCTTCGCGACCGATGATGCGGCCTTTTATTTCGTCGTTCGTGATTGAAATGGCGCAGGTGGAATTTTCAGTCGTGTGCTCACCGCCGTAGCGATGAATGGCGTTGGCGACGATGTGTCGGGCCTTTTCTTCGGCGTGGGTTTTGGCGTCGTCGAGGATTCGTTGGCAAAGTTTCGCCGCATCGCGTTGTGCTTCCTGCTCGAGTTGTTTGCTGAAGGCAGCGCGCACTTCAGCCTCGTTCATCTGCGCGAGGCAAGCGAGTTGTTGCCGGCGTTGAAGGAGAAGATCGGCGGCTTCGGCACGCGAGTGTTGCAATTCGACTAATCGAACATCGCACTCCTCTTTTTCGGCGTGAAGCGACTTTTGTCCCTGCACCAAATTGTCGAGCTGCCGGTTGAGCAGGGCTTCGCGTTCGTTTAAGCGTTGTTCGATCGCGATAAGCTCCTTCTGGCGTTGAGCGATGAAGCCTTCTGTTTCTGTGCGAGTTTTGAGGGATTGTTCGTTGGCTTCGAGGCGGGCTTCACGAATGACGGCGTCAGCCTGACGCCTTGCGTCATCCAACATCGCGTCCTGCCTGGACTTGAGTTGGGCGCGCACGCCGCGTTCGCGCCAGCGCAACATCCAGATGCCCGATGCTGTACCCAGCACGAATACGCCGGCTCCGGCCACGATAGAATCTGTCGAAAATATCATTTCAACCTGTCACTGCTAAGCGCATTCGATGAAGCGTGTCGGTGTCAGGACACAATTCATGCGGATATCGTGCGCTTCAGCAGGGATTCGCTGGACGAGCTGTTCATCAAATGCGACTCCACATTTGATTCCGACAACGTTGGCGAGCAGGCGGTCATAATAACCTTGCCCGCGGCCGAGCCGGTGCCCAGTCAGGTTGAATGCTACTCCAGGGACCAGGATCAAGTCCAGACGGTTTGCAGGAAATTCAGCGCAAGTTGCAACGGGTTCGACGATTCCAAATCGGCCGGCGGCACAATCGCGTTGAGCGTGGGAGATCTTGAACGGCACGTACGATTTGGCGGCTTCGACAAATTTTGGGAGCGCGACAGTTTTGCCGGAGGCGAGCGCTTCGTCAATCAGAGGCGCAAAATCGAGCTCATCCTGCAACGCTGAGTAGAACATCACGGAATTGGCCTGCGCCCAGAGTTTTTGTTCCCGCAAGAGCGCGCACGCGAGAGCCGACACGCGCACGCGTTGTTCGGGGGTGATCGCATGCAACTTGGCACGCATCTCGATTCGTAATTCGTTCTTGGAGATCGCCGCCATCTCTATCGCGCTCGCCGGATTTTACCACGGCGCTGGCTCGTTGGGCCGCCTGGTCGGGGTGTCCTGCTGGGCCCGGTCGGCCGGCTTGGTCTTCCTGGCCGGCTTGGCCGAGTTGGCCGGTGCAACATGCCTGGCCCTCCTCTAGCCTTGCCCGAACTAGGCGGCGGATTTTTCTGAAATTTCCGTTTGGGCTGAATCGTCTTCGGCCGTTCCCGCGCGACCAACACAATCGGACAGCCTTCAAAGCCAAACTTGGCGCGCATCTGGTTGGTCAAATATTTTTTGTACTGGTCGGAGAACAAGTCCTCACGATTGACGAAAAGCAAAAAGACTGGCGGCTGTTGTTTGACCTGGGTGGCGTAGAAAAACTTGAGTCGATGTCCAGCCGACGTCGGCGGCTGCCGTTGCACGATCGCATCATTAAGCGTGCGATTCAGGATCGACGTAGGAACCTTCTGCTGCAATTGCGCGGCGACAAAGCGAATCGCTTCCAACAGCCGATCAAGATGAAAACCGTCCTTGGCCGACGTAAATATTACCGGGGCGTAATCCAGGAAGAACAACTGCTCCTGCACCCATCCGCCGAATTCCGCCAACGTGGTCAGCGGCTTCTCCTGGCCTTCGCGTTTGGTTTGAGCACGCATTTGTTCGCGCAATTCAGCGCGGCCCTGCTCGAGTCCGGGTTTAACGAGGTCCCATTTGTTGACGACAAGAATGCAGGCTTTCTTGCTGTCGATAATCTTGCCCGCGACCTTTTTGTCCTGCGCCGTCACACCAGCCTCAGCGTCGATTACAAAGATAACGATGTCGCTGCGTTCAATCGATTCCTCGGTGCGTTTGATACTGAAAAACTCAACGGAATCATCAACGCGCCGTTCCTGCCGAACACCGGCGGTGTCGATAAAGATATAACGTTGGCGCACGCCTTCGGTTTCGATTTCAAAGGGGACATCGACGGAATCACGCGTCGTCCCAGGAATTGGCGAAACAATGACGCGTTCGGATTGCGTCAGTTTATTGATGAGCGATGACTTGCCGACATTGGGGCGACCAATGATCGCCAGCTTTAGCGTCGGCGTATTGTCTGGAGCGTCAGCACCAGCTATCGCTTCGGGCAAAAACGAAACTGCGCGAGCCATCAAGTTTTCCACACCGCGCTGATGAATCGCGCTGACAGGAAACGTCTCATCGAAACCAAGTTCGGAAAATTCGTCAACGCCCGGCTCAGCTTTGTCCGTATCAACTTTGTTGACGGCGACGAGAACGCGCTTGTGTGAGCCGCGCAGTCGTTCAGCGACTTCCCGATCGAGCGGCACGACACCATCCTGAACATTTACGACAAGGATGATGACATCGGCAGCTTCGATAGCGATTTCAACCTGTTGAAGGGCTGCTTGCATGATGACATCCGTCGCTTTTTCGCGACGGAGCAAGCCGATGCCGCCGGTGTCGACGAGCATGAATGATCTGCCGTGCCATTCAGCTTCGGCGGTGACACGGTCGCGTGTGACGCCTGGCTCATCGTGGACAATGGCAATGCGTTTGCGGGTAATCCGGTTAAAGAGCGCGGATTTTCCTACATTCGGGCGACCGACAATGGCAATTAGTCCAGCCATAAATTTCTAGGCCATTCTGTCACGGAAATGGCCGGTGTCAAAAATTGCGCCCTGAAATAAGTAACGCGCCCCGCATGGTGTCAAGCGGGGCCGTGACAGAGTTTATTTGGAAGGCCTGGCGAAGGACGACTAATCGTCAGCGTGCCGCGCCTGGAGCATGGCAGTGAAACGCGCGGCTTTGGATTTGCGGCGTTTCTTTTCGCTCGGCTTTTCGAACCGGCGGTGCAGGCGGACCTGCTGCAAGGTTTGTTCGCGTTCAAGTTTCTTCTTGAAGCGGCGAAGCGCCTTGTCTACCGGCTCACCCTTTTTCAGTTTAACTTCGGTCATAATCAATTTTGTTTTCTGGCCGTTCGCAAAACCTCATAACCGACGAGCTTCTGACTCTGCTCATCCCAAAGGCGAAATGTGAACGATTTGAGACTGGTAAACAACGTTACCGGTTTCACAGTCTGAAATAATGGCTCAGCTTCATGGCATTTCTCAAGATGATAATTTGGGATGCGCGGGCTGAGGTGATGGATGTGGTGGAATCCGATATTGCCGGAGAACCATTGCATGATCTTCGGAAGCTTGTAAAAAGAACTGCCTTGCAGGGCGGCGGTGCTGTAGTCCCAGTTCTCGCTGCGCTCCCAATATACACCTTCAAACTGGTGCTGGACGTAGAACAGCCAAATACCGGCAGAACCGGCGGTCATAAGAACGATCACTTGCAGGAGTAAATACGTTTTCCAACCGAAGACGTAAATCAACCCGACGGCGATGAGCACGAGCGCGAGATTGGTCAAGGCCACCGAATGCCGCTCGCGTTGAGGGGCTTTGCTCTTGGGAAACCGATGCTGGATAAGGAACAGATAGACCGGCGCGAGGCCGAAGAGAACCACAGGATTGCGCGCCAGGCGGTAAGCGAAACGTTTCCAGCGGCTGGCTTCGAGATATTCCTGAACGGTCAAGGTCCAGACGTCACCGGTTCCGCGACGGTCGAGATCGCCGGAGGTCGAGTGGTGCAGCGCGTGTTCCCAGCGCCAATGAAAATAGGGAGTAAAAGTCAACACGCCGGTGATGTAACCCAGAATGTCGTTGGCTTTTGTCGACTTAAAGAAAGAGCCATGTCCGCAATCGTGAAAAATAATGAAGATGCGTACTAAAAATGCGCCGGCAAGAATTGCCAGAGGCACTGCCAGCCACCAGGAGACGTTCACAGCACAATACATCAGAGCCCAAAGGCCGGCGTACGGAATGATCGTATTGACGATCTGCCAGATGGCACGCCACGGAGCGGGCTTTTGATATTTTGCGACGATGTCTTTCCAGGAATAGCGGTTTGCGGGTTGTTCGGTACAGCTTGTAGTTGTGCGTTTTTTCATCAGGATGACAGCAAAAATAGAATCCTGAACCACAGAACTCCTCCCCGCGCCAAAGGTGACATGGTTTGTACCGAACGCAAGGGTGAACTAGAGGATTCACCGACGTTTCGAGCGGCAAAACCTTTTGAGTCGCATCCTCCTAAACACTGATCCAGGTCATAAACGAAATCTAAAACGTTGAGCCAAAGGACTTTTTCGACCACCAAAGGCCTGCCCCAATAATCTGCACTGCAGCATCTTACATACAATAAACGAATTATCACTTGCTATCGTGGAAATCCATGCGAATCTATTCGGCAGATTAGAGTTACTTGTTTGATTCTCAGGGCATGCAACAATCCTCAGGTGAACGAAGTTCAGTGATGATTTGAAACCCGATAGTCGGGAGTGGTCCAGAAGCGCAGTAGATCTAACGAAATCATCAGTATGAACACAAAATTATACGTCGGGAATCTTTCCTATGACGCAACCGAAAACGATATCCAGGACATGTTTGCCGCCTGCGGCCCTGTCCAGGAAGTAAACCTGATCATTGATCGCATGACCAACCGCTCACGCGGTTTTGCTTTCGTGACCATGGCGACGCCTGAAGGCGCGCAAGCCGCGATCCAACAGCTCGCTGGCAAACAAATCAATGGCCGTGACTTGACCGTCAACGAAGCCCGCCCTCGTGAAGAACGCAGCGGCGGCGGCGGTGGTGGTGGTGGTCGTGGATTCGGCGGCGGCGGCGGCGGCGGACGTGACCGCGGCGGCGACCGTCAATATTCCCGTCGTTAATTCGACAGTTTGGGGACCCCGGCCCGTGAAAAGGCCGGGGTTCTTTTTGTAAATACGTATGAGTACTGAAGCGTCGATCGAGGTTGAAGGGACGATAAAAACGGTTTTGCCCGGAACGATGTTCCGCGTAACGCTGGATGTAAATCAACACGAAGTGTTGGCGCACATCTCGGGAAAGATGCGCAAACATTTCGTCCGTTTGACTGTCGGTGATCGTGTTCGGTTAGAGATGTCCCCTTACGACCTGAGTAAAGCGCGGATTACTTACCGCCTTCGCTAGTCACAGCCATCTCAGGCGTGGTCCCACGTTTCTTGCAAGACGGTGAGGTAATTCTCATTCAACGATTCGTAATTCGTCACCGATTTTGATACGGCCGGACTTAAAAATTTCAGCGACGACGCCCTGACGCTTGTCGCA